>Ga0209092_10004073_pt1 | contig 12361 bp, 6 predicted proteins | sample FraStrMetagenome_FD_187446 | JGI IMG/M metagenome (GOLD analysis project Ga0209092, IMG submission 187446) | Marine eukaryotic phytoplankton communities from Arctic Ocean - Fram Strait ARC3M Metagenome (SPAdes) (version 2) | ecosystem: Environmental > Aquatic > Marine > Oceanic | place: Fram... | reverse complement strand
TGGCATCACCTCGTCGTCCCCAAAAATCAGCAGCGCCAATCCAATCGCATAGAGGGGCTCAAGGTTAATCGCCATGGCCACTGTAAACGGACTCAATACGCGCATGACCGCGACGGTGACTGCAAAAGCCAAGGAGGTCGCAACCAAGCCTAAAATCAACAACCAAAGCCAGTCGTAAGCACTGGGCCAAATGGCATTCCACCCCCCGGAAAACGCCATCCAAAGGGCCAAAACAGCGCAGGCCACAGTCAGCTCAAGACGCGACACGGAAAGCGAGCTCGCGCGCTGGCTCCAAACACTATTGAGGGTGCCAAACAAGGCCGCACAAAACGCGCTCACCAAAGCCAACACCATCCCCCACCCTGCAGAGACATCGACCCGGTACATCCACCAAAGTCCCAAAATCGCCACGACACCCAACAACAATTCCGAATAATCCAACCGCTTCCGACGAACCACGGGCTCGATGAAAGCCACAAAAAAGGGAACCGTTGCCATCACAGCCAGCGCCAAGGACACCGTCGACGCTTTGATCGCGGCGAAAAATGTAACCCAGTGAACGGCCACCAGCACACCGGTCAATGCAATCGGGCCCGTCAGGTTCCTTGGAATCCGCCCTTGGTGGCCCCGCAACACCATCCATGCATGAAGCCCCAAGGCGCCAATCATGGTTCTCCAAAAAACCAGAGGCACAGCGGGAAGTTGGATCAGCTTACCCAAAACACCCGTGAACCCAAACACCACCACAGTCGCATGAAGGAGAAGTGTGGCGTTGGAGCGGCTCATGGACTCAGCGGACCGTCACAGGCAATGTCCACTGCCGGCCAAAGGCGTCCGTGAAGGCCATGACGTGCCAACCCGAGCGAAGGCCTTGCGCTGAAATGGTCAATGTAGAGCCCGCCAAAACAGGCCCGCCAGATTGAACCAAGCGGCCCACACCATCTCGCATGGCCCAATGGGCGATGTTCACCTCGACATCCAAAAGCAGAGAAATACCCTCGCCAAAAGGAACAGGGCCTCCATGTACAGGGGTCACCTCGCCAATCCACTCCGCAACCCCAGAGGTGGTGTCGGGAAAGACCACCGTGACCTCTTGAAACGCTTGGTCGGTGCAAATGCCATCTGAACTTGACGCGGTGAGAATCACCGTATACGTGCTGTCGGTTGGAAAGTCATGCAGCGGCGACGTGGTCGTGTCCAATGGCGACCCGTCGCCAAAACTCCAGAAGTATCCTCCTGCGCCAGAGGACTGGTTGTCGAAAGCCACAGGGCCGTCTTCTGCGTTCCAATCAAACGGCGCAGAGAAGTCTGCAGAAACCGGTTCGGACAAATCGAAAGCGCCGCGTGGAAGAATGGTGTAGTTGTCTAAAAAGGGGGCGTCATCATCCCTCTGCCCTCCGATTCCTGTTACACCAAAAATCCCCTCTGGTGGATCTGTGCCAAAAAGGTCTGTGTCGGCATCCACCACCATTTTGTAAAGGGACGCTCCTGTCGAGACATACACCTCAAATTGAGGGGCAACATTGGTCCACTCCGAGGCATTGACCAGCTCCACACATTTTAATCGAATCAAGTCGCTCTCGGTTTCTTCGCCCAAAACATTGACCAATTGAGGCTCATTCAAAGCTTGATCCACTGCAGCCAAAATCAACGTGTCGGCCAGGATTTGTGCACGGCCTTGAAACTGCTGAATGGCGCCTCGAACCCGAACGCTGTCCCCTTCTTGAACCAAGTAATTGTAGTTCTCCACCGGGCTATATACCTCAATGCCAGAAGTGGGATCGATGATGGTGAACCGCAATCCAGAGGGATAGGTGTTGAAGCCGTGAACGACCCCCCTCAATTCGCAAGGGATCAAAAGGCTGTCCAAGACGCCACTGCCATTCACGCCACGAACATCTGCGATGGGATAGTGAGGAAAACCCAGATCACTCGGGGCAATTTGCACGGTCACCTCTTCTACGGAGATTTCGGCCTCTCCAGACAAGATGGTCAAGGACAGGGTGAACGTTTCGATGCCTTCGGGCTCAAAGTCGTCGACGATGCCGACAGTGAAAGACTGTGGCGCCAGCCAACCCTGCGGGAATGTGAGCGTCAACGGAAAAAGGGTGCCAAAATCTGAGACCGGTAAGGCGGTTCCTCCCCCCAAAACATCCACCTGCACCACCACCTCGTTTAAGGGAAGGTAGACGGGCAGCTCGATGGCAATCACGTCGCCCTCAAAAGCCACAATGTCTGCAACAGCAAAGCCGACGGTGGGCACCGACGTGGTGTCCAGTCCACATGGCAACGCCTCATGCTCTCCGAAAAAATCGAATGTGTTTTCTGGATAGTCCATCCATTGTTGTGAAACCACACTCCAATCGGCAGAGCCCACCGTTACATCGGGATTCCGAACCAACGTGTTGTGCAACATGGTCACGTCGTTGACAGGCCACCCATCGCCTGGGTTCTCCCCTACCACACCCAAAACATCGACCACCACGCCATTTCGCTCCAAAGTCGTGGCGTCATTTCCATTGAACAGGGTAACGTCATCCAAGACATCCGCCAACTGCGACAAGGCAGCTTCGGCTCCCGGGTTGGCAATCAAATAGACGTCTCCGGGTCCCAAAGAGCCGGTCAAGTCCAACACATGATTCGCAACCGTGCTCCCATTGTTGAAGGTTTTGACTGTGTATTCTGAAAGGTCTACCGCATTCACTGCGCTGGGGTTGTAGATCTCGAGGCCCTTGCTAAACGTGCTTCCATCCACATACTCTGAAAAGAACAAGTCGGTACATAACCCACTGGGGTCACATGCCAAGATGGACACCTCCAAAGCTCCACCTGAAAGGAGCCCACAAGAGTCCGCCTGAAGCTCAGAGACCGGAGCCCCTGTGGCGACACTCGCCGAATCAATGGCGCCCAAATAACCAAATCCATACACCGAGTACTCTCCCAAACCAAGAGACTCAAAGTCATATTCTGGGGTGCTGGTGGAATCTAAAATTTGCCCGTCTTCGTCTGCAATCACAAAAAGGTAATCGGCATCCGGACTCTGAGATGTGTAACCAAAATTCACCAATGTATTGGCGAAAGTCAGGCAGCCTAGGGCTTCGTCTGCACCGGCGGCGGTCAATACAGATCCCCCATCACAACTGGGGGGAAGGCAATAAATGCGATTGACTTCAACCGGGAGGGCACTGAATGCGACACACCCTGTAGCAGAGATGCTGTCATAAGGAGCGCCAACCTCAATGCTGGAGGCCAACAAGTCTCCATCGTAACTCATTCCCCAGACCAAACAAGGGCCTGCAGGGGATCCGGAGAAGTTGTACCCCAAATTGCCCTCGCCCCCTGGAACCACGTCGATGACATCTCCATCCAAGTCGGTGATGACCAAACCATAGGCGCTTTCCAAAGCATTGGATGTTGCTGTAAAGGGAAGAAAGCCGCCAGCCAAATCGACACAGATTTGGGCGACGCCATTTTCCGCGCCCTGAGCTTCAATCAACCCTCCATCGCAATCCAAGAGGTTGGTGTATCCCGGAGTTGGCTGCTGGAGGACCATTTGATCCGATGAGAAGGATGGCCCTCCATCCGGAAGGCGCGCCCAAGACAAGGCCCCTCCGTTTTGGGGGCCCAGCATCCACTCGTCCAACTGAGGCTGCCCTGGAGTCAATGAATCAATCAAAAAAGGATTGGTTTGATCCCCTGTGCCATAGACCACGGCGTCCAAAAGGCCATTGGTGGTCAATGGCGTCCCGTTCAAGAAATCCAAGCTGTCACCCGCAAACAGGGACACTGCATCTCCGCCATCCCTGAGCAACCCTGGCTCGAAAATGACCGACGCGCCCCCAACTGCTGGGTTTCCCAGCAAGAAAAAACCAAGGCTGTCTGTACTGAAGCCATCGAGATCAAACGCCGCGTAGACGTTCGTGGTAACGGTATTGCCGCCGCCTTTGTAAAACACCACAATGTGGCCGTCTAGGGGCACATTGGGCTGAGAAAACAGCTCGACAAACTCAAGGCTGTCTGGGACAGAATTGTTGTCTGCATCCACCTCATTGATGAATACATTTTGAGCGTATGCTGCTGATTGCGGGGCGGTCAGGGCGATCGCGAGCAAAAAGAAGCCAAATAGTAGGTGGTGTAGTGAGCGCATTTCCAGCGGATTGGAATCGGGCGCGAAAGTAGGGATGGACTCCGTGACCCCACTTTAACAGAACATGAAATTCATGCCCTGAGAGAAACGTAACTTCAGGGATGGATTTCCGTTGAACTGGAAGACCTGCAGAACATGGACGCAGCACCACAAGATCTCAAGAAAAAACTGGACGATTTCGTCCGGAAGTATCACCGGAATGAAATGCTCCGTGGGGCATTGATTTTGGGCACGTGCCTTCCGTTGGCTTGGCTCGCCATCATTGGTATGGAAGCATTGGGGCAGTTTGGGACAGCCGCGCGAACCATTTTGTTTTACTTGTTTGTCGCGGTGGTCTCTTGGGTCACGTTCCGACACCTGCTTCTTCCCGCGTTGCGCCTGATTCAATTGAGGGCCGGCCTCAATCACGACGATGCGGCCAGAATCATTGGCCGCCATTTTCCGGAAATTGAAGATCGGCTGCTCAATACACTTCAGCTTCAAGAGCGATCTCAAAAAGAAGCCCCGGGCAACAGAGAACTGCTGGAAGCCTCCATTGCACAGCGAAGCAGTCAGCTCAAACCCTATCGCTTCACTTCTGCCGTTGATTTCGGAGAAAACAGACAGTATCTCAAATTTGCCCTCCCTCCCATTTTTCTGTTTGCTGGCTTATACCTCGCACTTCCTGAAGCCATGGAGGCGCCAACCGATCGTCTTTTGCACCACAGAACAGAAGTGGTCAAGACCCCCGATTTCCGGTTGGTTCATTCTGGCCAACTCCAAGCCATTGCCCGAACTGACTACACCCTAAACATTCGCACCGAGGGTTCTGTGGTACCCCCAAGAATAGAAGTTGAGGCTGGCGAGGGTCGATTCCGCATGGAAAGGCGCTCACAAGGAGATTGGACCTACACCTTTAGGTCAGTTCAAGCGTCCATGGCCTTGGTGATTTCTGCACCTGGCACGCCGGCTTTGGACCTCCAACTGACTGTGCTTCCTCGGCCAGAGTTGCAAGACTTAAGGGTCGAGGTTCAACCGCCAACTCACACAGGCATGCCCCCTTTTGTGCAACAAAATGAAGGCGATCTTGATGTTCCAGAAGGCAGCCTTCTCAAGTTTCAGCTGGGCACCCGAGACGCAGAAACATTGCGCCTCAAATGGGGAGAGGAGACAAGGTCATTGGAAGCCGACGTAAACAACAGATTCAGCTTCTCCAAAACGGCAGAAACAGACCTGAGTTATCAGCTTCAGCCCAGATCTGACCGGGTGAAAACAGCGGATTCGGTTCAATATCGCCTGCGCACCATTGCCGACCGCAGGCCCACGATACGCGTCGCAGAAACCAAGGACAACCTGTCACTCAATCAACTCGCATTCAACGGGATGGTTCAAGACGACTATGGGTTCACCAGCCTGCGCTTTGTCTTCCAGCGAAAAGGCGGCCCGGCAGAAGGCAGAAAACTCGACCGCCCGTCCCGACGTGAAGATGGTTTCATTCACTTTTGGGACCTGTCCGAAGCGGGCATAGGCCTTGGGGACGAAGTCGAGTATTGGTTTGAGGTTCGAGACAATGATGGGGTAAACGGCCCAAAAATGACCCGGTCAAGGACATTCGTCCATCAGGCGCCAACAGCGGAAGAGCTGGCTCAACAGCTCGACAGTGCTGATGCAGAATTGTCCGCCGCATTGGAGGAAAACCTCGAAGAAGCCCGGCGACTCAGAGAGCAAATGCAAGAGCTCCGGAGAGAGCTCATGGAGGAAGAAGAACTGGGGTGGGAGGAGAAGGCCGCACTGGAAGAACTCCTGAAGCAGCAGGAAGCCTTAAGGGAAGAGGTGGAGAAGATGCAAGAGGAGAACCGCCAGAAGAACAAACAAGAAGCGGAATTTGCCCCTCCAAACGAAGAGCTGCTTAAAAAACAAGAAGAGCTCCAAAAGCTCATGGATGATGTCATGACCGACGAGCTCCAAAAGATGTTTGACGAAATGAGGGAGCTCATGGAAGAGCTGGAGGAAGGTGATAAAGAAAAAATTGAAGAGCAGCTCGAAAAAATGGACCTTGACCAAGAGGCCATGGAGCAAGAGCTAGACAGGGCACTTGAACAATTCAAGCAACTTCAGTGGGAACAGAAGATGGATGAAGCGATTTCTGACTTAGAAAAACTTGCAGAAAAGCAAGAAGCATTGGCAGAAGAAACCGCGAAAGAAGAAACCCCGGAGGAAGAATTGAAGGCGAAACAAGACTCGCTGAATCAAGCATTCGAAAAAATCCAAGAGGCATTGGATGATGCAGAAAAGCTGAATGACGCGTTGGAGAATCCCAACGGGATGCCCAAAATGGAAGAGCTCCAAGAGGAGATTGAACAACAAATGGACGACGCTGGGGAGCAACTCGACAGCGGCAAGGAAAAGAAGGCCTCAGCAAGCCAAAAGGGAGCGGCGAAGAAGATGGAGCAGATGGCACAGCAGATGGAAAGTGCCATGGAACAAGGCGAACAGGAGTCCATGGAGGAAGACATGGAGGCTCTACGTGCCTTGCTAGAGAACATCATTACTCTCTCCTTTGATGAGGAAGACCTCATGGCTTCTGTCGGCACCACACAGAAAGACGACCCCCGATACGTCACCCATGGCCAAGTGCAACGAAAGTTGAAAGACGATGCGGAGATGGTGAAAGACAGCCTTTTTGCGCTCAGCAAACGGGTGACCCAACTCCAGTCCATCGTGAACAGAGAGATCAGCCTCGTCAACTTGCATATGGGACAGGCGTTGGCCGGCTTCACAGACCGCAAGACCCCCATCATCACCAGCAATCAACAATACGTGATGACCTCGTTCAACAACCTTGCACTGCTCCTCGATGAGGTGTTGCAACAAATGCAAAGCGAGTCAAGCTGCGACAAGCCCGGTACAGGCAATTGCGAAAAACCCGGAGGAAGTGGGGCAAAGCCCTCTCCAAGCGCAAAGCAAATAAAAGGAATGCAGCAATCCCTATCCAAGCAGTTGGAGCGCATGAAGGAGAAGATGAAGGGCTTCAACCAAGGGGAAGGAAAAGAGGGAAAAAGAGGAATGAGCAAGGAGATGGCACAGATGGCCGCGCAGCAAGCCGCCATCCGTCAGATGACCCAAGAATTGGGCAAGCAATTGAACGAGGACGGCTCTGGCGAAGGCAACGGACTCGAGAACATTGCCAAAGAAATGGAGGACATTGAGAAGGACATTGTGCGCGGCGAATTGGACCAATTGACACTAGATCGCCAACAAGACATCCTCACCAGGCTCTTAGAAGCAGAGAATGCAGAGCGCATTCGCGGGGAGAAAGAAGAGCGGGAATCCCGCACTGCGCGGGAGACTCCGCGGGATACACCCCCCAGCCTAGAAGAGTATCAAAGACGAAAAGCACAAGAGATCGAACTGTTGCGAACAGTTCCCGCTGACTTAACACCCTACTACAAGCTCCGCGTAAACGATTATTTCAATACTTTGGAGCTTCCCAATCAGGAGTGAATCACACATGTCCGAAGTGAGAGAACTGCAAATTGCCTCCCGTATGGAAGGCATTACCGAGGTCGAGACCCTTATCAACCAAATCTGCGAAGAATTTGGCGTCGAGGAGATGCACTACGGAGAGATTCTGATTGCCATGACCGAGGCAGTCAATAACGCCATTGTTCACGGTAACAAACTGGACATCAACAAGATGGTTGACGTCTCCGTTCAAACAGAAGGACCGAAACTCCAGTTTCGAGTCACCGACCAAGGTCCAGGATTCGATTTCGAGAATATCCCAGATCCCACTGCTCCAGAAAATTTGGAGAAGCCCAATGGCCGTGGCGTTTTTCTGATGAGGCAGCTTGCCGACACATGTGAATTTGAACAGCTCGGCAGGGTGGCCATCCTCACATTTGAAGATGCCATCCCGCAACAGACGGTTGCAAAGTGACTCCTCACGGAGCCATTTCCTTTCAATTCCATCTTACCCCTTTTCGCCTGCGCTCTCGAAATGGCGTAAGAAGGTGGTTACAGGACTGTATGAATGCAGAGCAACAACAGATTCAGGAAATCAACTTCATGTTCAGCACCGACGCTCATGTGCTTTCCATGAACCGACAGCACTTGGATCACGACTATTACACCGACATTCTCACGTTTCCGTCCCCATCTGGACTCGGCATATCCGGCGACATACTCATCTCCGTTGACAGGGTGCGCCAAAACGCCAACGCCTTGTCCGTCAGACCATTAGACGAGATGCACCGCGTCATGGCTCATGGCCTCCTGCACCTCATCGGACAAGACGACCACACCCCAGATGCCAGAACCACCATGCGCTCTCGAGAAGACGCATGGCTCCAACGGCGCACATTCACATAAAACGTTCCACGTGGAACATCCCCATGCTTGAAACATATGACGTCCTGGTTGTCGGCGGCGGACATGCCGGCAATGAAGCCGCCCATGCCGCTGCGACACTTGGCAGCAAAGTTCTGCTCGTGACCATGAACCTCACCACCATTGGCGCCATGAGCTGCAACCCAGCAATGGGCGGTGTCGCAAAGGGTCAAATTCTCCGTGAAATCGATGCCCTTGGTGGAATGAGCGGCAGAATTTCCGACCGAACAGCGGTACAATTCCGCATGCTCAACCGGTCCAAAGGACCCGCAATGTGGTCACCAAGAACACAAAACGACCGACACACATTCAGCCAAGAATGGCGGTCAACACTGGAGGCCCACCCCAACATTCACCTCTGGCAAGACATGGTAACCAGCCTGATCATCGAATCACAAAAGGTATGTGGTGTGATCACCCAATTGGGAATTGAAATCCGAGCCAAGAGAACCATCCTCACTTCAGGCACATTTCTTCAAGGAAGAATACACCTCGGAACCCAGCAGTTTCAAGGCGGAAGATCCGGAGAACGCGCAGCAGAGGGCATCACAGGACAACTGGCTGAAAGCGGACTCATTTCCGGGCGAATGAAGACAGGCACGCCCCCTCGGGTTGACGGGCGAAGCATAGACTACAGCAAAACAGAAACACAGCACGGTGACAAAACGAAAGAAGCTTTTAGCTATTTCGAGAAACCCAACCACGAGCCTCAACTCCCTTGTCACATCACCTTCACCAACCCCGATGTCCATGAGGTGCTGTCTGAAAGCCTAAACTCAAGCCCCTTGTTCTCTGGCGCAATCACAGGAAAAGGGCCACGTTATTGCCCGAGCATCGAAGACAAAATCCATCGATTCGCCGACAAAGACCGGCACCAAATCTTCATTGAGCCTGAAGGCCGAAGCACCATTGAAACCTACTTGAACGGATTCTCAACGTCCCTGCCCAAAGAAGCGCAACTCAAAGCCATGCGCCTCATCCCAGGTCTAGAGAACGCAAGGATGTTCAGGCCGGGCTACGCCGTGGAGTATGACTACTTCCCTCCGACCCAACTTCACCACACCCTCGAGACAAAAACACTGTCTCACCTCTACTTCGCAGGCCAAATCAACGGAACCACAGGCTACGAAGAAGCCGCCTGTCAAGGCCTCATGGCCGGAATCAACGCCCATCTCCAAAACGCAGAACAAGAGACATTGATACTCGGAAGAGACGAAGCCTACATCGGAGTTCTCATCGATGACTTGGTCATGAAAGGCACAGACGAACCCTACCGAATGTTCACGAGTCGAGCAGAATACCGGATACTGCTTCGCCAGGACAATGCAGACCAACGCCTGACACCCAAAGGCAGACAACTCGGACTCATTCAAGACAACGACTGGCAAGCTTTTCAAAAGAAGCAAGACGACATCCGCAATGCCACCAAACATCTTGAACAGCATTCAGCCGAACCAAGCGAGATCAACGATGTGCTATCCTCATTTGGAAGCAGCCCAATCAAGCAAAAAACCCGGTGGACACAAATACTCACCAGGCCGCACGTTGATCTACAAACGATCATGGGCCACACGCCCTCCCTGCAAAAGGAGTTCGCTTCATTGCCCGCGACATCCATCAAGCTCATTGAAACTCAAATCAAATACCGCGGCTACATCGAAAAGGAACAAGCCCAAGCGGAACGCATGCGGGCCATGTCAGATCTCCCAATTCCCAATGACCTCGAGTTTCATCGACTCACATCCATGAGCACCGAGGCACGCCAGAAATTGAGTGAGTCAAAACCACAAACCCTTGGAGACGCAAGCAAAATCAGCGGCGTTTCTGCATCGGACCTTGCCGTCCTGATGATTTACCTCGGCCGCTGACAACATGTTCCACGTGGAACATTGACGACCCGTGTTTTAGCGCCATAGAGACCACCCCGCCTTAATCGAAGGTGGCAGCCCACTCCCCTGCAGTTCGCTCAAATACACAAACCACTGTTTCTCAGCGACTTATGATTTAAACTCAAGGATTCATGCTCGGGCAAAGACCGCCCATATCTTTGCCTCGCAAATCAGTCCACATGAACATGCAGGCCCACCTCGCTCAACTCGGCATTCACACCGAGAATCCCGGAGTTCAAATCGGATCATCCTCATTTTCGAAAGGAAGCGAGATATCCAGCCTCAGCCCAGCTGACGGAAAAACAATCGGTGCTACCGGTGTATGCTCTGCCTCAGAGTATGAGCAGGCCATTACAGCCGCCACCGAAGCGGGAAAAATTTGGAGAACCGTTCCAGCCCCTCTTCGTGGTGAAGTCGTCCGCTTGTATGGTGAGGCATTGCGCAAGCACAAAGACGCACTCGGGGCCCTTGTCTCCTATGAAATGGGCAAAAGTCTGCAGGAGGGCCTGGGTGAAGTGCAAGAGATGATTGACATCTGCGATTTTGCCGTCGGTTTGTCCCGTCAACTGTATGGACTCACCATGCACTCAGAGCGCCCTGCGCATAGAATGTATGAGCAATGGCACCCCCTTGGTGTTGTGGGCATCATCAGCGCGTTCAACTTCCCTGTCGCGGTTTGGAACTGGAATACAGCCCTGGCCTGGGTTTGCGGAAACGCTTGCATTTGGAAGCCCTCTGAAAAGACCCCATTGACCGCCGTGGCATGCCAAAACATTTGGAACGAGGTCACAGCCGACCTTGATCACGTGCCCCCAGGCTTGTCTATTGTCGTTCAAGGCGATTACAAGGTGGGCGAGATGATGACCAACGACAAACGCGTGGCCTTGGTCTCTGCTACCGGCTCCATTCGCATGGGCAAAATTGTTGCGCAAGCCGTTGCTGCACGACTGGGCAAAAGCTTGCTCGAATTGGGAGGAAACAACGCCATCATTGTTGAGCCGGATGCAGAGCTCAAAATGGTCGTTCCAGGAACGGTTTTCGGAGCTGTAGGCACCTGCGGTCAGCGTTGTACTTCTACACGTCGCCTGATCATCCACAGCAGCATCTACGACAAAGTGGTGGATGCCATCACCAGCGCATACGGTCAGCTGCGCATTGGAGACCCTCTCGACGAAAACAACCACGTCGGCCCACTCATCGACAAAGACGCAGTGGGCATGTACGAAAAGGCCCTCGAGGCTGTGGTGGAACAGGGCGGAAAAATTCTGGTCGAAGGTGGCGTACTCACCGGTGCTGGCTACGAATCTGGCTGCTACGTGAAGCCGGCCATTGCCGAGGCCACAAACGACATGGCCATCGTTCAAAATGAGACTTTCGCCCCCATCCTTTATGTCATGAAATATGACACCCTCGATGAAGCCATTGCCATGCAAAATGGCGTTGTACAAGGTCTCTCTTCCGCCATCATGACGACCGACTTGCGAAGCGCAGAGCTCTTCCTGTCCGCTGCAGGAAGCGATTGCGGAATCGCCAATGTCAACATCGGCACCAGTGGTGCTGAAATTGGCGGCGCCTTTGGCGGCGAAAAGGAGACGGGGGGTGGCCGTGAGTCTGGCAGTGACGCCTGGAAAACCTACATGCGTCGCCAAACCAACACCATCAACTACGGCACGGAATTGCCCCTTGCACAAGGCATCAAATTTGACTTTTAACCGTCATTTTCAATCCGGATCTCGGGCCTTCGGCTGGCCGGGAGTTCTCGCTGTAGCACTTGCGTTCGGACTTTTTTCCTGCAGCCATGCGGGGAAGAAGGAGCCCGTCTCAACCTCCACGTCGACCATTGGCTGGGGTGAGCTGGTTTTTGCCCTGTCTGACTCGGTGAGCGTCCGCATTCCTGGGGACAAGACAGAAGACTCGTGGACCCTCTACAACGGGTTTGAAACGATGACACTCTCGA
>Ga0209092_10004072_pt1 | contig 12363 bp, 7 predicted proteins | sample FraStrMetagenome_FD_187446 | JGI IMG/M metagenome (GOLD analysis project Ga0209092, IMG submission 187446) | Marine eukaryotic phytoplankton communities from Arctic Ocean - Fram Strait ARC3M Metagenome (SPAdes) (version 2) | ecosystem: Environmental > Aquatic > Marine > Oceanic | place: Fram... | reverse complement strand
CACACACACACACTCTCTCTCTCTCTCTCTCTCTTTCCTTTTCTCTATGGATAGAAGGTGACAAAAACCAAACACAGTATATGTATAAATAAAAAATTTAGAAATATATGTTGTGCGGTCTTGGGATCTTTAAGAATGTGGATGTGGATGAGGATGAGCATGTGAAGGATGTTCGACTTTCCAGCTCGTATTCGTGCGGTGCTCGGAGTATCATAGGCAATATAATTATTGTATACATATACCGGTATGTACATATATAAACTAGAATAGATAATAAGTCGAGCATACCACTTATTATGACAAATCTATTCTATGTAAAAAATCATGTACGTGTGTTTCTTATGTAGAAATGAGGATTTATAAACATGTACTTCGAAGTATATCGCAAGAGATTTCATGGGACATAGACATACAACACACACATACAGCAAACAGTACAGTCGACTGGAAATTGAATGATGAAAGTAGACCATGGTTGCTCATTTGCTCAATTCAATCCACTCGTATGCACCAGACAAGAAGCCAGTCTCATCTAATAACATGTTCCATAAAATCCCTCCGAGTTTACTGTTGGAGGCTTGGATTGGTCTTACTTATCACATACATGTGTGTATTGTTGCCTCGGGTATCTCTTATGATGATGAGTTTCGGTGAAAATCTTTCGGGAATTCCGGATGCGACTTTAAGCGCGAAACCAACTTTGATTCTTCATATCGGACCAGCGAAGACGGGGACGTCAAGCATCCAGTGCTCGTTCCAATCGCAGACTGGAGAAGAAATGCTTGCCAAATATAACTATGTGTATTTGGGTAAATTTCAGAAAAATTTATGTGGTCCTGGAAGTGATAATGAACGATTTTATAAATACGCTCACATTTTTGGTGTTGTACTATACTTAAAGAATAAATATGATGGCGTGTCATTGGATATATCGAAAAAGTCTGTTTCGCATTTGATATCTCTATTGCAACATGCGAAATATGAAAATAAGAATGTGATTATTTCCGCAGAAGAATTAGTGCTCCTTTCGAGAGCCAGACAAGCATCTTGGGATGGGCTTATTTCAATTTTTTCCGACTTTGACGTTCGAGTCATCGTCTTTCATAGGCCTTACTTTGAATGGCTGCTGTCAAATTACCATTTTTATAATAGATTTGAAAAGAAAAATGTCCCATGGCCTGAGAGACTTCGATCGTTCGATGAATATATGAAGGAGGAAAAGGACGCCCTTTCGTATACCTCTCCGATGAATGCTTATAAGGTATTCGAAGAACAGTTTCCGGGTAAGGTAAAAGTGTTCGAGATGCAAGGGAATGGCCTAGTGTCACGCTTCTTATGTAGCTTACCTTCAGCATCAGAAAGTTGCAGTGACGCCGAGATCGATGATGCATTAAAACGGGCAAAGGTGAACGGTTCAGGTTATCGTTTCGAACATAATCGTATTATTGGGTGGGCATTTTGGAAAAATTTGGTAACTTCGTGTACATCATATGAGTCAATGACTGATGCCCTCGATTCATACGTAAAAGAGGAAAATACTTCTCTAAGCAATCTTCCACACAAATGCCTTGATGATTCTTTAGCTGGCGTTATTTGGCAAGAAACGATTGGACAAAGACGCTATTTATATGGTCGTGATGCAACCATTGAGGAAGAATTAAAAAAGAAGTTTTATGTTTTCGTAAATGAGGGCAGATTTTGTAATCTGGACCTGGAATCGGTGATGTCGGAGCCTCTGAAACAAAGGTTTAGACTCGTGAGCGATAGATCATGTCGTTGAAAACGCGGTTTTATCAAGTATATTTTTTAGAATTGTTAATATCTCTACTCTATAAATCGCATTATTTAGACTCATCCCCTTCGTTAGGAATTTGTTTACTCAAAACGAGACTTCAAAAGAATGTACTTTGATCTATCCCAACTATTGACGGAAATCATCATTAGGCTAAACGTTAAATTTGTCGTTAATTACTACGCGAAAAAGTGACAGCGATTTGTTTCATGTGAGATGAGATATGAGATGTAAAGACAAGACATTCATTCGATACTTTTTCTTTCATTACCACAATCCCATCGCAGAAGTATCAACTACATCGCCTGTCAAATTAAAATATGGTGGAAGAATCGAGTAGATCTGAAGCGACCCGGAGCGTATTTCGTGTGGATCTATTTGAAGGAAAAGTCGCACTGGTGACTGGTGGAGGTGAGAAAGATAGATATTTCCTGCCCCGCGATGAAAAGGTTATTGAATCATAAGAGCGTAATGTGTCCTAAGTAGAGTGAATTCTTTTGACATTTATTCAGGAACGGGTATTGGTTATGCGATCTCTACAGAACTCGCTTCGATTGGTTGTTTAGTGGTGATCGCCTCGAGGGATGAGACGAAGTGCATTCGGGCGGCGAAAGAGATCAACCAGGCACTTGCTAGGAATTCTTCTTACTCTTCTTCAGGTAATGTTTATGCTGGACCATCCACCAGTTTACGTGTTGAAGAAGAAATTGATTGCTTGATTGGACATGTCATTGAGAAGTATGGTCGCCTTGATTTTCTTATCAATAACGCAGGCGGACAATTTGTCTCGGCAGGGGAGGATATTTCACGGAATGTAAGTCGTTACATACAGGTTAGAGCTTTGCTAACTTTTTTGTTGTTAATTCTTAATTTTTTATTTTTGTTAACGACTTTAAAGGGGTTTAATGCTGTCGTCGAAACCAATCTAACTGGGACATTTATGATGTGTAAACATGCTTACCAGCAGTGGATGAGAGATCATGGCGGATCAATTGTCAATATAACGTTGGGTAATCGAAACGGAATGCCGATGATGGTACATAGTGGAGCAGCTAGAGCTGGAATCGAGAATATGACCGCAACATTGTGTAATGAATGGATCGAATCTGGTGTGAGAATAAATTGCGTCAGGCCAGGCATTATTTGGACAGAAAGCGGATTTAAAAACTATGGTGCACTCGGAGATGTTTTTGCAAAAAAATTGCTGCCGTCTATTCCTGCAAGAAGGTTTGGCTCACCTGAAGAAATTTCATCAGCGGTTTGCTGGCTATTGAGCGATGGAGCGGCATATGTGACGGGTGCCGTTCTGTGCGTTGATGGTGGATCCTCTTACCACTTTCTCCCTCTTATTGACATTGAAGATTCTTCTCATTTGCCAATTTACGGAACATTACCAACTAAGGGAAAGTTGTGAAATTTCATCTTGCCTGATGTTGTCTGTAGAGAACTTTAACCTATAAGGATGCTGGAGATATCGGAGGAACCATTTAATCAATACTAACATATGTAGAAAAAGACTATGGTATCAAAATCGAAGCCGCAGACTCTCGAAAGTTTCAAAAAAGACTTCAGAGCCAACTAAACTAGGCACATATTGTGGGAATACGTATAAAATAGTTATGAGCGGTGATAATGAGCATTTTACATACTGTTACGGTCAACTTAAACACCAACAGCTCATGCTAGAATGCTCCTCAAGGATGGAAAAGTACAATGCGGCGTTTCTACGTAATATGGTTAATTATTCGAACAAAATCGTTATGGACGTTGGCGCGGGTACAGGAATTTTGTCTCTATTCGCATTACAAGCCGGTGCAAAGAAAGTCATTTCAGTCGAAGCTTCTCGTATGGCTGATTATGCAAAACGCTTGGTCCAAGCTAATGGGTACGAGAACAAGTGTGAAGTAATTCAGAAGAAAGTTGAAAATGTATGTACTGAAGGTCATCAAGTTGATGTTATTGTTAGTGAACCAATCGGATTTCTGTTGGTTCATGAGCGAATGTTGGAATCGTTCGTGTCAGCACGGGATAAATTTTTATCGCCAAGTAAGCTAAATCGTTCAAGTATGGTTCCAAACTCTGCCACCATCCACGTAACTCTATTTACAGATGCTAAACTGCATGGAGAGCAAATTAATAGAGCGTCTCTTTGGAATTCAAAAAACTTCTACGGAATTGACATTTCATGCTTAAAAGATGACGCAGAAAAAGAAAACTTTTCGCAAGTGTTTATTGGAAATGTTGACGTTGACAGCCTTCTTTCAGACCAAGTTTCTTCTCACTCCATTGACTTTACAAGCGTCTCAATCAATGAGATACAATCCTTTGAAATACCATTGTCAGTGAAAGTAAACCAAACTGGAATCCTTCATGGATTAGTTTGCTGGTTTGATGTTGAATTGATTGGTGGTAATCTTCGAAATATAGGGTACGTATTCCCGGGTACGTATTCCCAAGATACGATTTAGTTGTGACGGGCAATTTCTCACTTGACGTTTTGTCCTTTTTAAAGATTATCCACATCACCATTTGAGAAATCGACACACTGGTACCAAACACGATTTTTGTTTCGTTTGCCAATCGCCGTCAATGAAGGTCAACTCATAATAGGACGTATTGGATTTGAAGCCAACCAACACTCGTCGTATACATTATCAGCGAATGTTCGCGTTGCTGGCACTTGTGATCCTGTAATTTCAACAGAAAATAATAGCATTTTGCTGCACGAACAAGTATGGCATTAAGAGATTTTTGTGGAAGTATAGATCTTGATGTTTGTACGTGCTGATTAACGAAAATGAAGGGGTCCGACATAATTGTGTTCTTTGTGTTTGCAAGTCTTTGTGTTTTTTACACCTACGAGTACGGTAAACGTTTTACATAATATAGAGAATCGTTTATAGATAACCTACAATTATTCTTGTAATTAACTGATTACTGTTTGGGATTTGATTGGCGACCCAAAAATTATGAACGAGCAATTCTGAGTTTTCTCTGCTTCTTTTAAATTATTTTCTGTAATTGGTGTCTGTTTGACAGCTTCTTTCTTCAACGATGGTAAGTGCTCGTGTTTGTTTTCAATGTTTGTCCTCTTTCCGTCAATTTTATCACCGAAAAAATCCATATACACTTCTGAATCTCGCCCTCTTCTAAATAGAGATGTTTGCTTTTTCATCAAAAGTGCATTCGAACTCCTCCTAATATTTTTGTAATGGGTCTGGTTTAAAAATTTGGGACTACACGACTCTTTCGTATAATGCTTGATTTGAAACTCTGAATCCCATTTGGATGAATTTGGAACAATTGCTGCTTGGTTTATAAAGTTGCCCTTTAATCCCAATTGCTTCTCTTTCGCTTCTTGCCTTATTTGATTTGTATTTTCCTTCATTGGAGATCTCGGAGTCAATAACGGTGGTATTTTTTCGTCGTAAATAGAGAAGTCGACTAGGGCATGACAGAAATGTTGACCCAATACAATAAGCTCGTAATTAGAAAAATGTTTCTCGTCATTTCCGCTCAAACTTGCTTCTAGCGTGTACGCTCGTTGTATACCTAGCTCTTCATACATGACCATTCGCATAGTTGCCATTTTGTGATTGCTCATCTGAAAGGTGCACTTATCGAAGGAAAAAAGGTGGCTTTTTCCGTCGTATAATCGAGGAAATTTATATACATCATGATCAGCCAAATCTTGTTGGTGGGTGGGGATGCAACCGAACACAAAGCATCCCTTTTTTCTACTGTGTCCATGAAGATCACAAAGCAGAGCAACGTCTCTTGACATTTTTAAGTTTCTCACCATTTCTTTTGCTTTATATATCGTTGGATGACGAATCGCATCTGGGCTGTCCCAACATCGATTCAAGTCATTTCCAGCTAAGGAGCATCTGTAAGAACCATTTATTACACCATCTGGATTCAACATCGGGATAATTTTGAAGACATACTTTGATCGCAAAATTCCAGCCTCTGTAGAGGTGCCAAGGAGAAACTCAAGAATTCCTTGTACGATCCAAGATGCACAACTTTCCCCAGGATGAACCCTTCCAGTGATAACAATTACTTTACGATCTCGTAGGGGTAATTTACATGAAGATGGTCCCGTAATTGTCACTAGATCGCATCGATTACCTGCAAGCGTCTTACAAAGCATCGTTCTATGAACAAATTGTGATGTTTGGGAATTACTTTCGACGTCATATAAATATTCTTGGAGGTCGAAGTACGTGTATGGATAACATGGTGCGATGTATAGCTTGTCAGCAGACTTGGTCAAGTCAAATGTAAATGATAATGTGTACATTTGTTTTTCTCTCCCTCCTTCCATGGCTCCTCGTCTTTCTTTGCTGGGAAAGTAGCCTATATCATCTCCAATACGTTTCCACCCTGTTGCTTCGGTGTACAAAAGAGGTTTCATACCAGATGTATAAAGGCTGTTTGATTTCGAGAAGTTTGTGATATTTATTTTGACCTTCACATGCTCACTTGGGAATGAACAACTACAAGCAATACTGAAGAAAAACCATTGTTTGAGGGAACCTGAATGACAGTTCAGATCTGGGTGCATTTCAAGATCATATTCTTGAAAAGCTCGATTGTTATCACGACAGTCTCCAAAATATACCCTCTTAGCAGACAACAAATTTCCACTTTCAAAGTTTGCATCGAATATTAAGCAATCATCAACCACTATTCTCGAAAATTTAGTCCTATCACTGTAATTAAATATGGTTCGATAAAACGCTAATGGTCCTCGATCATCTTTCTGAAATAGCGTAGGCGAAATACTCTGTGGTCCGAGAGAAGTGCCTCCTCCATCATGAATGTGCTTGTCGAAAGGGAAAGCTCTCTTTAAGGACTTTCCTCGCAAAGGATAACCAGTTAAACCATTTTTCGGCAAAACGTTCAACGGCGGAGATTTGATCTGGCCACGTCCATATAAAGGGGAAGAACGAGGGGGTGAACGAACAGGTGACATAATATATGGAGAGGCATAATTAATATTTTAAAACTTGTAAAAGTCACTCCATTTAATCGTGACCCATGGTATCTAGACAAGTAAAAATCAAATCATATTGCTCTTTGCTCTTCTTCACCATACGTAATATGTGCATTTTACGATCAAGGTTTCGTTTCTTCTATTGTAAAGATTGGAAGGACTTAAATTTATTAGCAGCGGTTTATCGCGCACGAGTAGTCGCATGTCTCTACATCATCTACATCTACCGTAGAGGTAGAAATGGCCAGAATAAACAAAAAAATTATCCACTCATACGTTAAAAATCTCCGCGCCTATGATGTATTGATATACATGTTGTGCTCAAAATCACAAAGTGACCTAATACAACGATGAACAATACAATGGTTTACACGTCGTCCTTTACACCTGGAATATCGCAATCGCTAGATGAAGGATCATCGACACACTCCGATCCAGGTTATGATCAGGATGAAAGCGATTTTGAGCCTGTTAGGAGTATATTCTTTCCTTTACCGGAGGACATCACGCCGATGATGATGATTCAAAAACATACGTCTGTACCACAATCTTCCGATATTGTCATGGTCATGGATGATTCCTATCGAAAACAGATGAAAAATGAATTTTTTGGTGTAGGAGGTATGTCCTTTAGCTTCCCGGATTGGAATAAAATGTTTAAACTTTTTTCATCTAATTTTATCCGTCTGCTTTTCTATTTGGATTCAGATCATGATGGTCTTGTCAAGCTTTATAACGTAGAAGTGGACGATGATTGCAGTGAATTTGAAGATTTTTTTCAAAGGCACCTACGCCGAAATTTAGATTTGGACGAAGGAACTCGAGGGAACGAAATGCGCTCTCTGTCATATGGGAACGAACGTTTGCCTAATTTACATCCTTTCAAAAATATGCCTTGCGACCACGCCAACTCAATGTGTCTGCTTTCTCACGAACCAAAGAAGACATTTGATTCTTCATATGATTATCAGGTTGGCCTTCATTTGCGTGATTGCATTCTTGTGAGCTACATTGATGAACATGAATTGATTGCCATGTGTAGACTCGCACTGGTGGGATGCCCTTCAAAATTATTTACGATATCGAATGAGACTTCAAGTGATGAAGAAATCGTTGTTACCAATCTGAATCAAATTCGTATATCTGGGAAAAGCTTAAAATTGATAAGGGCTGTAACGAAACAAATTTCGAAGGTAGGGTCAACCTATCTTCAAGTGCAACAATTTTGTCGAAGCATTCGAGAAGAGAATAGCAAAATCAATCCAATCCTTACTACTTTCGTCCGCTCCATTGAAAATGTTTTGTCTCAGATTCGAAGCTATGTTTTGAATAGTAACGAGTTTACAGAATATTTGACTGGATTTTTAAGTGATAATCGTAGTATTGGCTGTAGACTTTCTTGTCTCCTTCGAATGTGCCGGAGAGCACGTTCGTTGAGTGGAGAGTCTCACTTCGTACCCTATTTGCTAGATTTCTTACATAACCTTTGCATCACATCTGGGACTCGTGAATCATCAGGAAAGGATGAACTGTTGGTATCGGAGGGTGTAATGATCAACAAAGTATTTGCTGACACATTTGAACCCATGATGAAATCTATAACTGAATGGATCTTTCGGGGTGACAACGTACTCCAATTAGTATTGCCGTCATTCTCATTGTGGACAGCGACAACCGCCTCTGAGTTGCTACTTTGCTCACGGTACATAAGAGGTACAGAAGAGGCCGATGTTGGACAGCTTGAAAGGGACTTGCCGTCGTTCCTTCGCGGGCAAACGCAACTTATCCTTCATTCGGGATGTGCAATGCTATTGTTGAGGCTCTCATCATACACCAAATACAATAAAGTCATACTTCTATATAGCAATACATCAAATTTTTTGGTTCCATCGGTTTCAAAGTCACTAGATTTTATCGCATCTATAGAAGAAATATTGGTCGAGACGAAAAAATCAGAATTTCGTGTTGATCAGTTCACTTCTGAGCAGACCTCTGGAAACGACAAAGATGTGGTTTTTGAAGCTGCAAAAAGTACAGTAAGCATTGTTTCATGTGTAGAGGAGCTTAGAAAAGATAGTTGTTGCAGCGACAATAGTTCAATTTCTGAGACAAGTTCCGAAATTCAAGAAGATTTTTGTGAAGAATCTATTTCGCCTCAAAATGGCATGGCAGATTTGAAAGAGCGCGCGTCCTCCTATATCCAGCAAAAGTTCTTTGAATTAGACAAACAAATTGATAACCGCTTGCATGAGGCGACCTGGAGAAGAAATCGTCTGAAAACGGCGGCTATTTCGAAGGGAAAACTTCTTGAAATAAAGCAGGATGAATATGAAAAATTCTCCCAAATGCGTAAGGATGGAACAAAAGAATTCATTAAGCATGCAGAAAAGAGGTTCACAGAATTGGACATAGATCATGAATCGTTAGCTTATGATGATCTCCTTAAAGAGCCGATTTTACGAAAGATAGATAAAATAGATAAAGAAAGGGAAGATTTGGCTATAAGTCCGTTACCTGATTCTGTTAGTAAGGAGATTTGCAAAGATGATATGAACTTTATCAACTTCCAAGATGGAATGGATGAAGCAAATGACAACTTGAATCCCAAGCATATCACCAGTGATGACTCTGGAGAGGAAGAGATTAGAACAAATTTAAAAATAGTCGTTCCGCATATCGACAACGCTGCTTCTGTCAAAGATGACAAAGAAAAAGACAAAAATCCGATAAGTGACGTGCAAACGAATGAGTCACTAAAAAGTCAAGACGACCGAATTGAAGTAGCAGCTCGACCTTCTTCACTCTATAACACCAATGATTGCAGGCTTGAAGATGTAGATGAAATATCTTCGAGATCAGCAAAATCCTCATCTTCGATTGAAAATCAACGAAGTTTAGAGGGATGGTTTTCTTCTGTCTCACGGGAGGTAGAGGAGGAAAATATCTCTACTCGAACAGCATCCTTAATGAACTCGACGATGTCAAGTATAATATCTTCATACTTAGCGGCAATAGAAAGACTTGTTTTGGATCATATTTTTGACCAGTGTAAGATAATTAGTCATTTTTCGTTCCTGAGAAAAGTCATGGCCGGTCAAGGACTGTATTTGAGAGAATTTGCTCTTCATGTGGGGTCGAGCATTGATAATGAAACGATGTACGTCGATTGGACGTCAGTCGCTAACATCAAGACGGCACATCGTCAATGTCTCCTTCTCGCTGAAATAGATCTATCTGCATTTCCTTGCGTCGACTGTTTTTCATATGAGACGATGAACATTGATGTGAAAAATGTAAGTTCTTTTCATGATGTAGATCCGGACCAACTCCGATTTATCAAGGCGGTATATAATCCACCACTTCCTGTTCACATTTTGATCGACGATACTGCAATGACAAAATATCGAAAGATTCAAGGTATGATGCAGCAAGAAATAATCTTTCCGCCGAATGATCGTTTCGCCTAATTTCTTTTCATCATAGTGTTTATACTTCGAACATATATTACACGAAATAGGATTAATGAAACTCTATCTCATATGAAGGGAGTCATGAATCCATTTTTAAAAGAAACATTGAGTCAAAAAGAAAATACATTTCACCATTGGCTTCATCTGTTTCATTTTGAGATCCAGCATTTTGTCAATAGCGTTTCATTTTACCTCAATAATAAGCTGCTCGAAGCCGAAATGCAACTACTCGAAGTTTGTTTCAAAAGAAATCAACTGAAGAGTGTGCGAGATCTCTACGCTGGTCACAATAGATATCTCGATTTTCTCATTTCAGTTATGTTTCAAACCAAAGATCTCTTTAACGAAGAGATTCGAAGTTGTTTCGAATTCTTTAGCCTCTTTTCCGTAGAGTTCAAGGATCTTGTACTTTCGTTCGAACGATTATCGGAGGTTGGTTTCTCACTTCTTAGAGATCAGGAAAAGCAATTCAAACTTATCAAAGATGAAATGGTTGGTGCTCTCTCAAGAGTGGGATCAAGACATAGCGCTGAACTCTGTAGTGCGTTGAGGACAGAATATGATTGAGAAATCTAGACAAATCATTCTATTCTCTTGAACAATTCTTTGAGTACCTACTTGGAATTTCTTCTAACATGCACTGATCGGCGTCAAAATGAGTACACAGGCACAATCTATTCACCTTAAATCGATCGTCGATGTTACAGTAATCTCACTCTTATCATTTCATGAGAATTCAAACCAAGACAAAACCTACTTCATTTCCTATGTTTCATGATCAAATCAACTTAATTTTAGAATGGATATATATATATATATATACCGGTATAAAATGATCAAACTTGTTATCGAGTTTGTACGAGTCCTTTCTTTCGAAGGCTATTTATGTAAATCCCTAAAAATGCTGGGGAGCCAACAAAGCCAAATACTGCTACGGCAAGAACGCAGACCTGTAAAATTCTGTTTGGAGGCGACGCTTGCGGATCCAGAGCTCTAGCAGTCTCGGCACCTATATAATTACATTCGATATTGTCAATTATTGAAACTTGAAACTATGTACACAGTGAATTGACTTACCAACAAGACACCACAAAATAGTAAACGGTGCTTGGTTCATCGCAGAACCAATTGCAAATGAGAGGAATTTTAGAGGCATAATAGACAATGCCAAATTTTTCACCACTTCCGGAAAAGGAAAGAATCGGACAAAGAATGTCATTCCAATAGGATTACTTTCAATGCTTTCCTCGATAAGTGGTAATATATCATTTTCTTTCGCTTTTTCTTTAACTTTCTCGTATAAAAACATGCGACCAATAAAGAAAGCAAGCAAAGCTCCTGCCCATTTTCCGAAGAAACTGAATATAATGCCTTTTTTTACCCCAAAAACCATCCCTGCAATCGTTTCTACCGGTACCGTTGTCAAGCCAGCTGCATTCCACAGACATAATCCAAATGAATACATAACAAGACCGACGTAGCCCAATTTACTCGCTTCTTGCATATATTCTAATAAAGTAGCTTTGAATTTTTCCATATCAATGATTGATCGAACTGACTTGATAGCTTCCAATAGGGACCGTCGATAGACTAACAAGGACGCTATCACCAAGACACCAGTAACTTTTTTCAAAGCCTTCGAACGATCCGCAAATTTCTCGTCAGAGCCACCAGACACACTCAGATCTGAGACGCTAGAATTCAAAAATGCTCTTGCCTCTTCCCTTTTACCGGTAGTTCGACTTGATGGTCGAACATTCTCCCCTCTTGAGAAACTACCCTTCAACTTTTCCCCCTTTCCTCGATTCAGAAGCTCTATAGATGCCGAAGAAGGCATGTAGCTTTTACCTGCACTTGTGGCCACTAAAGTACCAAGCAGTAAACAGATGTGACATGAATGCTTCATTGTTTATCGAGTTCAGTTGTTCTCCGTTCTGTGGCTCGACGTCGCAATATTCTTTTCCTGTTTTGAAATGGAGAGAAGTGTTACGTTGTTGGTTGGTTGGTTGGTTTGGTTTGGTCGGTCGGTCGTTGTGGTTTTCTGTGTTGACATGTTGACATACGGATGTGGAAGAAAAAATCAAAAATTGCCAATCTTCTTG
>Ga0209092_10004070_pt1 | contig 12368 bp, 11 predicted proteins | sample FraStrMetagenome_FD_187446 | JGI IMG/M metagenome (GOLD analysis project Ga0209092, IMG submission 187446) | Marine eukaryotic phytoplankton communities from Arctic Ocean - Fram Strait ARC3M Metagenome (SPAdes) (version 2) | ecosystem: Environmental > Aquatic > Marine > Oceanic | place: Fram... | reverse complement strand
ACTAGCGGTATTTTATATTAATAATATTCAATGTAGTATGTATTATTCACATGTCAGTAGGTCCAAAGAAGAGCTGTTGCGTGATGTTGCGATCGGGATCAAAAAAAGTTTCGAAAAATGATTTCTCCACTCACGATTCTTTTGATCGTGCTTGAAGTCCTGTCATTGGTCGGAAGTTGAAATTAACGTCTGCCAAATATACGTCAGAAACACGCATGTAGCGAACCCGAAAATAATCCAATCATGAATTGGAATAATTTTTTCGCTCTTATAAACTATGTTTGTACAGAACGGTTAGGGTTTCTCAAATATTTGTACATTGTACTTTGAGATGTGAGAAATAGATCTACTTCAGGAAGTAGATCTAGGAAATACTTCAAGTAGCTTTTTCGAATAAAAAACGGAACCCTCGTACGAAAAAGAGAAAATCAAGGAAGATAGAGGAATCACAAATCACAAGTGGCAAGAAAACGAAGGAATGTAAAAACACTCAGGGTCTCTCTCGAGTAGAACTTTCATTTCGGTGAGCGAGGGATATCATTACGCACACAAACAAGAGCTAGTGGACAAAATGGAAATTGAATTAGCAGACTATAAAGATATGAGAGACGAAGCACAACATGGAACGAACGGGCAAAACGCGCAAACTTGATTTACTCAATTTTGGTAGGACACAAAGCAACGAATCATTAAAACTCATGGTTTATAGATGACCTTTTTGTGGATCATCGTATTGAGATACCCTCATCGTTGGGGGTATAGGAGGGTATTATTGTCCTTTTCCTTTTCAAAATCAAGCTGATTAAATAATCTCCTTGCCTAAGTCATCTCCTCGTTCATGGATGTCGATGATGAAAATCTAATTTATTTACTTTATTGTATTGACCGACCTTTAACGGATTAACCGCAACATATTCCATATTAACAATGCAATCCCGTCGACTGGACGCGGGCTTAGTCCATGTTGCAGGTCGAAACTGACACAGAAAAAGATAGTTTTGAGGACGACGACCATCTGTGTAGTTGGAAAGTCGCCTAGTGCCGCTGAGCCAAAAATTACGAAATGACGCTGTGCTAAGTCCCTTGTTCTTCTTGCTAATCGACGAAAATTTCTTTTCTTTTCTTGATAACTGCTTTCCATTTGTATTCACGAAAAATGGGATATTCTCGGCTTAAAACATTCATGGTATCCAACATTAGGGGACGGCAAGTTTGGATAAAGTCAAAATTCATCAATTAGGCACTGAAACATAAAGAACATATTTTTCGTCAATATATTAGATTTCGCCCTGGCTAGCTTCGATATTTTGGAGAGTCTCGTGTATCATACTCGTCAATGCAACGTTTTTATTGAACTTCTGTTCTTTTCCTTGACGCGATCCCTTTCTAAGATGAGGAGGTTTCTGAAGCAGACAATCTGCTTCATCTTCAGCTATAAATGCCTCATTCAAAGCAGATTGAGTAGCTTCTGAGGATTTGTTTGAGGTTGGGGGCTTAGCTTTTCTCCTTCGTCTTGAAGATCGCGAGTCACTTGGTGACATGACTTTCTTTACCTTACTGTTTGGGCTTGATCTTGGTGAAGACAAAATGTGGGGTCGGGGCGGTGAGTTACGCGGAGGTGTGGACTTCAACTCAAATGTGATCGCTTTACTTTCTTTGTTGTTCTTTGTATCGAATATTTTTTCATTTTTGTCCAGTAACATTCCATTTGATTCAGTATCTTGGGGCGAGCCTTTTGCTTGAATTGCACCCGACACTTTAGACGTTGTCAGAAGAATATCGAAAGTGCCATCATCTCCTCCCAGATCACGAAGAGCGACACTCAAACTAGACTTTCGACAGTACGTATATAGGTCTAAATCAGGACGTTTAGTCCGAAGAATTGGGACTAAGATAACTAAAAAGCTTTCTTTTGCATCAAGAGACATGCCCCGCACCATGAGGTCTCTAAAGCATACGAATTTAGTTCAACTTCCTAATACGCAAATAATATTCATATACTTACTCCACGGAAGAAGGCGAAGCTCCAAGATCTGATATATATCGTTGAAGCCATTGGCACAGATACAAACGTTTTTCAGAATTTGGTGTCCACGTTTTTAAATGGCCCATTACGACAGGTGAATCAAGGTCAAAGGCTGGAGCATGAGCGAACTTGATCACTTCTGTCCAAGGAGGCGATATTGATTCTGGCAATGATTCACGAGCTTGTTTCCATAAGCCTCTCTGCAATTCTCGTTCTCGTATATCTTCAACAATCATACCGTAGTTAAGTTGAACATTTTCACGTTTTGAATCTTTAGATAACGACGACGTTGAGGAAACCTCTAAATCCCCTCCGTCATCTTCTGACACTCTTTCATCTTCTATCTTTAGTTTATTTGGAGACGAATCATCATTTGTTTTACCAGCATTTAGACATCCACTGTCGTTTTCGTATCTTAAGCTTCTTTTCGATGCATTAGAAATCTTTGCTCTCTGCAACAAGCTACTACGTAAGGCAGACACTGAAGAAGTAGTGGCACTTACGGTGCTTCCACTTTCATCCGAAGTACTAGCACTATTAAAATTTGGTGCTCGAGGTTTAGATAAAGTAGGACAAGAGTCGGACGTTGGTTCAAGTTTTTTCTCTGATTCTTCCGGTTCGATTGGACTTCTCGGTGAGTCCAAAGTTATCGACGATTTATGTAATGATTTTTCTAGCGTTAAGATAAAATTATCAAACTTCTTTTCAAATTTGCTCAATGACGCTTGCAGCACAAACTCAACAACTTCGTCACTATTGCACTTGGTGCATTTCGATGGGCCATTATCTATTCCTTGTCTACTGTTATTCATTGCCCTATTTTTTAATTTTAAGTGTTCGACTTGATTTTTCAATTTGGTAATTTCAGTTTCCTTCGCCTGTAACTGTGTCCTTAGCATGTCCCGATCCTCCTTCACTAGGTTTAACTCACGCACAGCCTCTGAGAGCGACATTGCCTCCTTCTAGTGAATGGTCGGGTCCTTTTATCATGTAGAATCGGATGAATGGCTGGTTTGAATTCTTGTTTTTACAAAAAATTACTTCGAAGTAGAAGTTAGGGTTACTGTTCATTCATCAAGAGATTTTTCCACTTTCTGTCCGTCGTTAGGATAATTTAGTATATTGACGTTGATAAAAAATAAATACCGCTGAACTCTGAACGCCGGTAAGAACCGTTAGTCATGATAATCCTATTTTTCCTCAAAACGGTCTTTGATTTTTTCAACTACGGGTATTATTTTTGTTTTTTTCATCAATAACATCTAATCTTGATTGTGCGGAAACGTGGAAACCAATTCCTGTGCACTGATACAGAGATTGGCATCGGTGAGAACAAATTGTATATACGAGTACGAGTAGAAAAGGTCCAAGGAAACAGCCAAACCTGGAACAACAAAATAGCTACACATCAACGTAAGCTTTATAATTGAAGATCGCAAGTATTCTGAAGAAAGCAAATGGCAAATAAGCGTCCAATACATAAAGGTACGGCTTGATACCATCGATTTTCGGACGAAAGGCTGTAGATGTACAAAGCTATGTGCATCATGTGCAACATTTGGTTTTGTAGAAATTGTTTTTTGATATTGAGATATGAGTGGAAAGAGGACATGAATCATATGTGGCAAATCCCGATTCATTCAACCCAATTTTATTCATACAAATATATCATTCAATCTCAGTTTTGGAACTAAAACCGACGTTCTATTTTTGTTTTATGGAAGGTCATATCACAGTCACAAAGAGCATGCCATTCTACTTCTACGAGAATCAGAACCACTTAGAATTTCTTCAATGGTTCCAAATGTTCTCTCTATGTTCCTTAAAGTGAAAAATAATAAACGTCTAAAAACTCTCCCTCTTTCTCTTTCTCTCGCTCTCTCACCCGTTGATACTTGATACACGATTGAAGACATAATGTGTCTGGAATAGAGATGTCGATAAGAAAGTCATAAAGAGCATCATTGATACTGTATACATCTATTAATACATATATGTACGTACACAATATCGAACACACTACGTTTTTGTCGGCTTATATACGTAAGAACTTGAGCGAACTTTAAACACCAGGCACAGTCTACTTGACTTTCTCGGAAACGTCTTTACTCTTTACACATGAACAAGACAAGTTAAAGAAGTTAAAGAAGTTAAAGAAGTACATAACCTTTTCACCTTTTCAATTATCATCTTGGCACTCTCGAAGTTTCTAATTCAGATACTACATCACAGTGTTTTACGATAATTGAGCAAATTACTTGCCATTTTATCACTAATAATCTGTAACAACATGTCTATAACTTTACTTTCTAATGATCAGCTTGGTTGGATGACGGGATGCCTGGCTGCATTTTCTTATGGCTCGTTTGGTGGTGAGTAATGTAATCGGAACAATGATTTCAGCTTTCTGCTGATCACGCAGGAATGGAAATGAACAAAAAAATTGTTTCTCTTTAAAAAATAGAATACAAAGGTTCATTGCTCCATCAATGTTGTATGCCATAATGTTCAATATTACTTGTTATCTGCTTGTGATTGTTATCTGCTTTTGATTCCTCACAATCTTCCTCAATGAAAAGTACCGGTTAAGAGCATTCCAGATAGCATACAGGCCGACCCCTTGGTTGTACAGAGTTATAAAAGTTTCATGACGTTTATAATAAGTGTTGCTGTTACGCCAATAATTCTGGGGATAAATGAAATTCACTTTACAAAAATGGGGATTATGAGTGGACTCTTTTGGGTTCCAGGTGGGACAGCTGGAATCTTTGCGATACGAGCAGCGGGCCTTGCTAGTAGCGTTGGAATATGGAGTACCTTGAATGTCGTAATTTCCTTTATTTGGGGCGTATATGTGTTCAATGAGGACGTCAAATCTAAATCTGACGCAGCTTTTGCGGCGCTGTTTCTTATTACCGGTCTTTGGGGTATGAGCATTTACTCTGATCCTTCCATTAGTGCCGAAATTGATCCTTTGAAAGAAAAATCATCATTAGCAAAAGGTTTAGATAAGTCTAATCATGAAGTAAACAGTTTAATGGAAACTGGAGAAATGTGCAGCAAATTGGAAAACTGTCAAGAAATTATACCTTTGAAAAAAATTGAAAAGTTGACAAAGCGCGAGACTTTCGTCAGCACCACTCAAGTCGAGGAATCAAACGAATCGTTTCCTTTGGAAATCGATCATAAACGAAAAACGCGGTTAGATACTAACGTTACTGTACTAGGAATCGTTTGTGAACGTAAGCGCTTGGGGATAATATGCGCGATTTGTAAGTCTAAAATACACAATTACTTTTTGCCTTGAATAGATCTCATAAATATTTGAATTTGTTTCAGTTAATGGTGTTTGGGGAGGTAGCCAAACCATCCCTCTTCATTACTCACCGTACAAGGGGTTAAGCTTTGTTTTCAGTTTCGCTGTGGGCTCTGCAATAATTACAATACTGATGTGGATTGTTCGCTACGTGTACGGTGTGGTAAGTTGTTAACACGAAAGCGCGTGAAATGATCCCACCTCATCGTTTATTTTTGTAATGCAATTAGATTATTACGAGATCTCCACGTCTAGCTTACGAACAACTTCCAAGGTGCGTCTTTTTTCGTTCAACGTGAATTTGGTCTTAAGAAAAGTTCATATGAACGTAATTATAGTTTTCATGTTAAAGAAATGGTGTATCCAGGCTCTTCGACGGGTGCCCTTTATTGTATGGGTTTGTTTTCCACAATTATGACAATAACTTATTTAGGGCAGAGTATTGGTAACAGCCTCTGTCAGTTATCAATGCTAGTTTCTGGATTGTGGGGTGTTTTTTATTTTGAAGAAATCCGAGGATCCAGGAGCATCAACAGATGGTTTTTTTCTGCAGGAATTGCTTTACTCGGAATTCTACTACTAGGAACACAACACGTAGGTGCTTCTCATTAATTCAACTGACTTTTTAATAGACACTCTATAAACTATTGCGCCGTTTGGTTAAGGCATAATTTACGACGTAATGATGTACTATAGGTTTTTTTTTAAACTGTATGCTTTTATTTTATTAACTTTTACTCTTGTACCAGGTATTGTTTATACATATACAAGTAAACGTGGTGCTTTAGTAAAATTCGAAGCATTTTAAGAATGCAGTTAATCTTGCAAGATAGGAATATCTAATTTATTGTCCTTTAAACTGCCCTACCCTTTTACTAACATCCATTGGTGTATATTTACTTCTACTGATTTCTGAAATTCTAACGAGATTCTAGAGGGTAACATTTAACATTCTCATTACTTTTTCGATTTCTCAACAATAATTCAGAATGATTGTAATAGAGAGTATATATAGGGTTTACGCAAAATCAGTAGCTTCGTAGAAAATGTCCGGTTTATCATACACATCATATAAAAAATTTATGTTCTATCTTTATCATTAATCTGTACATTATGTGATAGTTTATCTCTGTCATGAGATGAGTATATTTTGAAAAATCTAAATTCACTTTTCTCTTCCAGTTTCCAAATCAAACTTATCAACACTAACGTCTTTCTAATGTAAAGATCATAGATATTAATTTTCTCCTGCTGAAAATTTGTGAGCATATTCTGGATCTCTTTTCCCGTCTCATCGAGAATTTTAAGCCAGGTTGATGATTGGGTCGTATTGCGAATCATCTACAGGATGAAAAATAACTTAACCAAAAAGAGGAGGATTTGTAAAGTAATCATTTAGGTCCTCAACTTCATCAAAAACAAGTAAAATTAGTCATCACTCTCGTCAAATATAGAACCATAGAAAGAAGAAGTGAAGAAATCTCTAGATTTTAACGTCAATTTAGATTTTTTTCCTGAATTTTCACAGTCAGTATCTATATTCATAGCAACTGAACTACTATTTCAGGAGTACGAGTGCTTGATTTTGTAAATGCGAATCTATTTGTTTGAAGAATAATTTGTTGTAAAGCATTGTTCGTATTTTCTGAGTGTAAAATCGCAAATGCTTTTTAGTCTGTAGAAAGGGGTAATAAAATTGAAGGCAGTTTGTTGTGGTTGTGTTCGGTCTGCTTTCGCCTGACCTCCATTAATTGTAAACAAAGAGGTTTCCTAAAAGCCGATTTTTCATAATGCATTAATCTGTTATCATATTGTTCGGTGTCATTTCAGGTGAACAGGGGGCTGACTTGATTATAGCTTCAACGATTGATTGCAGTGGTCTAATAGCAGGACTATAATCAAATGATTCCACAAAACACAAACCTTCATCGCAAGCCTTCAACAAATTTGGATCCATTGGAAGACATCCGAGATAAGGAACTTTGAACTTTTGAGTCATAGCTTTAGCTCCGCCACCAATTGTAGGTGGTGGAAACAAATTGGAGTTCACAGTGACGTCTAATAGTTCAGGACACCTCGATTGGATCAATTTCATTATTTCAGCGGTACAATCTACCTCACATTGCTTACCGTGCATATCTTGCGTTTTCTGAAATTTAAGGTTTTTAAGAGGAGTTTGAAATGTAGTCATATTTTCAATTACTCCGATGACAGGTAAAGATGTCTTTTGACAGAAATTCATCTCTTTTCTTACATCAGCCAAACTAGCTTCCTCGCCTGTCGTCACCACGACTGCTTGAACACGAGGACCATTATGTTCCCCTTCACTAGCTGGTGCTGAAATGGAAGACATTAGAAACTGTACAGTGCTTATGTGTTCATCGGACGTGCCAGGGGGGGTATCGATAATTAAATAATCTAGTCCTTCACTTCCCCAGTCCGTCTCGCAAAGAAACTGCTTTATCAAACCATTTTTCCGTGGCCCTCGCCAACAGACAGCCGCATCCTGGTCGGGAAGTAAGAACGAAATACTCATTACTGCTAAATTTTCATGCGCATAAACAGGTGTCCATCCGCTTCCACTATGATGCACTCTATGCCGGCCATTACCACCGAGCAACATCCGCGGCGCACTTGGTCCACAAATATCCACGTCCAATACACCCACGCTATACGCTTCATCCATACCGTCATGATCCGATGCTAACATGTGAGCCAATTGACAAGCTACTGTACTCTTCCCAACTCCCCCTTTTCCACTGAGCACAAGAATCACGTTCGACACGCCACTTAAAGCCTTTCGTACATTTTCAGCATCCCGGTCCAATGCTTTGGCGCTCACACCGGAAGCACAGGCGGATTGGTTCGGGCATCCCTCACAAGAAGGAGCTTTTCCCGCCGTTGCCCCCTTAGGGCCTACGCATTTTTCGTTAGCGTTTTGGGGTGGGGCATTATCATCTTCCATAGTTCCGAAACTTTCGACGGTGGTAGTTTTGTAATTTTTGTAACAAGTTTTATAAAATTTGGGATTGGGATTGTTTTGGTTGGCCCAAATTTTAGATAGTGTCATCGGGCTATATTGGATATATACGTTATCAAATTAATTTCTTACAGCAACGGTGGACGGTGAAACAAGAAACATGGGAAAAAACTAAAATTAACTGATGCAGATGCCGCGTTGCAGAGAATTGAACGAAATACATGTTATTATTTTTTTAATTTCAATCATCCTAACAGTGCATTGGCACCCAACGACCATATAGCTGTCAAATTGTTTGATTGGATTTACGCTTTATACTTCATTATGAGTTTAGCTGCAAGGCAGATGTGCATACGAGAAATTTTGGAAAGTAACACAAATCAGAAGACGGAGGCCGCTGTTCGGGTGATGGGTATAATCGTGGACATGAACAGACCTGATAGTGAGTCGTTGGAGGATGAACATGGTGATAATTCTTCTAATTGCATTAACGAAAAAAATCAGGGAAATGGTCCTTTGTTTCTACTGCTTGATGATGGATCTGGAGCGGATTTCTTGCCTGAGTCACCTTGTAGGGGAAGTGGTTGTCTTGATGTCGTTCTTCTCGAGGCATGCGCGGTCGACGGTGCATGTATTATAACTAATGTTGATAGAAAGTTTATTCGAAGAGGTGATTTGGTTGATGTCATAGGAGTGTTGAAGTATGTGTGTGATGAATGTGAATGTTGTGCAAAAGAAAACCGTCATTTTCGACCATATCTTGTAACAAAGGCAATATACTTACGCAATCCAAAAAGGAAAGATGACGAAGTTGATGGTGATAATCTTAATCACCATGAAGCCTTGCGTAATTTAGAGATTACCGCAGTGGGGGAAAATTGTCCAGTTTTACGCCAATCTGTTACTTTTGATTCTCTCGCCAATTTGAAAGTAATAACAAGTGATTCAAACGAAAACGAGCGAACACAGAACAATCAGAACTCGTTGGATACTAGTCCTCAGAACGAGGGTTTTTTTGGTACAAAACAAATTATTGCGGATGATATTATTTCACACGAAAGTATACATAGATTAATCATGTCGCCTGCTGTTCTTGAAGAGAATGGATTATCTGAATCTGATCTTTTCATCATCTTGGGTGTCGATGAGCCGAAAAGGAAAAGGTTCATAAGATATCAAGCTATGAACATGGAAATAAAGAAAGTTGAATGCACAAAAAATGCGTTAAAGGGAAGAATACGGAAAGTTTTGAAGGAATTGAAAGAATCTGGCAAAATTTATGTAAATGAAAGCAATGGTCGTATTTTACCCTCTAAAACAAATTTTATTCGAGATACTAAATGACACTTGAACGGGTTATTCGACATTGACATGCCTTTCCGACTTACTTTGCTCGATCTTCCGCTCATGATACGACTATGCTGGTTCGCCTCTGCTGCGCGTTTTCGCGCGAATGATGTGAAGTGTACAGAGCACTCAAAAATCCACACAACCCTGAGGACTCTCTTCTGATCCATTAAACATCTCTTGGAATTATCTATGGCAACATAACCCTCTTGATAGAGATATGGCTATGATGTCTCAGGCACGACCATGAAAACGTTTGAAATGTTGAAGTGCGTCTTGTCTCATAAAATTTCGAGAATATCACTACTTGAGCCCTGTTAAGCCACTGTCGGGATGTTTCTGGTGAAGCTAGTTGCCAGGCGAACTTTCGAGATCAAATTGGCAACGAAGGAGATTCATTCATGAATATTTCATTCCCCTAGGTAACCGTTAAACAAACAGCATATCGGTTTGTATCGGAGCAACCAATATATATCGTCAAGATCATAAGAGCCGATTGATGCAGCAGTCATAAATGGATACAAACGAGATTTACGATCACGGATTATAAGTTGTTCGTCATTGTGTTCAACAAGGATCTTAACTAGTTGAGGGCTTCGACTTAATTCAATCGCTAAAGAGAGTGGTGATTTCAAGTGGGTCCAATCTTTCCCCTGAAAGTCAAGCAACGACGGATGCAACGAAAGCAGCAACGATATTCGTGATGTGCGATCCTTTTCGAAACGTGTTATTCTTTGGTCAACGTAACCGGCACCTTCAGCTCTCCTCAGATCAATCTCTATCAACTGATTCAAAATAGCTAAACCTTGATCAAAAGGCCCTTCCATCTGCAACAACTCATCTCTTCGAACGAGTTCTTCGAAAGGCAAATCAAAAAAATCAAGTTCCCCTTGACAAAGTTCTTCACTAAGCGCTACTGAAAGTATAGAAAAGTCTTTGTCGTCGCGGTTTTGTCTCTCATGTTTTTTCCTTAGAATAGTCTCTATAATTTTCCACCTTTCATTCAGATTCTCTTGCATATAATCGTCAATAATGCGCCTTTTGTATTGAGTCCAATTGCGATAAGCTCTTATCAATATCGGATTAAAAAATGTCTTATTGCCACCTTTGTAGTAGGATAATAAAAACTCCACAATGGCTACACTTTGATGTTGATCATGATTTCTTGATAAATAACACATGATCGGATATCCGTGTCCTGAAGCAAAAATACGACAAGCAGCAGGATATGCTTGGGTCAATATCTTTATGTGATCAAAATTTCCCACGTAACATGCTTGATGAAGTGGCAAATAGTTTTCCGTGCTACGTTTGGTAAGCCCAGCTGGATCTGCAGAGATAGCCGACCAAATGATAGAATTGGGTGTCTGATACTTTGACAGTAGCATCTCGTCGATCAAATATCTACGTCCTGCAACCGAATACTCCTCTTCGTGCATTACGAAGCAACTTCGTTCCGGATGTTTACACAGCTCCTTGTTTAGTTGCAACCAATTTCTTTGATCCAAAAGTTGAAAGAGCCTCAATCTAAATTCTTGATTTTTGGAAATTGTTGGAAGGTTGCGATCCAAAAGTTTTTCCGGATACCAAATGTTATATAAATGGATGATGAATCTTGTTGTGGAATCGGCTGCTGAAAGTATCCACGATGTCCCATCCAACGTCTTCCACCGGCCAATCCATGTGTGCTCTACCACATCCTCTTGTGGACTATCGCGTACCTCAAACATACAAATAAATTGATAGGATTGACACTGTCTTATGAATCTGAGGGATGAGGGCAGATGATTCACACAAGTTTTAATTTTTCTCCAAAAGAAAAGATACTCCCTATTACTGTTCTTGTTCTTGTTGCAAAGTTCTCGATCATGTGAGGATGAGAATCGTTGGGTTCGTTTTATGAGTCGCTTTATTCCATCGAGCGAACTTTGGTGACACAGGTCACAGGGAGAAAGAACTTTTCACAGTCCTAGTTCCTTTCCTTCCATCTGATAATTGTCTTGTCTTTTTGTTCCAACTTTTTCCTCGTGACCTTGAAAATTAAGCGTAATTTAGTTCTAAAACTGTCATGATTGCTTTGAAATTGTTTCATGCAATCGGTGTGATTTGGATTGCGACATTTGTATTCCCAGTTGATGCAGTCAGTGTTGAAGACTCGGACGATTTCTTTTTAGTTGGGACCGGTATTTATGATATAACAGGCCCGATTGCGGATATCAATTTTATGGGGTATGCCATGCCACAGCAAACAGGTCACGGTTTGCATCTTCGTCTTAGATCAAGGGCTTTCGTGACATCAGAGGCGGCAACGAATTCCACCGATACCACGATATGCTTTGTTTCGGCGGATATTGGAATGGGATCTGATTTATTGACTTTTCGAGTAGTTGAAAGGCTTGACAAACTTTTATCTGAGCGAAAGAATTTATGTAAGATTGAAAATCTGTCTATCAGCGGTACACATACGCATTCGGGACCAGCAGGATTTCTGCAGTACGTACTTTATCAATTTACAAGTTTAGGCTTTGTCAAGGAAACGTTTAACACTTTTGTCGAAGGTGAGGGAAACTCATTTTTTTATGTACCTACAAACATACTACATTTTTTTTAACCATGTTGCTAACGATCGTGTTGATTTGATCTTGGATTTAAGGAATTGCTCAGAGTTTGTTGCGGGCACAATTGAATATGAAAGAGAC
>Ga0209092_10004069_pt1 | contig 12370 bp, 7 predicted proteins | sample FraStrMetagenome_FD_187446 | JGI IMG/M metagenome (GOLD analysis project Ga0209092, IMG submission 187446) | Marine eukaryotic phytoplankton communities from Arctic Ocean - Fram Strait ARC3M Metagenome (SPAdes) (version 2) | ecosystem: Environmental > Aquatic > Marine > Oceanic | place: Fram... | reverse complement strand
ACAGCTATGTCATTAACATGCAATGTTTGATGACAAACAACAAAACAACTCATATCAACAGATTACCTAAGTTTGATTCCTATTCATATCTGATAGGAATAGATAATCACTCCTCCAAATGCATATATCCAGTTCTTTCTGATTTTATAGGTACTATCAAAGGGAAAGGAATTTTAAATGGAATAAGCAGAAAACTCTCAGTATTTGGAACGGGTACGGTATTATGGAAATGGTTAGATGATGATGGAATAAAACATTTGATTCAAATCAAAGACTGTCTACATGTACCAGAAGCTCCAATGAGATTACTCTCACCCCAGCAAAGTGGCCAACAAGTCATGATAGAATCCGGATCTATCAAGGGCACATGGAGTGCGGCCTACTCCAACAAGTGTGTGCTTCATTGGATTGATAACACATCGCATAAGACCATTACCTACGATCCTAGCTCTAACGTGGCCATAATGAGATCAGCTCCAGGGCATAGCAATTATTCGTGTTTTTCTTCTGTGTTTAATCAAAAGCAGGGGGGGAATGATAAATGTGAGGAGAAAGTGATTGGATTTGATCAGACAAAACGAAAAGACGAATTTAAATCATATATTGCAGATATTTCCATGCAACAAGTGCAAACCCACTCCACATCAGATACGCGAAGAGATAAGACGTAGATATTCGCCATTATCATGCTAACAATGGACGATTTGCAGATGACCTGTTCATGAAGAAAATAAAGGAAGAAAAGCAAACGATTAGTTTCTGTGGGGTAAATGCTCATTTTCAAAATGGCATTGCTGAAAGAAGAATCAGAGATCTGCAGGAAGGAGGAAGAAAGCTATTGATCCATGTGAAATCAAGGAAGAGAGGCAGTAACTGAGCACCTGTGACCCTATGCCCTCAAGACTTACAATGATCAAGCAAATCAGCTACCTGACAAACCTTATGGTAGCTTCAAACTTGAACGATTCACGAACACACCTGTATTTTCTTCCCTTCGAGGCTTCCACACTTGGGGTTGCCTGGTTTTCGCTCTAGATGATGCACTGCAAGAGGGGAAGAGAATAAATAAGTGGAAAACTAGAACCAGACTTGGATTGTATTTAGGCAACTCACCAAGACATGCAAGATCGGTTTCTTTAAATTTCAACCGGAGGAAATTGATTTTTTCCTTTTATATTTGACTTTACTTCTGTGTGATTGTTGCTTGATTTTACTACAATAATCCAATAACAGGTATGCTACCAACATCAAAATAATAATGGTCATTAATTGAGATTTAAAATCGCCAATCACCATCCATATTAAAATTATACACATATTTCCTATTGTCATAAAAAGGAATTACCTCATGCAAGGGCTTAGAAGTTATTCGGACAAGATGGCCTCTAGGTCTGAGAAGGTAACGTTGGTTGAATCGTTTGCATTTGATTTGTCGTCTGACTCTTTTGTATCTCGCTCTTTCTTCAGGTGACATTCGCTTGGTTTGTGGATGCACCAGGCTAGGTGCTCTGGACACCAATAATAGGCGTTGTTGTCCCTTTTCAACACTTTAGGATGATCGGACTGGGGAGGAACCTTCTTCCATGCAAAATCTTTCACTTGTTTCTTCTTAGAATTTTATCTGGATTTCTTATCATGAAGCATTATTAGAGCCTGTAGAGACTAAACTGGTCACTGCATTTTTGAGAGGATTCAACACAATGCTTGACAGTAAGTCTTGTAGGTTGCTTAAAAAACTGAATTGGCGCAGAGGATGCGTGTGAGCTTTCAATAAAATTAATAAACGAATTACTAACTTCATAAATTGTGAGTTATTTTATAATTGTACTTGTTAAAGTGAAAATGAAAAATTACAATGCCACATATATAACTTGGATTTGCATCTGTGAAACATTGGTGAAGTTTGTTTGAATAAAGTTAATTATCCACAACGGGCATAGCCTGTGATTTCATCATCATAACATAAATATGCATTTGCAAAATCCGTCAAAACATTTAAGTTTCATTCGTTCTATCATTGATCTATCTTTTGCAAAACCAACTGATAACAACTAGAGATTGAATATTTGAGACATATATCATAATATTCAGGTTGATTTAATGGGCCTCCAATTTGCATAGGCTCGGAACAGTCTCATCCATCGATCTAATCGCAGCATGATAATATTTGCGAATTCTCGTGTTTCCAAAATTCGTCATTATCTCACACGTCAGTGATTTCAGATGAAGCGCGCAAGATGGATGGTAATATAGTACTGTTGAGGGAGCTTAGAGATACTTTTTGCGAACGGCTGAGTTTTCGTTTTGCGTCCTTTCAAATGGTAGAATAGTAAGTTTTGAGTTATTTTGCAACATCCAGGAGCCCGGCAGATCCATCTCTGAGGTAGAGAGTTGCCTTCACCTGATTGTTTTTCTTCATTCTTGTTGAAGTGTTGACAGAAGCAGACGTTGGTTTTGGGGAAGGCGTTTTATAGTAGTTGATCATTACAATTAGATTATGAAACTACTAATAATGTGAAATATAATGAAAAATAGAAGTTGCTAATCGCATTGTGTTGTGAGTTTGACAAAAGCATATGTGGATAATGAACTCTTCAAAATAAAATATAAATGAAAGTAATAAAGAATATTTGAAAAAATGTGGAAAAACTTTACGTAGAATGGGTTCAGCATTATTCTCAATGCAGCATTTGTAGATCCCTCAGCAAGCATTTTTTTGTTTGGTTATTATGTTTGAGAGGCAAAGTGCAAAAATTGAGCTTTAACATATTTAAAATGTTACGCCTTTTACTGTTGAAAGCAATTTCAATGTTTGAAAGTACAGCGATACTATATATAGAACACACATTCTCAAAATCAACTTTATAATCAACTGTATCGGAATCCTAAAACAAAAAATCGGGAGTTGAATATAGTAAAAAGAAAAAATAATCTATCGTAGAGCATTGTCAATTATAATGTTTTAGCTCCTACCGAAAACTAAATGATGACCACGAGTTTCTATTCTAGATTAAAATAGAATGACATCTCAAACTTTCTAAACTTTTGTCAACACAATCCCAGACATTACGCTTTCTTGTTTTGTTACATACCACATTTCTCTTTCAAACAACTTTGACTATAGATATCCTTTTTTGGTGCATTAATAAATGCTTCTGATTCACTATTAGGAATCCGTTTTCCATATCTCAAGGATATCTTCATCTGGACAAAAAAAAAGAAACAACGGTATTGCACTGTATTCGAGAACTGAAAGGTAGCTCACTAATTAGAGCAAATGAATGTTATTTTCATTCACGGGTTATAATTTCCTGTGAAATAACTTAAACCTATGTATAATACATCTATGTATGAATATAATTTAATTTGTCGTTAAAAAAGACGTGTGATTTTTGAATCGTACCTGTGAGCGCATGTGAAGAGACATAAATGAGGGTCTTAAATGAGATCTAAGTTGAATGGATATTCATGTTCAGTAGCTTATGACAACTATAACATACAAACAACAACAACATACTACCTATTGCACATTTCTGGACTCACGAGTGAACTATCAAATATCTATGTGATGCAGTTGTAAAAAGACTTCCTACGTACCATAGAGGCAGATTTTACGCATTTTCAGTGTTCATCATTCATGAATGTTGTTTGAATAATAAAGTACGTGAGTCTTTACGTTGGATTCTATTATGAAAAACGAGCGCGGCTGATAGGCTTACGTAACACATTCTGTGACTGTATATAATTCCACATTACTTTGTTTTAATATGATTATTTGCACAAATTGATTAAGAAACCTTTTTTTTCATTTTCGTGAACAAAGATTTTTACTTAAAGTAGCGAATTTCCGTTCCCCTTATATGATCCGGAAATTAAAATTATATTAGGGAAGCTTTATTTCGTCATTCAAATCCACTCATGAATGTTTGTTTGAAACAAAAGGTCATAATTGCAGAATAGTCTGGTATTTTCTTACATACATATTTGAAAACTTGGATTACTTAGAAGTCAATCAATCAAAAGCATTTACAATAACCTGGTATTTTACTTACTTCAGTAGGTTCTTTAGGAAACACCTCTCACAACGCTTGTACAACGAAAGAGTCCTTGTTGTTTGAAAATGAGCACCGAGGATACTTTTGTGAAGTCAGAAGAGACATCCGATGACGCCGCACCACCAGCCCCTGCCCCAACTACTGCTGCAAAGAAATCTGTTCATGTGAAGGTGAGTTTTCAGTTGTTTCAAAAAAATGAATTTTAGGTAGAAATTCTGTGTAAAAAGTATGATGAAAGTGGTTAGATCTGCATGATAAGTTTTGATCATCAAAGAAAAAGTGCAGAGTTTTCTACATTCCCATGAAGAAAAAAATTGAAATCCATAGATTTTCGATGAAATCTAAGATGAGTATTGGGAATAGACTGGAATTATTTTTGCAAGCTCTCGCGAAGGCAAGCAGCAAAGCAAGCAAACAAACCATACCATTCATTTCATTTCATAAGGATTGGAGCTCTTTTGTACAAGTGGAAAAAGATTCCCTCTCTACGTAGAAGATCGATCGTCTTGACTAACAATTTCTTGTATATATTGCTATTTGTGTATATTAGTGGGCAGGAAAAACCATCGCATTGGGAACGTTTCCCCCTCAAGAAGCTGATGATAAATGTGCTCGGGCGAAGGCTTTGACTCGTACATGGCGCTCTACTATGAGACCAAAACCAACTAGAGAATGGGTCATGCTTGAATTAGAAAGGCTACAAGTGCGCAAGGTTAGTGGTCGACTAGGTAGAAAAGCTGAGAAAGTGGGAAGCACGATCAATAATAGCGATGATGGAACAGATGAGGATGACGACGAAGAGAAAAAATCAGATAAGAACGCGAAAAATGGCCAAAACGGAATTCACTTAAATTCCCTAAACACAATAGCAGAAGCAGCTTTGTTGGACAGAGATTTTAACATGGGTTCTTCATCAAATATGTCAAGACACAATAGCAGCAACGGACTGAACGGAATGAATGGAATGAGCAATGATTCAAATCCTCAAGGTTCAAACAATAATTGGCTGTCAGGAATGCCTGGTATGGGAATCCAAACTTACAATTCTGTCGGCAACGCTCTGTTGAATAGTGACAATCCTAGTCAGCACTATGAAATGCTCAAGCTTCACCACATGAATTTGCTCAATGAAATCAAAGAAACTACATTTTTGATGAATCTCTTCAAAAAACATCGTTTACAGAAATCAGTTGTTCAAAACCCTTCTGGAACTCCTTTATTGGATTTATTACGTGGAACCCCTAGACCTTCTCTTCAAGAGCAGCTGCAACAGATTCAGCAACAGCAGCAACAACAAAACCCGCAACAAAATCAAAATCAACAGCAAAATCAAAATCCACAATTAGGACAAAATCAACAGCAAAACCAACAGCAGCAATTAGGACAAAATCAACAGCAACAGCAACAGCAACAGCAACAAAATCTTCAACAGCAACAGCAACAAAATCTTCAACAGAATCATCAACATCAACATCAACATCTCAATCATCACCAACAGCAAAACTTCATGAGCATGGGTATGGGCTCAACCGGGGGGAACTCCATGAATATGGATAACATTCTTCAACAGTTTCCGAATACCTCAGATCTTCTATCCAACTCTTCACCACTACACCCTCATTCAACAGACGGGTTTTCACAAGATATGCCTAATCTGAAGGATCAAGTATCGTCCAATGAAGATTCATCGTTACTCAAGTTAAAAGAAGAAATCGCCGCCTTGCAAAGGAAGGCACAAGAGCTTGAAACAAGAACATCTTCTAATGATTTGAATGGAAGCATACAAAACTATTCACAAGATAGATCATATGGTAAACGGAAAAGATAAATATATACATGTATTCGTATACAGTCTATACAATCATAAACATTTTTGAAGGTAATTTCATAATAAGGAAATCACAGAAATTTCCAGGAGTTTTCATTTGTCAGGATAGTGCTCAAGTATTCATTGCTTTGTAAGAGAAATTTGTTAGGTGTGCATTATGCTCATGCTTTCGATGTTTTAAAAGAATACTAAGATCCAAATTTGAAGTTTCACTATGTTGGTTGACATGTGCATTTGATTTTATTAATTGAACGATGTATTCTCTCATGGCTCATGTGGCAGTTGCGTCTTATAATTATATGAATGTATGTCATGCATAAGAACAGAGTATTGGTACCTGTGAATTACATTGACTGCTGTAGATAATGCACTTATGGCGCAAACATGTAATTCGTTTTGATGCTTACCAGTTCAAGTCAAGTAAATTTCATCGGGCATACGAGATTAATTCAAGCATCTAGTCTAGTGATCTTAATCCGATACAATTTTAAAAGATACCATAGCGTAATTTATTTTACACTATGTACACTTCTTAAATATTCAATGATATTTTTCATTATTTCATAGGTATTATTAATGAGACGGACAGAGCTGATGCAATAATGTGAAAAATCTTGTGTCACTCCTGAACACTAATGGGAATTATGATTTTCATACACCTCGGGTATAAATTACGCTTTTGCCTTCCACTTCTCTAACGATGCTTCTAAAAGCTCAATTGATTTATTGTATCCACGAGCCTTTGCGAGATCGAGAGCTGATTCTCCGAAACTATTCTTGATTGTTGGATCAGTTCGATCATCCTCCAAAAGGGACTTGACACAGTCCAATGAAATTTTTGTATGGTTTTCACCTCCATTAACAGTTTTGCGCAGAAAGCATGCTCCCATCAAAGGAGTCCGACTACCTTCAGATAATGCGTTAGGGTCGGCACCCTTTTCTAATAGATAAGATATCAAAATGGATTGGCCTGCAACGCAAGCACCTCTCAAAGGAGCATGGCGAAAAGGCTTTGTTGGTTGCGCTGGGCAATTATATTCTTCAATCAAAGCCTTTACAGTGGGCAAGTGGCCTACAAGACAAGCTTCAATGAGTGGAGTAATTCCATTTTCATCTTCTTGGTTAGGATCAAACTTGTTATTTACATCTGAGCATAAAGAACGGATCTGTTCCAAGTTTCCTTCTTTAGCTGCTTCATGAATAGGATACGTGGACATATTTCCAGTTATGATATGATATGTCTTTGGCAAATTTTTGAGAGTATTTGACTTAGATGTGTCCTAGTTTATGTTCCTACTGCCACTTGTTCATGAAAAGAACCCAATAAGAGGCATGCGAACAAAAGATTCATGGTTTATGACTCCTTTATGTAGCATCACGTATTGAAATATTGGATCTTGCAAATAATTATGACTTTTTTTCTCAGCATTGGCACTGCTGATAGTAACTAGCAAAATGATTACGGAAATTCAATTTAGCTATTGTTTAGGCCGAGAAAAACAGATATACAATTCATTGAAACGCTTTACAAGACGTGCAAGGAAGCCGCATTGTAATCATAATCAACAGGGACAAATTATTGTTGTAAAATGGGATGACAATAGTGCAATTTAATTTGTTTTGTGAGATACTATGAAGACTTCCTTTGATGAAATAGTATTTTCATGTTATTTGATTTGTTTCAATTATGTCGTTATGTCTGAATGGATGAGTTGATTTATGAGAAAGAACTTCGGAAAATTTAGTCCTTTTTCTGACGAGTTCTTTTCTCTTTTTCGTCACTCTCTAGAACAAACTTGGCCCATCTTATCAAAGCATCCTTTCGCAGAGATCGAGGAAATATAACCTCTTTTATATTTTCTTTGATTCCAATATTGTAAAAATTTGTTGGCATTGGACCTGGATCTATGGTATCATCCAATTCATCATTGTTTCTGTCTTGGCCATTTTTCTGAAATTTCTTTCTCGATACTCCAGTGCAACCAACATCTACATTTTCCAATTCTTCCGCAGCTGCTTTTCCACCCTCTCCTTTTACTATCCCTTCCTTTCCTCTAGCTCTTCCCTCTTTTATAGCTTGCAAATAACTCTTTTCCGCATTTTTGTGCCATGCTTTTACAGACCTCCATTTGAAGTACTCATTGGTAGTCATATTACAACAAATCAACATGATATGGAATCCTAAGAATAAAATAAATGATATTCCCAAAATAAGCTGCAGGAAGAAACAAATTGCAACGCATTGATTGCTCCTATAGAGATAATGGAAAATAACAGATTTTCCAACAGGCACTTCTTCACCGGTAGCTGCATTGTAAAAGCGTGCATTCATCAAATCCATAGTTACAATTTGCTCCCAAAATAGTAATGCAGTGATAAAGGCTCCATAAATACACATAAAGGTCTGTATAAACAAAAACAGTACAAAGTATCGATAGTTTTCTTCCCCAATAGATTGATTCAACCAAGAACAGAAATGATCGAAGCGAGGTATATGGCGTTGTGTCACTCTACAAAATTTGCTTCGGGGTAATTTACGGATATGTGCAGTTGGACATATTTGATTCGTAAAGAGTAAATCATCATATTTGTAATTGTCAAATTTTGGCATATTTCGTGCAGTAATAACTCCGGGTGGGACATGGCAGGCCATTTTGAAGGAACCCATGCAGGCTAGAAAGGTAAGAAATCCTGTAAGAGCGTGCCACGATGAAACTGTTTCTGAAGCTATAATAAGAGGGAAAGCATATGCGATATATACGGACCAAGATCCTAGCCCTATGAATAGAAACAGTATTTGAAAAATCGGGTTTGGCTTGTACATCACGTAATCATGGGCTTTGTGTACGGCATCAGCAGCTTCAGCGCCAAAATTTTTTTCAACCTGACTTAAAATGAAGTTTGGGATATCATGAGTAAGTGCACGCTTCACACTTGAATTGGAACTGGAGCATGTCATGGTATACAAGATGAAGACGCTAAACAAGGTGTAGAACACGAGGAAAGCAATGGATAACGGACTCATTGTCAAGAAGAGTTAGGGCTTATATCGCCGAATTGAAATTGAACTCAAATTCTCTGCAGGGTAATCGAAGTAGAACGACGATATTAGATACCGATTACTGATCGTATGTTGGATAGAAAGTGCACCTACTTCTTGTTGAAAAGTGGGACCAAGTTGTTGCAACGTGCTTTTTATTGATCTTGCTTAATTTTTTTGAATATGAATAGGTATTGTTACTCTACGGGACTCAACATTTGGAAAAATAGATAATTGTTGCTACATTTGATTCTTCAATTATCTGTCCAGCAAAAATGGCATTTGAAGCTCAAATTACTTCATTCTATCAAATAAAACCCTGAGACTGCCTTAAAGCGATTTTATGAATCTTGTCATTAAAATAGTAGAATATTACTTGGGCTTACTAATTAATACTATTCATCAATAACAAGAATGAATTTCATTTTTTCATGGATTCATATCGTTTCTTTCGATCTGGGTCAATCTCCATTAATGTGTCCAAACAATTCCACTGTTCTTGCTTGTATGCCTCATCATCTTCAACCATTACGATTCTCAGTTTGCCATAAGTCATATGAGTAGCCAAAAGTCCCCATTTGCAATTTCCATCTTCGATTTCAATCAATTCTTGTAATTGTTCCAGTTCTGATTGTAACAACTCGATATATAGAGATTGCAGATTTTCTAAATTTCCTTCATTATCCTCATCTTCATTTTGTTCCATGGATGGTGGAGATAGAAAAGAATCCAAAATGAAACGATGATACCACCATGCAGTCTGATCATCGGGTTCTGTAAATATTGCTTGATGGATGAGTTCTAATTCGTCCTGGGCATATTGAAGCTTTTGGTTGTAAATATCATACCAAGGAATAGTCTCATTCTCATTAATTTTCATTTGATCCACATCTTGCTGTACGAGAAGTGGTAACAATTTAGATCTATAATGGAAGGCAGAATAATTGGAAAAATTGGCTTGGATCTTCAACGTTGTGTACTCCCATTCCGTTCGAAGAATCGGCGAGATTTTACTTCCAGAAGAGTTGGTTGAAATCGAAGACAATGCAAATGATTGGTTTATTGTTGGATGCACCATCTGAGGACCCATAACAACTGAGTCTATTAATGTATCCATATCCTTTTGTAACCATTCCCATGATCCATCAATAATAAGATTCTTCATAGAAACATCTCCGCATCGCTTAGATTGTTCTAATACCCCCATAACAGAGACTACAAATCTCCGATAATTCCAGCAATGAAAATTACGTTCATCCAGGTTCAAGAATTCTTTGCATAAATGCAATTCGTATTGTAAAATATTAATGGAATTACTTTCATCATGTTGACTACAGTACTTTCTTAAATAATGCTGCAATGTCCATTTGCGATGGAGCCATATGCCATACGCTTTAGGGTTACGTTCGAGACATTGCGTGGTGACTTTTAATTCAATTTGCAAGTCAAAAAGATCACTTGTGTCTTTATCTGAGGATGATTTTAGCAGCAGTTCACGCCGAATATTCCATAGTACCAATGGATCTGGATTCACTAGCAGTAGTTTAGAATTCAAAGCTAAGGTAATCTCCAAGTATGGCTGTAGCTTCGGCTTTATTGTACCGTCAGAATTTTGCTTTGAACCATCTTTTTGTAGTGCTCTCATGTCGTTATCTGCTTCTTCAAAATGTAAAAGAGATGATGGCTTTGGTATATCGATTTTCACTTCAGATGATGATGATAGGTTGCCACGCCTTGATAGCAATTCTGAAAATAAAGAATTCCATTGAAGAGCTTTCTTTTCAAGCTTGGCTGCAATCTCAGGATTGCTGAAACGCGCTTTATATTCTTCTCTTTTTTGTCCATGCATGAATATGACTCTGTGTTCGAATACAAAGGATACACGCCTTTCGTATTCTTGGTAGATTGTGGTATATTCGACAAATATATGTGTAGATCTTGGAACTCTGGTCTAGCAAGATCAGTAGTTTCAAATTGTGTTGATACCTTGTCTCCGTTTTGAATAGTCAACCAAGTGTATTTTAATGCATGCACTGAAATGGCATCTGCTGTTGTAGATATTTGAATAATCACTATCTTTCCCGCACAAGGTTGACAAAAAATAGGCCAAAACCAAGGCCAAAAAACCAAGTCCATTTAATTTCAAGCTTTTAAATGAAAATACAGTCATACGCACTTACAATAAAAGGCTTTATAAAGGGGCACAGGAGACGCTGTTTCAAAGCAACACTCAAAAACTCACATGAAAATACGACCTTTCACATGTCTAAATGCGTTTTCTCATCTTAGATAAAGCTAAGTCTGAAGCAAGATCTTATCTTCGTTGAACAACTTAGGCAAATAATTACTTCTTTAGATCAATAAGTATAGAAAAGAACCAAGGCAAGTGTCAAATATAGGAATTCATTTACTAAACTTTAAATTCAATGAAATAATTAAGAGTAAAACTGCAACATATTGGTCGGTTCCACAAAATAATTATTTCTGCCATCTTTGGCAAGAATGGTAGACATCATTTCAAAGTATAAAGATCTTGTCAAGGCATAACTGCACCATTGAAGAGTATTGTGCTGCATTGAAGAAATTGGGTACATATATTTGAAGCCCAAGATAAAAAAAAGTGAATAAGATTCGTGTTATAGACCCATTGAATACATTGCACAAAATAAACATATAAATGTTATGAAGGCTCGGTCTTAGTATTCTTGGTACTCTCTCATGTCTTGATAAATATTGTAACAGTCTTCTGAAGGCTAAATCAAACGTAATTAATATAAAGTCAAACCCTACCCAAGATTGCGTGTCAGCAAAACGATGAATCAATATTATTTACTGCAGTTATGATGAATAACGTAACCAGTAGAAATAGATGATACAGTAGTCTTCATGTTGTTCACAATATGTGATTAGTCACGATTCTATAGTTCCTGAAGTTGCCAAGTTTGTCTTGCTATAGAGCAATAAGGCAAAAGAATGTTTTAAACTATATTCTTCTCCGTTTGTTGCATTATAATGTAAATAATATAACTTTTGGCCTATCTTCCCAGTAGAACTTGAAAGCATGACAACTATTTATTTACCCAATAATTATCAAACAAGATACTTGAGAACTCAATATTACCAAAGATATTTTTGTATGAATTACGAGGAAGTTTGTTAAAATTTGACACTAAGATTCGCATTGGATTATAAATGTCCTTTATTTAAAAAATAATGTGTTGTACCAATCCCTCTCGTTTGTATTTGTTGAAGTTATCGAATTCCGACATTCTCATGTAATCGTGAGAGTTCTTTCGAGTGGATACCACTTGATCCTCGTTCGTTTCTTGCTGCGATTTGTCTAAATAGTTTCTAAAAATATCGTATATTCTAAATGATTCCTTGATCTTAAGAAGAAAACCATCCAAGACCCGTACAAATATATGAGAAAACGAAATACTTACTGGT
>Ga0209092_10004067_pt1 | contig 12373 bp, 7 predicted proteins | sample FraStrMetagenome_FD_187446 | JGI IMG/M metagenome (GOLD analysis project Ga0209092, IMG submission 187446) | Marine eukaryotic phytoplankton communities from Arctic Ocean - Fram Strait ARC3M Metagenome (SPAdes) (version 2) | ecosystem: Environmental > Aquatic > Marine > Oceanic | place: Fram... | reverse complement strand
ATTAATTGTATGTGTAAATATTAATTGGTGTGATGATGTGATGATGTGATGATGTGATGATGTGTGATGTGTGATGTGAGTGTGGTGTGTGGGTGTGGTGTGTGGTGTGTGGTGTGTGGTGTGTGGGGTGTGGGACGGTGGTTTCGCATATTTTGGAGGACTTGTATAATTTAGCTCGGTCCTCCGGTCCTCCGGTCCTCCGGTGGTTGGGATAGTAGCAGTGTCCTTTTTTTTCACTAGGTGGACAATGTTTCCAGTTTCCTTCAGCAAAAATTTTATATTTTAGCTAATATGCGAATTTCCAAACAATACCGGATGTTTCCAATGAACCATGGGATTTTGAACCGCGGGCGGGGTATACTCGTACTCATGTACCATGTATACACACGCAAAGCAAACCATGACGACGATATCTACCGGTAGTAAATCTACATTGTTACACAGTACTCCAATACCACTACCAACAACGATTAAATAGGATGGATACACCACAGCCACCATCGCAATCGAACACGTCCATGCTAGAATCCAAGATAACGATCGAGGATCGGTTGGTAAATATCGTTACAAACGAACTCCTTCTGTTCCATTCGCATACCGTCGGGAAACGTAAAAGCAAAAGCAGTTACAGCAGTGCGGCTTCCACTGCTGCTGCTGCTGCTGCTGCTGCTACTGCTACCAAACACAATGACGCCGCGGCTGCTGTGAGTGGAGTCGGAGATTATGATGTTCGGATACGGGATACTTTACAGCGCTATGAAGAAAAACGATTGAATTATGATATGCTTGAGACGGATGCAGTTCGGCGCAGTCAGTCGAGTCTGATGACATCCAAACAGTTTCAAGATATGGTGGATGATGCGTTGTTCAATATTGACCCAGAATTGGTTTGTAGGGTGTTTGATGCTGCTGCTAGGTGCTGTTGCGCGTGTCCACCGCGGAAGGATTTGGTGGAATGTGATCGATATTTTGATGATTTTTTAGTTCCAAAGATTGATGAGGGGGGAGATAAAAAAGGAAATGAAGGTCAACGGAGGTGGTTTGCATCTAATTTTGGGGAGACTACGGTAGAGGAGCATGGAAGGTTAGTAGAGGCGTTATGGGAGGTTTCACAAAGTAAGGCGTTTGTATATGATCAGGTGCGTCAGATGGATACAGAAAGGTTTAAGAAGCAGGCTATGACAGGTTGTGGATTGACAGGCGAGGATAGTAATTCCGGCACTAAATATGCAAGTGGTAGTGGTAAGGGTGGCTCTTCCTCATCACAGCAACAGCAACAGCAACAGCTTGTTTCAAGTGCAACAACGGTAGTTGCGCCTCCGTTGAAGGCCAAGTTGACAGGTGATAAACGTATTAACTTTTTGAGGATGGTAATTCTGCGTACGACAGCTCGTGTATGTGATGAGTTACTTTTTCCGAATAAACAGAAACTAAGTGATAACAATCAAAACGAGATGTATCCATATGTCAATAGCAGGTTGGACATGGAAAGAGTTAATGAGCAGGCAGAAGTAATGACAAAGCGTATTATTGGGTCAGTGAAACGGTGGCGGCGAAGCAAGAAAGCTCGTCGCATCATCCAGCGTGATCACGTCAAAAAGATTCTACTCGGCAATTATGTTTTACAAAATCCGTTTATGAATTCTGGTTCAGATTCTCCTAGAAGCACCATTCAGTATATGTACAAGAAGAAAAGGTGTCATTCCCCCTCGAAACAGAATGACCCCTTGGTAGAAAGTATTGCAGATGTGCTAAGCCTGGGTAATAATCTAATATACTACGACACAAATCCAGCTAGTTGGAACAAGAGACATAGATGTTTGGTCGCTACTTTAGATAAAATGAGGGGAATGAAATTGTTACTTACGTCGTCAAGTGATCTCTCAGATTGGGAAAAATCCTTAGAATATGAGGCAGTCGAATATTTCTCACTTGCAGAAGCGGATTCAAAATATTTTGCGTCAAAATTGCGCAGTATAGTCAATTTAGATGCTGTCGTGGTTGTTTCTTGGAAAAGAATTACACAACTTTCGACCTATGAGGCTATATCTAGTCTAGGTAACTTCGAATTAGTTTTGTGTGATCACGGCATTGATTTGATGGGTGTTCACTCCTCAGATGCCAATTCAAGGTTAGGGAAGTTCTACGAAAATATGTTCTTGGAATCGTTGATGTCAGAGAATGATGGTTCAGATGGGTTGGTATGTTCACAAAAGATAATGACAGGGAGACGTATCTCAACTGAAAAACATAATCTCCCTGCTGCAACGATCATGGTATGTGATAGTTTCAAATTTTTCGATCCAGTGCAACCCAATTATTAATTGTCTACAGAACTTCTTTTGTGGTGAGCTAATGGAGTGTGTAAAGGAAGAATGGGACCGTTGCAAAATAGCTTCAGATTCTAAAGGTATGCAGTCGACCTGCTCCTTCTTTTCCAGTTTATTGTTAACTTGAATTTTTTAGGAAATTTATGGATTCATAAATGTTTTGAAGATGGAATAGTGTCACCGTCACCTTCTTATAGCGGTACCCTGAACAAACAAACCGAGATTATGAGTTCGACGAGTTTTACATCCAGTCGTTTTAAGAGTGCTGTGCAATGGATAAGTGATGAACTAGTAGAGGATTTTAAATTTCTATCAGATGATTCGGAGGATGGTCCTCTTCCGTCTGCTCAGCTTATTTGTTGTGAAATTATGCCAACGCTGAATTATTGTGGTCAAATGTGCGGTCGAAAATTTAGCAGTGAAATAGCATTGAGAACGCATAAGAATGCGATGCATGCACCCCGCGGTACTTGGCTTTGTCGATCGTGTGGAGGTGACTGCATAACAAGCCAAGCGCGAACCCAACATGAAAGATACTGTGGTGAGTATCACACTGAAAAGATCGCAGGAAGGGAAGGTTCCAAACAGCATGGACCAGGTGTTGGAAAACGGGGAAATAGTTCTTCCAAAACAAAGATAAAGTCAGAGCCCACAGATCTACTTAGCGGGGGGACCTCGTCTGTTGTGCCCGCTCTTTCCGTAATAAATATTAAGGATTTGCCTCCCCATATTAAGCCGTTATTAAGAGATCCTCGTCAACAATTTCGAGCAGCAGCGAAGAGTTCGAATGGTAAAGAACGTTACATTTATCTGTATAGGGGTGTATGTAGGCAAGCTCGCAAGGGACATGATAGGTGGCAATCACAAATATCATTTGGCGGCGTGAATCATTATTTAGGAACCTTTGATTCAGAATGGGATGCTGCAGCTGTTTATGCCTGGGCTCATTGGATTCTTTATGGAAAAGAAGCGACATTAAAAGCTCAGTATGAAGGTGAGGAAGCAGCGGCTTCGTGGGAAAGAGAAAAGAAATTGGTAGAAGATGGTAAAATTCCTGTTGACGTACAAACAGGAATTGAGAAAAAATCTAAAAAAGAGAAGAGTACGCAAGATAAACCGCGAAAGATGGCGAAGTTTACGTCTTCTCCATCAAACATATCTCAGCGTGGACCAAAGCGGGGAATTAGCACTTTAGCAATCACTAAAGCACCCGTTCTTACTTTACCGCACAATGATGGGAACTTAAGTACTGTGATCGACTCTGTCGCATGTCGCCTGTCACAATTACGAAAGCGGCGATATTCCGAAGTTTCTGCATCTAGTGATTCATTAACGGTTTCCAGCCTAGTTTCGCGACCGTTTGGATGTAGTTTTCGGGTTGATAATGCTGCTCGTTCATGGATTTCGCGATTTGCTGCTGTTCTCATCGGACTGGAACCTTCGGATTTCAATTGGTCTCCTGATTCGTTCATTAGTCGTCGTCAGATCTCAGAAAGTTTTAGGAATAGGCTTAATGACGAGTATGGAATGGGTGGGAAAAACGGCAGATTTCGTTCTATAGTGCTGAGCCCAGAATGTTCTATTGGACAGGCTAGCACTTTAATGAACTTTCTCTCTACTCAATCTAAAGTGGAAGCGTCATTCATGGGCAGTGCCATTGGTAACATAGATTGTAACCTTGATGTTCCTCCACTGACGTGTTCTTCATCCTGTGTAAAGATTCAGCACTGCCGAAATGGTCAATTTATGCTAACTTTGTTAAACATGAATGACTACGTATCCGTAAATGGGAAGCAAGTTCACGATGAAACCCCAATAAATCTTGGGGACTCGGCCTTGATCAATATTGGTCCACGTTGTATGCTTTTTGTGCGTGCACCATGTACAGATGACCCTCCCCCCTACTAAGCCACCGTTGAAGTTTCTTTGATTGCTTGGTGATGACTCCTGACCTTGATTTTCGAGCCTACTAACAATCACATTTTTGACAGAACAACCTTCATTCGGCAATCTAGAAGAGCCAGAACTATTTGTGATGAACCTAAAGATTCTCCACTCAACGTCATAAGAACTCTTCATATAAAAGTCAAGGATATGATGGAAGATAGTAGAGCTTGTTACGACTTATCCCTAATTCCAAGCACAAATAATTAGCTTTTTGAATTTGTAGCTGTGCATTTTTGAAATAACCTTAAAATCTCTCTACCTATTCTTTAATTTTTTATCAGCATTTAGGCTTGTTGAAAATATTTTGCTGTGATGGAGATTGAAATTTGTTCCATCAATAACCTTGAATGGAGCAGTGGTCGCTGCGTGAATACGAAAGCGGAAAATAAAGAAGATGAAATGGCAACGAAGAAGCTAATTGTAGTTGGCGAGTTTAAAATGATGCATGATAACATAACCTCGATAGGTGCGGTAGATAAGCTCTCGGAGTTGAGTATTGGAAACAATATATGTTCAAACATATCATTTTCGCGTATGCAAGCATCTGCCGTTATCCCCTACAACATTGTTGACGGAGATGATAAGTTTGATACTGACTTTACATCAGAATCAAATGCAAACCCTCCAACCCTACGATGGGAATTACCTTTAAGTCAACATTTAAGAGTGGGCGACGGAGTTGGAGCTTTTAAAGTAAATATTTATTTTCTTAATTTAGACAACAACGATCAACAATTTGAAACAAATAGATATAGTGTCGACGATGCGATTGGCTGGGCAATGATTGATATTTGCTCTTTACTTGAATCACAATCGAGCGAACCGGTAAACTTACAAACAAAAGTTTATGGGTGTGGATCAAGATGTGTAATGAAAGTTAATTTGCGTCTGATCAAGGACAAATCAATAGCTTCAAATCAAACTGAAAGTAAAGATGAGGTAGACATATTATCAATGGAAAATTATAACGTCATGGATTATCACACGAATTCGAGAGGAATGAAGTCTGATAGAGGACAGGAGACTAATGAATCAGTCGGGTGCCACCCGCGTGGACTACCTTTGCCTCATTCTCGAACTTTTATAGAATTCGACAAATCAACTCGCACTTTCCTTCCAATAGGTTCGGGCTCAAAGCTTTTCAAAATGAAAATTAAACTTGAAAGTGCTTTTAATTTACATCTCCTTGACTCTACAGTGTCAATGGCCGACAAAAATGGCGCATGGCTATCGTATTCATGTTTTGACGAAATATTTCAGACAGATCGATTTTTTTCGTTGAAACATGCCGAATTCTCTCCCCTAGTGCATGAGCATCTACTACAATCGAGCACAGATGAGCTCCGAGCGTATTTTTTACAATCACCTCCTCTCATTATACATTTGTGCGCAAATCAAAAGGTTCTGGGCAGCGCGTGTGTTTCATTGAATTCCTTGGCGTCTCGAAGCAATTCGAATTTTAAGAAAATTTCGAATTATTACATAGTGAGTGAAAGTCGAAATACTATATCTGATATCGTTAATCTAGGATCGTGTGAACCATGTATTGGGCTCACTATCACGTTAGAAAAGGAAACACCTTTGAAGAAAAGCAATGACAGTGCGGACGAGGAGGAATTAGAACTTTGCGAAGATAATACAAAGACTAGATCGGATTTAAATCGACATTGCTCATTAGATTTTAGTTGTAAGAAAGATCACAGCCAGTTTGAGCACTGGGAGCTATGGCGATATGAACAAGAATTGAAGTGGCATGAATCTTTGAGAGAAAAGGAAACCGCTATCATGAAAATAGTAGAAGAAAAGGCTCACGAAAAAGAAAAAGAAATGATGCAATCTATGAAGGCTATTCAGCTTGAATATGGAAGGCTTGAACAACGGCTTAAAACGTCACTTGCGGACGTAGAAAACAAAGAAAGGGTTCTACAAGCCAATGATTCAAAACGCCAATCGGAATATGCTCAGAAAGTTCTTGATCTTCAAATACAACAGCGAAGGTCAAAAGACGAAGCTAACCATTTGATAAAACTCGAGAAATCTAAAGTATCTGTTTTAGAGGAACGAATTGGATCGCTGGAAAGATCTCTCCAGCTTTCCGAGAAGAAGGCGAAGGATGCCGATGAAGAGCTGTGCGAGATGAAGAAGCAATATCGTAAATCTACTGAAGGACATTTAATGCAGGAGATATGCCTTCTGAAAGGGAAATTAAGTGAGAGTGAAAAAAATGTATTGAAGGAAAGGTCTGAGAAAAATCAAGTTTTAGTTGAAATAGAGCGGTATAAGGGAAAGATGGCTTCAATGGCAAAGTCTCTTCATAGAGAACGCGAGAAAAAAATATCACATGAGCGCCAAGAAGCAGAGAAACTGCGTTTGGATTACTTCGCAAGAGAACAAAGATATTCTTTGGCAGGAGATCGAAGCAAACTAAAGTTATTGAAAGAGGAGTTATGCTCTCTCAACTTCTCATCGCTCAACAACGTCGAAAAGAATCAAATGACGACTTCGGTCAACCCATTTAAACCAACAAATGACATTGAGAAGAATTCGAAGACAGATTTGCATGAGCACAAAAGAGTATCCGTTGAAAAGAATTTAGGTTAAAATTTGCGTTAATTGCAATTAGCAAATTTGAATTTCAAGCTATACCTCTTTAAATGCGAGTTCTAAAACTGACAGACTTGGCTAATGCCCGACGACTATAGGGGGGTAGAGTTTTTCTAACTTTAATCGTTAACATCTACTATTAAAAATTCTAAGTCACATAAATTAAAACTCGCCCTCTTCATGAGTCACTGTTTCGGAAGAGAAGTAGTAGTGATTGTCATAAGATCGAAATATACGATATGCATCTCCATTTATTCATAACCTTAACATCGAATGTGAACTGGGTCGGCACATGTGGTATACTGATGACTGTGGCGATGTTGCTACCTTCAACAATCTGGAAAAGTACTTTAACGTATTAAGAGCTTTTGTTCCATCCTATGGATACACACCTCAACAACAAATAATTAAAAAATATATATATCCTAGTTCCGAACCAACCATCTATCCGCCAAGTTAAATTTTGAATGTTATAAAGTTGTAACAGGCTATCGGTACCATCCATTGAACAGCCAAAAGTCAAATCGTCGTCACGGTCATGTGGGGAGAAGACAACATGTCGGCGTCAGAATCAATTTCTATTGAAGCACTTGGTAGTGGTCAGGAGAAGAGAGCGAGCACCCTGAAAGGACAAAGATGGAGTATCGAAGAGAAAACCTTACAACGCGTGGGTCGAACGCCAGAATCGTCTGATAAGCGGTTGAGGAAGTTACAGTTGAGTTTCGTAACTAACATGACGATTGGGGTGACATCATGTTTAATGCACGAGCGCACGGAAATGCCAATGATAAAATATTAAGTAACTACTTCAAGTTGTATATTATCGAAAAAAGTATGTACATTACTTCAATTACTTCGAGCAAACACAAAGTCAGCGTTTCAAAAAGGTAGATAAAAAAGAGCTCTATGTTTTCGTTGTACTTACAGGAATCGTATGACAAAAAAAGTGATAAGAAAAATGTTCATATGTTACAGTGTGCACCTTCTATCCTATCAAAATGATATATGATTAATTGAGTTACGTGACATTTCTTTTACAACAGATAAGCAGAGGGTTGAGAGTTTGCTGTGTTATATTCTAAGGTAAGCAAAAGATGTTTGAGTGACCCCACGTTCCTAGCTAAGGCTATAAATAACTTGAGATGAGTGCTAAAATCGTGTACGATTATTCTTGACATCTTTTTTTCATTGCTTGCCAAATCGTTGTCAAATGATATTAAGTCGACGTATGCAATAACATTTTTCAGCATGATTTCAAAGTACGAAAGAAGTCTTTTCAAAATAGGATTAGTCCCAAGAAGACACCCTTCCAACATCTCATAGGTAGCTTTATGATACAACGATTGCATCTCTTCAAATGTATTACAAGATGCCATGTCTGGGAAATGGTTGCAATTTATCAAAGTGTAAAAATGATTTTGAAAACAACAAATTACATGTATCATTTTCGATAATTCGACAAGAGCAATCCGATTAAAACTGGGTAGAGCTGGTATAACTTCGCATCTTCGAGCAGTCCATCTTTTTTCTGACAATCTATACCAGCAGTATTTGATTCGCAAAGTTAAAGTAAAAACAACATTAAGTTCATCGCAAATAGGCTTCGTTAACCAGCAACTTTCATCTACGGACAATTTCAAGGAAGCCAACAATTTCAGTATTCTTGATGAATATTTAGTGCTATTTTCGCCACTTTCATCTTCGAATTGAGGCGACGTTAGATTGGAATCAATTTCGGTTTCTAGAATTTGGGCTGTCTGGAACAATCTCTCTACCGTAGCAATGTAGACGGATTTCTTGTTGTAACTGCATTCAGGTTGGAATGATATCGATGGGTATCTTGATTCCAACCCATCTTTTAGCATCCTTGTTAAATTTAGCGGTATAGTGCTTCGAGCTGAATCGACATTTATTTCTGTTACATAAGAAAAAAGAGTGTCTAAGCAGGTCCCCCAAACTTCAGCATCTGATATGCTGAATAGGAAGCGAACTCCAATAAAGTATTGAAGTAGCGTAGACTTGTGTATGTCATAATTTCTACTCGAAGGACACGTTATCAGTAATTTTGGAGATATTGGACAAGTGTCCGGAAAATCGTAAAGGAGCATCTTGACGCATTGTTTACTAATATCCAGACAACGTTCATTCAGTATACTGCATATCATGTGTGAAACAGCATGGCTTGAATTAAACGAATTTGACCTCAAGGCGGTCTCAATCAGGATAGAGAGTTTTTCATTGGAATGATTCTCAAGACGTTCTCCCTTTATCGACTCCATTATGTGTATATGAAGCAGCGCTTGCTTTACCACTTCAGAGACATTCTTGAGAAAAGTTGGAAAGGCTAGATAGGTCTGAAGAAAACTCAATTTGTCTTTCTCGCTATTTGTCTCATGAATCTCATCAATACATGTTCCCCAACATTTCTCGTAAAGCATCTTCGAAGATTTACTGTCAAACACACACTCTAATCCTCTGATATAAGTTATAAATGACGTTATAAATATATATCTCGTGGTTCTTTCAACGTCGGAACTTGACGTATCGATATCTTCAAAAACAGAGTCGATGCATACCATAGAGAAAACACTAGGACTGGGACTTTTCAACTTCGACCTATTTCCGAGTCGACGAATTATCATTTCATATCTTTGAATGATTGGAAACCAATGTCCAACGTGCTTCTGTATATCAAGAATAGTCCCTCGAATATTTTTGCCATGAGAATTATTCGATAGAACAAGGTAAAGATCATGTTCAAGCATGCTTACGAAATGGTCGAAAGGACAAAGCAACCATTGTTTGAGACCACTTTGAAAAGAAGATAGTATCTGAGAATTTGACGAGAATAACGTCGAAGCGCAAAAGTTGCGAATACAAGACGTTGCTCTCGAAAACTTAAGTAAAGCACTTGTCATAGAGCGGAGAGCGGGCTGAGAAACAGATTTAATACGAACATCATGTGCAACACACCAATTAGTACCATTAGGTCGTGAAATGTATTTTCCGTCAAAACCTCGAAACGATGCAAGAATTTCAAAACATAAATCAATCTCCTTAATAGGAGCGAAATTTTTCACAACGTGGGAACTAGTGACATCAACATTATGGCAAGCATTTGGAAATGGAAGAGCCCGATAGTAGTTGATCAAATCTCGTTCTTTAGAAAAACTGGTGCAGGCTTCATGTTCATCCTTTTCATTACTTTGCACGAAATCGTTATGCGTCAGTGAAGAATATATGGGTAGTGAGCTTGCATCTTCCTCTTTTGAATCAGATGCATTTGAATGCGATGGGGGTAAATGAAAATGTTCTGTCCTGGAATCTGTTGCATCATTTTCTTCATTAAACATCGAAAGTTCCACCCACTTTTCATCAGATTTCACGTCATGTTCGTGAAGACCATATGGTACAGAATCGCTCTCGTTCGTAGTAATACTTTCCCTCTCTTCCACCTTGTTGGTATGAACCTGAACACAACAATCTATTTGTTGACGCAACGACAACAAAAATTCCTCTTCACCACCGGACAATGCAGCAATTGAAACGAAAGATGCGTCAGTAGGATCTCCAACCATCAACAACAAAAACTTCATTATTCGAACCGCTTTCCAATCCTCCTTATCTAATTTTCCATACAAATGAAATATACGAGAGCACAGATCTTCAATTCTTTTACCCCATCGAACAGCACCATGATTCGACAGCACCTCCGACCAACTACAACATGCCAGCACACACTCCTCTCGCGTTCCATAGTACGTACTTAAACCGGCACGCTGCGTCCAAAGCTTTGAATTCGTTCCATTCAAAAGCAGTGCCAATTTATCTACCGCGGCGGGAAAGTCATCACAATTATTATTCGGATGAAGAGCGTGTACTAAGGAACGTATAATATCCATGTCAACCGTGTTCGAATGCACCCCCCTACCCCATCTTTTTCTTCTATTGCTCCTAATGTTGCTTGAAATATTTCTATGGCTGTTTCGCGATTCCATCCTTTGGTGTGTTTTGGTTTATCGGTCGAAATTATCGGGATATTGAAATATTAAGAGTTTGCAAAAAAGTGAGTCAAGTGTCAAATGTCAAGCGTCAAAAGTCGAAACTCAAGTCAGGCAGAATAATTCAAACACCATGATTTACCGAATGAAGCTAGATTAGCTTCTCCACACCTGTGCACAGTTGAAGACGAAGAACGAAGACCCTCCCCGGCGAAAAACCGACCCAAACTAAGCAATTTTTTGCCAGAGAAAAGAAAATCGCAAATGGCGCTCGTTAGATGATCTACTTCATCCACATATTATATTATCATTGAAACAGATTTATAACATGCCTGCACGTACGAGGGAATTACGTGCCCATTCTGTAACAACACGTATTCCTCGTTCTGCCACACCATTCTGAAAGTGTGCTCCTGGAGAGCTGTAGTAAATTGATTGCTGTTTTTGTTTGACATCTTCTACAAATGCATTTGATGCGAATTCACCATTATCTGCTCTGTATTTCTTTATGAATACCCCGTGAGATGTTGAAAAACGTTCGAATTTGGCTTTTCCCTCTAATGTTTGTATAGCACTGGTATTTGACTGCATATGTGCTACTTCATGCGACTTGAATTGTCTCTGAATAAGTGCAGTAACGAATAGGCGTCCTGTCGGATCGTCTCATTTTGTCTTGTGGATCCAATTTAAAGATTTCACTTAGGTCGATACATATCTACTGGGGGACGATCCGACAGAACGCCTATGTTGTATTAGCTACTCTTAGATCCTAAACTTCTTGTTTTATTATACTCTTGACAACTTAATCTTTATTAATTTATTTCAATCATGTAGCCAATAATGATTAAATTGTCAAGAGTATAATAAAACAAGAAGTTTAGGATCTAAGAGTAGCTAATGCAACACAATAAAGGATGAACATGACATCAAACTAAATCTTGCAAGAGCGCAAGAACACGAGCCACATGTAGAACGGAATATTAGGGTCATCAAAGAAAGAATCAGAGCACAGATTCATCAGCTACCTTATACCTCACTACCAAAATTTTTGATAAAGTATCTGGTCATGGAAGCTACCAGAAAGTTGAATTTCTTTCCCCCAAAACATGGCATATCAAAGTATTACAACCCCCGAGAGATATTACATCGTCAGAAGTTGGAGTATCATAAGCATTGTATCATTCCAACTCTAAGTTATGTTCAAGCACATGATGATGATACATTAAAAAAGAATTCAAATAAAGGCAATGCTTATGCATTACTATTAGGTCAATGTTCGAAAATAATGAAGCATAAAATCAAATCCCGTCAGGATTTTGATAATAATGTTGACGGTAATCTAATTGCATTGTTAAAAGCAATTGAAGAGCACTCAGTGTGCTATCAAGAGAACAAGTTCTGTATCCTGATTGTAATAGATGCCCTGAAAGGATTGATAAACCTAAAGCAAAAGGAGAACGAACCATTAATAGACTACATCAAAAGGTTTAA
>Ga0209092_10004065_pt1 | contig 12376 bp, 12 predicted proteins | sample FraStrMetagenome_FD_187446 | JGI IMG/M metagenome (GOLD analysis project Ga0209092, IMG submission 187446) | Marine eukaryotic phytoplankton communities from Arctic Ocean - Fram Strait ARC3M Metagenome (SPAdes) (version 2) | ecosystem: Environmental > Aquatic > Marine > Oceanic | place: Fram... | reverse complement strand
AAATTGTAAATAAAAAATTTATAAACAATTATTTTAAAAAATAAGCTTTAAAAAAGCTTTACCAAAAACGTTTTTGGTAAAGCTTTTTTTAAAAGCTTAGTCTACCGTTTTTGGTAAAGCTTTTTTTAAACGCTTATATATATATATGTTTGGAATAGTGAAAAACAATAAGGGCAAGATAGAAAAAAATAAAAAGGTAAAAACAGGAAAATGTTTATTTCCTTTTACTTATAAATGGGAAACCCATAATAAATGTGTGAAAACGGATAAAGGGGATATTTGCGCGACTTCATTGATTAAAACAAATAAAAGACGCACTTTGAAAACATATGGATATTGTAAAAAAACCAAATATGTCACTTTAAAAAAAAGGAAAAAAAAATTAAAAATCAAAGAACCAAATAAAATTGAACCAAAAAAATCTAAAAAGAAATCAGCATTAATACCAAAACATACAAAAACAATGATTTTAAGAAAAAGACGTAAATTAAAAATCAAAAAAAAAAAATCTTTAAATGAAGATTTAATTAATCTTCTGGATAGACTAGAAAAATTAATGATTATGAAAAAAGAACCATTTCGCGCTCGTGCTTATCAAAAAGCATCAGAGACAATCATGCTTTTGACTGAAGATATTACCAGTGTTTCACAATTGAAGGGTAAAAAAGCAATTGGTTCAACAATAATGGATAAATTTGAAGAATATTTGAAAACTGGAACATTAAAAGTGCTTGAACGCGCTAAAGAAAACCCAATATTCACATTGGTAGGAGTTCATGGTATAGGTTATAAAAATGCTAAAAAATTAGTCGAAGACCATGGTATTACCACTATTGAAGAGTTGAGAACATCACAACATTTGCTTAATGCAGTTCAGAAAAAGGGATTAAAACATTATGAAGACGTGTTGAAAAGAATTCCCAGAGCCGAGATAGTAGAGTATGAAAAAGCTCTTACAAAAATATTTGATAAATTAAAAAACAAAAAAAACTCAACATTTAAAATCGTCGGTTCTTATTTAAGAGGTGCTAAAACATCAGGGGACATTGATATGATTGTTACCAACAGCGAAAATAATTCAAAAGTATTCAAAGAATTCATTGAGGCTTTAGAGTCAGATGGTATTTTGGTTGATATATTATCGAAGGGTTCAAAGAAAAGCATGGCTGTGGGAAAAATCGGAGATACCCCTGCTCGTAGGTTGGATTTTATGTATTCAAGTCCTGTTGAATTTCCTTTCGCTACTTTGTATTTTACAGGCAGTAAGGCGTTTAATGTTGTAATGCGGCAGAGAGCCGTTGATATGGGATATACCATGAACGAACATGGGCTTTATAATTTAGTAAAGGTAGAAGGAAAGAAAAAAATGCAAAAGGGTCCAATTGTGACTACTAAATTTCCTTCAGAACAATCAGTATTTCAGTTTTTAGGTATGGTTTATAAATCACCAACAGAACGTCTCAGTAGTAAAGCACTTGAACTAGTTGGCGAAACTACAACTGTTCCTGAACCCGATGCTGTTCCTGCGCCCAAAGTAAATAAAAAAATTAAATTAAAGAAAAGAAAACTAACATTAAAGAAAAAAAGGAAAAACAATAATATCACAAAAGAAAGATTATCTGATTTTGGAAAAAAAGGAATCACTATTTTAAAACGATTAACAGAAGATGATTTGTCTGAAATGATAGTATATGCGAATGACTCATACTATAATAAAAAACCACTTCTAGATGATAATACTTATGATATTTTAAAGGAATACATTGAAAGAGTATATCCTGATAATACAACAATACAATTGGTTGGTGCTCCAATAAATAAAGATAAAGTGGCTCTGCCTTATCAAATGTGGTCTCAAAATAAAATCAAACCCGACACCAAAGCTCTTTCAAAATGGATAAAAAAATATAAAGGCCCGTATGTTATTTCGGGTAAATTAGACGGTATTTCCGCATTATTTGTACAAGACGAAAATAATATACAAAAACTCTACACGCGAGGTGAAGCTACAAAGGGTATGGATATATCACATTTAATCCCGTATTTACAGCTCCCAGATATTAAAGATAAGAAGGTCAATGCTATTCGCGGGGAACTGATTATTAAACGCAAAACTTTTGAAAAAAAATACGAGGGAACGGGCGAGGGGAAGTATAAAAATCCTCGTAATTTTGTAGCTGGAATCGTTAATTCCAAAAAAAAAGAACCAAAAAAATGGAACGATATTGATTTTGTCGCATACGAAGTCATTGAACCAGATGTTAAGCCGAGTGCTCAGATGAAATGGTTGAAAACAAATAATGTATTACCAGTTCTTAATATTACTGCGAAAAAGGTGAGCAATGAAAAATTAAGTGAAATTTTGGTGGATTGGAGGGAAACGGGAGAATATGAATATGATGGAATTGTTATTTCAAACGATAAGGTTTATTCACGAGTTAATAAAAACCCAGACCATGCGTTTGCTTTTAAAATGGTTCTATCGGATCAAGTGGCGGAAGCAAAAGTGATTGATGTAATTTGGTCGCCTAGTAAAGACGGTCTTCTGAAACCAGTAATTCAAATTGAGCCTATTCGGTTGAAAGGCGTGGATATAGAATTCGCTACAGCATATAATGCTAAATTTATCCAAGATAATAAAATAGGCATCGGTTCGCTGGTACAAATGGTTAGAAGTGGTGACGTTATACCAAAGATTTTGAAGGTGATTCAACCTTCGCATGAAGCTAAAATGCCTCCTCAAGAATGGTCATGGAATGAATCCCATGTGGACGCCATCTTAAAAAACATGGAAACAAATGATACAGTTATTTTGAAAAATTTAGAAAATTTCTTCAAAAAACTCGATGTTGTTGGTTTGGGGCGTGGGAATATTAAACGCTTGATGGACGCGGGGTTCACCACAATCCCAGAAATCTTAAAAATGAAAGAAGACGATTTTCTAGAGGTAGAAGGTTTCAAAGAGAAAATGGCTAAAAAAGTTTATACCTCGCTGCAGTCTAAAGTAAAGACTTGTGATTTACCAACATTAATGGCTGCTACTAATATATTTGGGAGAGGTATGGCCTCCCGCAGAATAAAAGAAATTTTGAATAGTTATCCCAATATTTTAAAATCTACAGAATCAGATGAGAAAAAAATCAAAAAGGTATCTGGAATACGTGGTTTCAAAATCAAAACGGCAGAATCGTTTGTTAATTATATTGAAGAGTTTTTAGAGTTTATAAAAGAAACAAATTTAAGTTATAAGTTGAAAACAAGCGTTGTTTTAAAAAAGAAAGATACCTCTCACAAATTATTTGAAAAGAAAATTCTTATTACAGGATTTAGAGATAAAGAACTAGTTGAAGCTATTGAAGATGTTGGTGGAAAAATAGCTTCTTCCATAAGCAAAAATGTATTTACTGTTGTTGTGAAAGATCTTTCAGAAACAACCTCGAAAACAGAAAAAGCAAAAAATTTAAAAATAGCTTTGATGGACAAACAGGGCTTTATTAAAAAATATCTCTAGAATATATACTAATGAAATTAAAATACAAATCTAGAGCCGGTATTAATTCACCGACTTCTCTTTCATTTGAAAAAAATAAAACACCGCGGTTGTCTGGTGATAATGATATAGAATTTACTTTATACACAACAAAAAATATATCGTCGCATACAAAAAAAAATCCAAATATGTATAATATTTTAATGAATGGTAAGTTAGCGTATAAAAGGGCACCACGTGGGAGTAGCCAAGATTACCCAACAAAAGTTATATGGGGACCAAATGTTTATAAATTAACAAAAACAAATTACAAGAAATTAAAAAAAGGACAGGTTATTTACATGGATCGCGATTCGGTTCATTTTAGAGGACCTATTATTTTTAATAGACTATTAAGAGGGCCCAAATTACACATGTCTGCGAAAGATCGTGGCTATGACGATACATACAATTTTGTATTGGATGTTGAAAATATAAAAGACTTTCAATTATATGTTGTTGAAAAAAACTCTTCGAAAAAAAAAACCAGGAGCAGGTCAAAAAGCAGGTCAAAAAGCAGGTCAAAAAACAAAATTAGGAAAAAAACTAGGAAAAGGGCGAAAAGGAAACGAAAACGCCAAACAAAGAAAAAAAAATAAATATTAAATAAATATTAAATAAATATTAAATAAATATTAAATAAATATTATGTGAATCGATAATATTTATTACTTGCTGAATTCATATTGAACTATGTTTTTCAAATTAAATTTAAGATACTTGTATAATTTGAAATTTACCTTTCTAACACTTTCTTCGTAAGGCATATTTCCCCCCATAATTTTGATTACGTTTTTTTGATAAGTTTCATTATTTAAATTATAGGCCAGTTTTTTGTTTTTTTCCGACCATGCTTGAAAATGTAATGTGATTTTTCGATGAATGGTTGATATTAATGTTTTAAATTCGGTTAATTCATAAACACGCCATTCCTCATTTTTAAATACAAATAAGACATTTTGTTTTTGTTCAAACGCGCGAATAGGTAATTCGTGCTCGTTATTCAAAGAAAGCTGTCTTTTTAAAATCTCTAATATTCCAAGTATAAATCCGTGATTGAATATCAGCTGAATATCATCAGCGACAATATTGATAGTTTGCAACCATTCCTCATATGATAACGTTGGTGTTGAATTTTCATTTAGCCAATCAATAATACTGATTTTTCTTTTTTGTCGTTGAACCCAACTTTGCATTTTTTCTAATTCTTGAAGTATTTTTTCTTGTCTTGTAGCGAGTGTTTTAACAACGCACCATAGTTCGAACGCAGGTGGTAAATCGGTATCTTCTTCCAATTTAATTTCTTGTTGGTGTTTTGATAGTTTAAGCAATTCACATATGCTTCTGTGTCGTCGAAACACCGAAGCATGTTTAAATGTTTTTCCGCAACAACTGCAGTGGTTATTCATGTAGAGATATTTCTAATTTATTGGAATATCTTTTTATCAATTTTTTATAATATTAATATATATATAATGTCTTGTGGAAGTTATTGTAATGGATGTGGTAATTGTTTGAAGGATTGTAATCGTTGCCCAACTAAGAGTTGTCAAGCGATTTCTATTCATCAGCAAAATGCGAAAAGAATAAATAAACAGGTTAGAATGAGTGGTTCGCTTCAAATTTATAAGAAAAAAGCAGCAACCATTAGTAGAATGGTAGGACAAGGAGCTACGCCCAAAATGTTATTGCAGGCCGGTGGTCCAGGTGATTTAATTTCTGCCTTAGAGAGACAAGGGAGAAAAAATGGCGTTGCTGTTTCAGCGGTAGAGTTAAGAAAAACAACATATAATATGGGGTCTTTGAGAAATAGAACTGCCCCAAGAGGTAAAACGGGCGTTGATAAGAAACATGGCTCGTATGCTCGGTTTTTGGCTAGAAAAATCGGCGGTGTTTTAAGAAAAGAACAAATGCCTGATGTTAAACAAAGAAAGGCATATATACACCAACCACGTAATAGAACCGGGACCGCCGTTTCATGTCGTCCTAATAGCGGCACACGTAATACAGAAACAAAACAATTCTTTGCTTTGGGAAGATATCGGAAATTTGGAGAGACAACACCGCAACCTTTTTCTATATGTGATTCATCTGGGTGCTGTCTTGGGCGTATACCACAGGTTGAAACGGTAAACGGTAGTTCTACGTTAAGTCAAACGGTTGCTGATAAATGGAATAGTGGTAATCGTACTATTACGGGTGCATGTGGAAGTAAAACACAATTAGGCTGTGTTCCAACAAAATGTCGTTGTTGCTCTCATAAATATCAAAAATAAATATTTTTATATAAGGCTAAATAAATATATAAAAATATAATGGATAACCTACGTCCACTACAGCTTATGGCCGTACAAAAAGAAGGCCTCGAACTTTTTAAAAAGAAAAATGCTGATTATGGTGACGCATTTGCCACCTATGGAGCAGTTGGAGTAATAGTCAGAATGGGGGACAAAATTAGTAGACTATCTTCAGTCACAAAGAACGGGGTGAATTTAGTTAATACCGAGTCTATAAGAGATACATTGATTGATTTACATAATTATGCGGCTATGGCTGTGATGTTATTGGATGAAAAAAAATCGTTGCAGCATCCAAGAGTAAAAGCTATAAAAGAAAAAACATATTTGGAGAGTGGTCCGCCGTATTTTTAGTTTATTTTCTTTATCCAAAATACAAATCCAGAACCGCGTGCTATACAAATACAGCTATCGTTATTTGTTTCAGCCATTTTTTTTGATATTGTAGAGGAATCTACGCAAATTTCTTTTCCAATCTCTCTTAATGATTTATAAAAATGCCTAGTTTTATCAGGATAAACTACTAGGTATTTGATTTTTTTAATATGATTTAACATTTGGTTCTCGGTTTTTATCGAAGTAAAATTAATATTATCCATTAATTATACTTCTCAAATTACTTTTAACTTATTTTGCTTTAAAAGAAGCACTAAAATAAAAGCACTATCTTGATAATGCGTTATCCAACGCAATATTGGCTAATTCGTCGGCTCTTTTGTTATCTTTTCGGTAAACGTGTGCGAATTCTATTGTATCAAAGTAAGGCAACAAGCTCATGATCTCGGCATAAATTGGTTTTAATCCCTTGCTTTTAATTTTCCACTCACCCTTTATTTGTTTTATAATCAACATTGAATCTCCAAATACCTTTAAATTTTTTATATTTAATGATATAGCTGTTTTTATTCCTCCCAGTGCTCCCCGATATTCCGCCTCATTATTTGTAGCAGTTCCAATATACTCATAGTAAACATTGTGTTCTATAGGTTTTCTTCTTGGTTCTTTGATATAAATGACTCCACCATACGATGCTGGGCCAGGGTTTGAACGAGAGGCACCGTCAAAATATAAAGTATATTCATTCGTATTAGTCTTTGTTTTGACTTTCGTATTTTGCAACTTAAAGAAATCATTTATTGTTTTTTGCGACATTTTTATTATAAATTCAACAAAAATAATCTTTAATTCAATTTATATAAAAGATACATCTTAGAATATACAAATGCAAGACCTTATAATAGGCGGAACGGCTGCTGTGGTATCCAGAACTTTGACTGCTCCACTGGAATTATACAAAATTCAAGCTCAAAATAGATATCTGAAAGGTTCTACTATGAGAAATGTAGTAAAAAAAGAAGGATTTCGCTATTTATGGAAGGGTAATGGTGTAAATTGCGCGCGTGCCTTCCCTCAATTTGCTATTAATTATGCTTTGTTTGAGTATTCTCGCGAAAACATCGCAAATAATATTGTAAAAAATGAAACTATGAAGAATTTCATAGCGGGTGGGTTGTCGGGAATAGGTTCCATGATGTGTATTTACCCTTTAGAAACAGTTAGAACGCGATTATCACTACAAATGTGTAATTCTCATTACACTACGCCGTATAACGCATTGAAAAATATTCCCATCCGGCAGTTATATGGTGGGTTGGGCATGAGTTTATTGGGTTTTGGTCCTTTTAGTGCATTGAACTTCTCTTTTTTTCATCTTTATAAAGATTTATTTACACAATTAGGCATGGATTCAACTAGCAACAAGCTTTTGAGTGGTGGTTTAGGTGCCGTCTCTGCTGTTTCTATTACATATCCCACGGATTTAATAAGAAAACGTCTTCAAATGCAAGGGTTTGACGATTCTGTCCCAAAATATACTGGAATTATTGATTGCGTAAGGAAATTATATAACATAGGAGGGTATAAAGAATTATATAGAGGACTTCTACCTACATATATAAGGTTATTTCCATGTTTTGCGATACAATTTTGGTGTTTAGAAACAGGAAAACAATTAACTTATATAAAAATATAAAATTATACAATTTATATATATATATAATGACTGATTTTTTTGAATTAAATATAAATAAATACAATTTGAACGAACTCATGGGTCTGTTAAGCTTAAAAAAAGACTTTTCTTTGCAAGATGTTATGGAAAACGAGGATACACTAAGGGATAGGTTATTGGCTGATCCGGGTGTAACGACTACTAAGAAAAACGATATAGTAAAATTTTTGGATCAAGTAAAAGAAAAACTAGTTGCTCTAGCTAAAACTCGATTTAATAGCAAACACCATGTTATTAAAAAAAATTTAAACGATGTTAATAAGTTAAATCCAATTACTAGAGGAAGAAATGACGACGAATCTCTAGAGAGACATACTATTAAACGATTAGTAAGCATTGATACGCAATTTAGGGATGACTATTATAATACAAAATCTACTGATTTCCAGTATTCACTACCCACTGTTATCAAAGAAGTCATCTCTATGGAATTAGCGGCGTTGGAAATTCCAAGTTCTTATTATCAAATATCCAGAGATTTAGGAAACGATTATTTTTGGCTACAAACGCCTAGTAATGTGGTTGCTGGTGATAAATGGAATTTTATATCTATTCCAGAAGGTAATTATACAAGAGAGAATATGGTTAAATTAATCAATCAGCAAATAGGAATATCAACTGCTACAAATGAAATACTTTTTTTAATTGATGCTAAATCGCAAAAAAGCGCATTTGTATTAAAAGCAAATACCCCTCCCCTGCAAGGTGGTATTAAATTAGCTTTTAACAGAAAAAGAGGAACAGCTATATCGACGCAACCAAATGTTTCTGTCCCATTGCCGGATTTGGACATAGAAGCATCAGGTGGTATTATGGGTAAACTCGGTTGGATATTAGGGTTTAGAATGGCTGAATATACATATGAGAGTGGATATGTAGAATTGGGTGATATTTTATCAGATGTTGATGCGAAAGGAGCTGGGTATATTTCAGAAGGAGTTTATGATTTATGGACTAATAGATACTTTTATGTGGTGATTGATGATTTTAACAAAAATGCGAACAATTTTATCGTTCCCACATACGCATCCTCGTTGGGAACTTCTAATATATTAGCCAGGGTTTCTATGAAACCAGCCACAGCATTTGAACCAGGTTATACCTTAGCTGTAGATAGTGCTTGGGACAATACGACAACAAAAAAAAGACAATATTTTGGACCGATTGATCTTAGAAAAATTAAATTTCAATTGATTGATTCATTTGGACGTATAGTAAATCTACATAATATGGACTGTTCTTTTGCTTTAAATTTAGTTTGTTTGTATAATTAAATATTATATACTGTTTATATAATATATAATGCGACCTTTCTCCGTTCGTGCTCCACATAAAACATCAAGTGATAGAATCCGTGATTTAAAAGCGAAAAGCTTATATAAAGACGCTAAGAGCTCTTTTAAACATAATGGATGTCAGAATTATAATAATACGGTCCGATTTACCACACAGGGAACATTAAAAAGTGTAGAAAGCAAAGACATGAAATATCTTTTATCACGTGGGTATGCTTTATGTGAGGATGGTTTATGCGAAGGAGCATCTACTATTTGCGATATTTCCGATACACAAGTAGTTAAACGGGGTCTTTTAAATTGTTCCAAAGGGAGCATGGCGACGGCAGTCAAGATTGATACAAATACAAATATATTTTCACATTTTGTACAACAGTTGCTTCCAGTATATGCAAGCAACAAACCAACTCCGATTATAGCATCTTACGAACCTTCAGGAAATAGCACTACAGATATTAGCTATGGTATCGTAAGTTCATCATTTTCGCACACGGACGGCGCTGGTATAATATTCGATCCATCGGGTGTTTTTATGGAACCATGTGCTTATGGAGGTCAGATAAATACAGCGGAACAAATAAAACATCTGTGGAATAAAACCGCTATTTTAGGGTCAAATGATATATCGGGACAATATCAAGTATGCCAAGGGGGCGGTGGTATAAATTTATCATGGGGAAATAATACAAAGCAAAACTATTTAGTTGCTTATGACCCACAAAAAAAAATACGTTTTAATATAAATCCCGAAACGAAAAAGATAGAAAAATGTAATGTTAATTAAATATAAATGGGAGGAGGAATACTACCAATGGCTTGGTATAAAGGAAAACGATATTTTTTATTTTCAAGAGAGACCGTTGATATGAAAGGAGATGGTTCCGGCAAATGGAGTGATTTTGGAGGTTCAAAAGAAAAAAACGAAACAGCTTATGCTACATCAGTAAGAGAGGCACATGAGGAATCATCTGGTTTTTTGGGGTCCAAAACAGATATTAAGAATTTGATTAGGTATCATAAAGAAGCGCGACTTTCCACAAAAACTTATACAACTTATATTGTAGAAATTCCGTATGACCGTGAATTACCAAAAGATTTTCAAAAAGATTACCGTTATGTTAAAAAACATAATTCTGATTTAATATATAACCATAATGGATTGTATGAAAAAGATAAACTGATGTGGTTACCTTTGCATAAATTAAAAGCGAATATGAGAAGATTTAGACCTTGGTATAAATCTATAGTAAAATTAATTATAAAAGAATTCGAATAATTTTGCTACTCCATACTCTGTTGGAGTAAAATACTTATAATCCATCCCCTTCCATTTTTGTTATTACATCCATTACCATAGGAACTCGTCCAGTACTTACAGAATCTCGCATGTCTATTAACCAACGATTTTGAATCCTACCTATAACTGTTAGTATAGGCGGAATGATCTGTGTTACCCCTACTTTTCCATTAATTTCTTTTAATATTTTTAAAATATATTTTACTAATGATATAAGAGTTGCTTTGTCTAATGCATCACTATTTGACATACTTCGTGTAGGTCCTATTTCCTCTAAAAATTTTTCAATATAACAACTTATTTTTATCCAAGTTAATAAAAGTAATGATGGTTGTCTGTTTATTTTTCTTTCTTTCCAACATTTTGCGTCTGATGAATTAAATCCCCATTTTTCAAATTCTTTTGAAACACATAATTCATATTTTTTCATAAATAACCCCCCGTCTATTTTTCTACAGTATTGTTGAATTTTTCTTCCATTATAAATAAATGTAATTAATTTCATAGTATGATTACCCAATGCTTCTTTAAGAATTTTATTACCTAATATATTTTTCCCTATAAACATTCCTGATGCTATACCTGTAAATGTGCCAGCAAATCTTCCTACCAAACCTTTGACAAAACTACGATGAGCATTAATGTCTGCTTGTGTAACGGTAGACCCAGTTGGTCCAGGATCTAACATATAAATAAATTGTGTAAATACAAATGTAATTAAATATTTTACCAACCAAGTAGGATATTCATATAAGTAATTCATACCAAATGGTAATAATGGAACAGAAGGTTTTTTAATTACTGTTATATCTGCAAATCCAGGATTTTTATCATGCATTGTATTTAAAACTAATGAATCGATATTGGATGATATTTTTTCATATTCGCCCATTGTTTGTGTAGTCAACCGATTAATATCGTCATGAATTCTTTGTACAATTTTCTTCAACTGTTCTTGTCTAGTCTTTAACCATATTAAAAAAATAAATCTATTTTTTTCTACTGGAGAAATATTATTTAATACCAGAAGTAAAGGTTTACTATTAAATTTAAAATTTTTTTTTTTTTTAAATAATGTAATAATAGAATCATTTGTTAATTCATGAAATAAACTATTATATGTTTTTTGTATCAATCCTCGCGGGCCACCTTCTGGTGAACAAGACCAACCATATACAAGTCCATCCATTGTTTTGCACCTGACTAATTCATCTTTCCATTTAGAACGTTTCTCATTAGTACCTTTATTTGTTAATAAAACATCAGCAGAATTACACAATTCTTTAGATTGATTAAATTGATCACATGCACTACTCCAGTTACGTGCATTATAAAGTCTAAACAAACCACTACCTTCTCCTGCCCCCCAATAAGATTGAAGTATTTTTTTCATTATTTCACTATCTTCAAGAACTGGTACCGGAAAAAGTTGTCTATATCTTTTTAATATATTATCTACCTCTGATACATTTGTATTATTTTTCATTACTTGTTCTACATCATTAACTAAAATTTTTGATTCATCATCAGCTGAATTCATCAACATTAAAACTATTTTAGACGCATATTCAATCGAAAAATTTATACCAATATTAAAACTGGTTAGTTTTTTTTTAAGCAATTCCTTTACACTGTTTAATTGTTCTCCCGGATTTCCCCCCTTTTGTATTTTTTTATATTTTCGTGTTTGTTTCTTATATTTTCGTGTTTGTTTCTTATATTTTCTAGTATGTTTCTTATATTTTCTAAATGGTTTCTTGGGCATTATATAATATATTTATATAAAAATCGTTTCATAGAAAATAAAATCTTATTGTAAATATTCATATGTCTATTTACAATAAAAATATAGATACATTTATTCAAAATTTTGATGTATCAAGATTT
>Ga0209092_10004064_pt1 | contig 12378 bp, 8 predicted proteins | sample FraStrMetagenome_FD_187446 | JGI IMG/M metagenome (GOLD analysis project Ga0209092, IMG submission 187446) | Marine eukaryotic phytoplankton communities from Arctic Ocean - Fram Strait ARC3M Metagenome (SPAdes) (version 2) | ecosystem: Environmental > Aquatic > Marine > Oceanic | place: Fram... | reverse complement strand
CTTTTGGCACCATACATGCACTTGCTGGCAACAATCAAATACTTTTTGGCAAAGCTGCTGATGAACTGTTATGACAATCACGAATTCCTTATATTTTCTTCCCTTCCACAATAAGTGCTGTTGTAAAGGGTTGTTGGGTAATGGTTCCGTGATTAATTTCTGTTATGAGTGTAATGTGTATGTGATGTGTGATGTGATATGTGTGTGTTTGCTTCTGAAACCAGTTTGTGTGCACCAAGAGCTGCACCAAGTGCATCCACGAAAAAGACACACATAATCACATATTAATACATGTATTAAATACCGGTTTTCAGGTTTTTGGTCAAGTTCAAATGTCGAAATAAAAAAAATGTTCTTAACACGAACGAACTTACCGCTACAATGTACACACAAAAAAGTATGTTCTTCTTTTATTCCATACACTATCAACGTGCACATGTACAATACCTGAAATAACATTTGTTCGAGGTCCGAAAATGAACAGAAATATTGTCTTCTTATCCAAAAAATAAAAATTTTAAACGTCAAGTTTCGCGCACCTCATGTGTACACACTATATCTGGTACAAGAGTAGAAGTTAATAAAATAAAAGCATACAGTTTAAAAAAAAAATCGGACCTACACATACAACATACATCATTCTCCAAAACAGCACGATCCAGAGCACCGCACCCTTTTCGATCAGAGTAGAAGCATCCCCCGCTACGTCCACATCTTGGAACGACAGTAGGTTTTTCTTACCTTTTTTAGAAACTCCCTACATTTTCGTTCTACGATCGGCATACACACACACACACACACACACACAAACTTTGTACCATCATGACGCCACCGCAAGCGCCGGAGGTCACCTTGGAATCTTTTCCCGTCGAGAAAAGTTCATTGACTAACAAGAGTGACGGAACGGTTACAGATGATGACGACGAGATTATCGGAGATTACAGCGAAGTGGAATTTCCTGAGGATTTGGAGAATCAACCGTTGAATCATAAGTACTTTTCGGGAGCAATGTGGGCGTTGCTAGTGTGTCAGTTTGCGTTTGCCATTGTTGCCATGTCAACGTACTGGGGTAAAAGTAGGCTGTTGAATTTGAGCAATGATTCCATTATATTGGAGCTTGAAACGACGGATATGGGCTCGAATATTGAAATGTACTCCGATGCAGGCTATTACGAGCTTGTATCTTTTATATACATTTTTTGTATATTCTTTCCAATCCTGCGTTTCCTTCTTTTTTGTCTGAGTACGTATACGCATATTAAGTATTTGGATTCGCATGCGGAATGGCCAGTGAAATCGGCAGCGCAAGCGGAGCATGTTGTAGCGCAAGGTCGTGAACATGATCTTATGCCTTGGTGGAATGGTGTTAGTGTGATGAAAGATGGATTTAGTACCAAGGAGTCGCAAATGAAAATGGGTTCAATTGCGGTCGATATATTGGTCATCTTTACAAAGTTCATGTTTACACGTGTTACTGTAAATGCATTGCTTAACTCTTTCATGACCGTGTCCTTTGAATTGGAACTTGGTAATACCGATGAACTTGTTAATGCTGGTATCAATTCAAAGTCATTTTTTGGGAGTATATCATACGGTTTTTCATTGATATTGGCGTTTACTATGATTTGTCTACTCATTGTGCAAAAAAATTCTTGGTTGCGTTGTTACAAAGAACGTGCTCTTTCAATGTTGAATTCTGACAAGGGTGGCACTAAGCGAACTGATATTTCTCTTGATGAATCCGGAATTACGGGTTCGCTGACTGAATCTCTCTTACCCTCGCCTGCCGTTGACGATATCGGCGACACCTTGAACGACGAATATGTTGAGCCAACGTTTAAGGACAAGCAGCTTGCGTTTATATGGTTTGTTTCCTTTTGCTGCTGGGTTGGTGTTGTTTCCGGGGTTGACATCGCAAAGGTGAAATATGGCGGCAAATGGAACGAGGGTATGGATTTTAATGAACAGTCTATTTCGTTTTACGAGCTCACTTCTGATATATATAACGAGAACTACGAAAGTCACGAACTTTATCGTTGTCTTGCCGTGACCGAATGGGTTCTTTTGGGGATCGTGATCCCAACCGTGTTCCTTTTTCTTATGGGGTATTTGGTCTTGAGTAAACTTTCTAAAAAGATTTATAATGAGCACACATACTGCATGGTTTTTCGCTCGATAAAGGTGATGGATGCATGTTCAGGACATCTACCGTTGTTGATAGGATTATTATTAATGACCATTGAAGTTGAAAGAATAACCGACCCTTTATTAAACAGTTCGGAAGTGTGTAAAGAAGAAAAATGTGTTACTATAAAAGGCATGATTACCCCAGGTATTGCATGTGTTGTATGGGGCGCATTAACAATGACAGTCTTGTACAAACTTTTGATAAACAACTACAACCACAAGACATACAAGTTATAAGAATAAGAAAAGAAATATTTGCTTATATGATAAGCTCTTTGGTTTTTGGTTACTTGTTGATTACTTTAAAATTAATCAAGTTTTTGTTTCCACGTGTAAATTGGTATCTGATTAAAGAAGCATGCATGTATACGTATTCATATTTTGGTGGTCATGATGACGAACTAGTGACTGATGGGGAGGGCGAGTGTTAATGGGATACAAAAGTAGATATAAATAAAGTAGTTAAAAACACATTATGATTTTCAAATCTATCCTCTACAACATAACTATACTTCGAAGTAAATATTATTATTTACTATCTGGTCTTGTTTAGAATTTAATTCATTATTAATTAATTACAATTCGTACTTTAACGCTTACAACAGTGGTGTGAAATGTAAATTCACATGTCAACGAAAATACATGGAACTAATTTATTACAAATCGGTACGCACGTAGTACGTACGGTATCGCTACTTTGGAAAAGTGACCGAAAACAGGACCGCATTCAAGTGCCAGATCTCGGAAATGTCCACCGATAGTGTGACAGACAGACAGACACTTACCACTCTGACGGAAAAAGAAGAAAATGGGAATCATTACATCTCCGGTTTCTAAACCCTTTCACCATCCATCAGCCTAACATACCACAACACAACATCCAGCCTAACATACCACAACACAACATCCAATCGAACAAAAACCACAGCAGAATAAATTAAACATGAGCGAAAGAAACAGTTTAAACGCATCATCCTCGTCTCTATCAACGATGGAACAAATTGAGGCCCTGCAGGAACACTTGCGAACTTCCAACGAGGCCAAAAAGTATCCAAAGGCGGTCGAAATTTGTATGGCGTCCCTTACGGAATCGATTCGTAAAATAGATCGAGATGAAAAGCTACGATTAAAGTTTGCTAAACTTCAGCAAAAAGCGCAAACTTCTGCGGATAACAGTGATGAAAGTCGTAGTGGTGTCTCGTCGTCTAAGGTCCCAAAGCTGGAATCTTCCAGCTGTGCGTCCAGTGGTAATGCTGGTAAACAGTCCAATAATCGTCGTCCGGTTGGTAAAAATGATGATGGGGAATTTAATTCTGCTAACGATGCAGAAGAAGATTGGGAGGATGTGCCAAACAACAACGGTGAGTACGTAGCTGCCATGGTTTCTATGGGTTCTTTTGAAAATGAGAATTCGCAGAAATCCCGATCGATCGTAGGTAAATTACTAGCTGAAGAATCCATTCAGTGTATGTCGCGGTTTGGAATACGTATTTCAAGTGGCAAGCCGTTATCTGTGATAGCTTTGGCATTGCACTGTGCTCTCGTCTCGTCATCTGTTGGATTTAAGTGTACAGGCATTCCACCTAATTCGAAAGGGAAGAGCTCTGGATTTGCAGCTCCCATTCGCGAATTGCCACAAACGCAATTGGTACCTGATAAGTGGGACGCTAATGCCACGACTTATGTTTCGTTTAGATATCGCAAAGATGGTGTGGGAACGGTTCACATGGAAGTTCGTTTGGATGATAACATAGCCACTTGGGAAGATAGTCGGGGTGTTATTTGTAACGTGCAAATGAGTACAAGTAATGGCGAACCATTGAAAAGTGATCCGCTTTCTTTTGCTCTTGATGACTATGTCAATTTGGTCGTTCTTCGGGCTGCAGCATCTTCAGGCAAGGATGCAGTTGAACCTGCCTTATTATTTAAACAGCTTTCGGCTTGTTTGGCATCCTTCGTCGAATATTTTGATTTAGGGTCAGTTTTGTCAACAGGTGATCATGATATCAAAGAATCATCTTTGCCAGCCGATGTACCTATGATGTCATCATCGGCAAAAACTTCTTCATTGAAATTGAGCATTGAAACACAATCATCAAGTAGTCCTCAAGTACTAGTGCACGGTGATGTCAAACCATTCCGAGGTTCGAGAGAACCCGTCAATGATATGATCTTTCCTAAAACACAAGACGACTTCGCTTCGGATCTATTACGAGGTGGTGTTAAGTATCCCGGGATCCCCACCTCTGGAAATTTAATGGGGCCGTCTCATCCCATGTTTCTGAGAAGAGGAGGAGATGATCCTAACACGAACATGCCCGATTTCGGGGGGCTCGGAATGCGACCACGATATGATCCAGTGATGCCACCTGGAATGGAAGTTTCTTTTGACAAAAATGGTAATCTTGTTCGACGATCTGGCAAAAAGATGCCTTTACATCGAGGAGAACCTAATAACGACCATATGAGACCACCTAATTCGTTTACAGGCAATAATATGTTTCTTTGATAAATACTCTAATTTTTTAAGCTTTTGTTTCTTAAACATTATAACTGTAAATATATTTCGTTTAATATTATTTAAATCTTGAAGTTAGCGGTATGTAACACTATAGCATGCATTTCATATCGTCATTCACAAATTGATTATACTCCACTCTTTACTTGTGTCAACAATCGCAATATTTACTTGAAAACGCCTTGATAACTTCTCTGTCGCTAACGTACGTTAAATTATTTTTACCATTAGAGCTGTTATGTTTGGGCGAGTCTAAAACTGTTTCCAAAACAAGACCTTTGCTGCTACGTTTGTTTTGATTTGATTTAGTTAGCATGTTCGCTATACGTTGTTGGTGCTGTGACTCTGAGGTATGAAGCGCTTCAGTGACAAACGTCGACAGCATTTCTGTACCCAACGTACGGTCAATAATATCTTAAAGTGATGTACATAGATCATCGGATCAAGTAAAACTTACCCTTATCGGAATCAACAAGAGCATCTAAACTTCCTCGTTCTCTTTCAGCTAATGCTTTATCTTCTTTGTTGCAGATGTGAAGAGTTTTTCTATCAAAATCAATTTCACTATTAGCCTTACTCTCAACATAGATTTTAACACAAGAATCTTTATTTTCGTTTTCTTTAATTGTACTTCTTCGTGAAGATGATTCCAAAAGACGTCTGAGTTTTTGTTCAGCAAAGTAAAGTGCCTTCAAATCAGAACCTGTTCGCAAATTATGTAATCGTAGGTCATTTTTTCCTCGTGAAATTCCTTCCGATGTGGCATTTGATGAAAACTCAGTAATAGAATTAATTAGTGAAACTATATGCGAAATTCCCATTTTGATTTGTTGTATAGTATTCGATTTCATATGATAAACTTGTATAACTGCTTTTACTTGTTCATTACACGGTGTCTCGCTGATATCATTGTCATCATCTACAACATCGACTTGGCATGAATCTGATTCAACAACCTTTGAACTTCCGAGCTTTATCTCTTCTTTCCTTATTTCTTTTCTTAAATTAAAAATTTTCCCATCAAGAAGCGATGCGTGTGCTTTAAGTTTCGATTCAGTTTGTTTAATGATGTCGATTTCATGCACAATTTGCTTTGAATCAAGCGAGCCAAGAACAGTTTTCAACGCACTTAAATTAGCGGATAGCAATCGTGCCGGCTTTGGTTTGTTGGTATTTAACTTTCTTTTTGATTGATTCAATACTTTAAGGGAAGGATTTGTTGAGCATTTAGTTAAGATTTGGTCATTTTGTAAAGGCATTTTTCGTTCCAAGAGAAGTTCTGAAAATACGAAGGATGGAACGCTTGCACTTTTCTTTAGAAATGATGCACGCGAAAGGAAATCATCGTTAATAGAATTTTCTTCTTTCATAGAAGGAGAGGTTGCAAAGTTTGCTCGTTGAGCTCTGTTGGACACCAAATCAAGCTTTGTCAATAACTCTTTATTTTTTTGATCTATGGATGCAATATACGCATGCAGCTTATGTTTGTTCCTTTTCTTTAGACGTTCCCCTTCAACAATCATATCACTGGTTTTTGCCTGAAAATCTCGAAGTTGCTGTCGTGTCAAAGTAATTTGTTGTTCTAACGATTTCAGATACTTTTTGTTTTTTGACGGATCATTTTCTAACAGACATAACTCAACTTTAGAATAAATGCTTGCGATTTGAGATTCTTTCGTGATAGTATCATGAATCTGACTCATATGTGCTTTCTTTTTTTCAATTTTGCTCTCTGCATTTTCTAATGACCTGCGCGTATTTTCTGTCAAAAATGCATCGTCAATTAGCTCTTGTTGAGTACTAACAAGTTCGCGTTCTTTAGCCTTTATTTCAAAAGATAGCTTATCGTTCAGTTGCCTCAACTGAGTCAACTTCTGTGAAAAAAAGAAAGCGTTATTGAGATCATAGTTCATATGTTTCGTGGTTATTGTGTCTTGATACGTACATCGATATCTTGATTTAAAATTGATCTTTTACTATTGGATATATTTTCAGGGTGAAGGACATTTTCACAAAGGTATAGTTGCTCACTTCCAAACCGATGAACTGCGTCTTTAGCTATAGAATCCAAATCATTGTGTTCTTGTTTGGCTTTATCTTTCATTAATTTTAAAGCACTTGGATACTTCGAACCTGTATTCTTGCTGCGTATCGAATCATAAGCGAATGGCACATCAGTTTTTGTGCTATCTATATTTTCATCGGTTTGTTCTTTGCGCACTTCCGCATTTTCTAAGAGTAAAAGATCACTACGTTTGATATAGTTATCTTTAGTCTGTGGATGCAAATTTGAAATTCTTCGAGCAGATTTGGGGCAATTATATTGTTTACTTTTTCCTTGCTTGATCAAAGATACTTTTGTGTCCCAGTAACGATACGCCCCTTTGTAATCAGACGACACTTCTTTCGATGTTGGTTCAAAAGTGGCTTTTTGATGTGAAGCCGGGTGATGATTAAAGGCATTTGCAGTCCTCAATGTTAGCCAAGGCCACTGAATCCAAAACCAGCGCTCGGCATAATAGAAGCATTTTAGGAGCTCCTTTGATATCGGGCGTTCTAATGATTTTTCTAAAAGTTCACTATTGAAAATGCTCATTTTGTACCTATTATTGCAAATACGGTCAACGCAAAGTTGAATTTCCGACTTGGTTCCGAAACTTTGTAATCTTTCAAGATTCAGTCTCTGCCGGAGAAAAGGTAGTGATTCAGTTCCTCGGGTCTTTTCCGAAAACCAAATAAGGAACTCCCCTATATTCACTATCATTGACGCCAAAATATCCGAATGTGGTGATGTACCTTGGTACCAAATCTCAACTGCGTGGTTAAGCTCATCGACAATATCAAATGATGGTAATAGAGATGAAGGACTGGTGTCACATTTTCGTTTTTTGTTAAAAATTTGGTTTTCCTTGTTATCGCCTTTGAGGATAGATAACCACTCTAATAGCTCACGTTTTAAGAGATTATCTTTATTGTACATAATATCAAAAGTCCTCAAATCCATAAGAATATTTTTCAAAGTTATCCACCTTCGGCATTTTAATAACTGCCACGGGAGTTCCTCACAGCGGCGAATAGAAGGGACCTGCTCAATGAAATAGCTTGCTATGATTGCGTGCAATTCTTCTTCATTTACTTTCGTCTTTATATAACGCTGCCAAACAACATCACGCAAAGCATCATGCTGCGAAGGGAACACAAGAATATTGTTATTTTGGTCGGAATTGATAAACATGATTCCTAGTGAAAGTAAGGCTGATACTAATGTTGCAGCCATTTTTGGATTTATCGTAAAAGAGTATGTTTTGAGGATTGACACTAACTTACTCCCAACACATATTCGTTTCTGATCAATATCTCCACTAGATGCATGAGCTTTCTTTGCCTTTGCATCGTATCGCTTCAAAACCTCATCAAAGCAAATATTCTTGAAAAGCGAAAAATATTAGTCGATCTTGATTCAAATCACAGCATTAGTTCTTCCAAAAAAGTACTCACACCGTCATTATTTTTATCCACGTACGCGAGAATCTCATTTACTTCTTTTTGATCGTCAATTCCAAGTTTTTTCAAGCCACTACAAAATTCTTCATATGACAAAATTCCATCTTGATCTAAATCAAATGATCTAAATACGTCAATGAGACGACTTTTTTGCTTCACAATAGTGTCGATTAGCTTTGATTCTGTTTGAGGTACGCAAGCTACATCTTTCAACCAAAGTTCTAGTTTGCCTTTCAGAACAAGCAGATCAATTAACTCTTGCACTCGTAGCCCGTGTCGACAAGTATATAGCAATGCCAAAGCGTCACCTAATGACTTTCCAAGACCTTCTACATTCTCTCCACCGTTCAAATAAGCTGGTACATCACCTTTCAATTGTTGTCTTTGAACCTCGCCGTCAAAGTTATTGAAGGAAACATTGCTTTGATTTGAGCTACAAGAAGAAGCTGAGGAAGACTGGATACTATATTCGACGTCTTGCTGTGCTCGTAAACGAATGAGATTTTCCAAGGATTTAGAATCTTGTGCTTCCAATGAGTTTATAAAAGCTACTCTTCCTTTTCTTTCGACGCAATTTGATTGGCAAGATTCGTGACCAACATCATCACACATTTTTGACGCTCTTTCTTGTTTTTGTCGAGTTAGCTTGTTTCCATTTTCCAAAGTAGTTAAAATAGAATTGTACAAATCACCAATGTTGAAATCTTCTTTAGTCCACTCCTCTATACAACCAATAATATCAAAATTTTTATTACATGCATACCAGATTCCAGAAAGTATAACGTTTAAAAATTGCATGTTATCTGCTTGAACATGATCTATTATAGCTCTCTTCGTAATGGGCAATAACAATAATGCATGAGTAGTCAGTGTTGACGAACATCTTGCTTTGGAACAGAACAAATCGACAATCTTTAATAAGTGTTCATCCTGCATACTTAAAGTTGAATTGTTGAGTTCTAAAATTTTCCAACTTCTTCTACGAATTTCCATCAAAACTTTTTTCTTCCGGCTTTCCCGGACTTCAAGTTTTTTTTCCAAAGCTTCATTACCAAAAATTGGTTCATCGTAAATTGAAGGTGATGTAGTTGTAAGAATTACTTTCACATTGGAAGGAAACTGAATGGGCAGCCAATGCAAGTTCGAGTTTGCAGATGGATTACATGCAGTCGCTAGAGGACAATTGCTCATCCTATGTAGACCGTCTAAAACAATTAAAATTTTGTTTTTAGTTCGCTTACTAGCAGCATCAAGAACTCTCGGGAATATCCAAGGAAGTTGATCATCACTACAATCATCGATATTTGTCGATGTATCATTGTATTGTTTCTTCAGGTCAAAGTGATCGGTCAGGCATTGCATTAAGCAGCGGAGAAAGTGACCAACTTGAACAGATCTTCCCGACGAGGCCCCGCCAGCTATGTGAGAAAATACAAAATCTGAACTGTTTCGCTGTTTTAACCATGTTGAGATTAGTGCAGATTTGCCAACACCAGAAGGTCCTGAAATGACTATTGGCTCACTTTTAGGAGAATTTTCACCGGAATCTGAGTCGCTGAAATATTCGTCCAAGGCTTCATTAATACTTGGAAAAATATTTACTTGAACACTTCCTCCTTTTTGTTGAATAAATTTCGAATATATTTCTCGTTCTAAGTGACCAATGTTCATAGGTGAAGTAACAATACTAGAATTGGTTCCCACGATTTAACGGTTGTGAGGATTAAGAAATATGAAAAAAGAAGCCACGACTTCGCACTGATGTTATTCATCTTTCTAGAACCTTGGTAAGATTTGGAGATTATTTTTAACTTTTCGAAAGCCCAAAATATTGATGACTTCGTGACATTAGAGGGAAACAGTCATACTTCGAAGTATGATCTACCTTAGTTTGTTCCTTCATGTAGCAACATTCATTTTCAAAAATTGTAGTCCTTGTGGTTTTCGTTATTAATACAATCTCAACCACACCTTCACACATAAACACATTTAAATGCTGCCGTGTGATTTAATTATATCTATGGACATTATAAAAAAGCTCTAAGCTTGTACATTGCTGCTATTGTAAGTAATTTTTACCTAAGTATGACAACTTTTCCTTCCCTCTTCTTTTTTGAAAAACACTTACTGCGAGTGATGAGTTTCAACCTACAATCGTAACATTATGAAACAATACAATCTTCGCTCTACATACTTTAAAGTATAGTATACCGTACCCCATGACTCGCGTTTCGATGCTAAGTTGACCTTCGCATACTTCAAAATTTTTTCTCACCTCTCATCACAATGCTTAGGTAACCAGCATTGTTATTCTTCGAGTTCGGAACCCTTGATGAAAACAAGCTTGTCGTGTCCATTTTCGTCGCTCTAGCAACAGCATAGGGAAAATATGGACATTTTTCTTTCAAAGATTGAACGACATTTGAGATTATTTGAAAAGATGTATTCAATGGATTGGGAGGAAGTCGTTGACAAAATGATGGAACTTGTTTCCGAAAATATACTACTAACCGCCAATCAATCCATTGCATTCACTACTCATGATAAGAAGGGTGAGTGTTTGGGCATAAAATAAATCTGATCCTAAATATGAATACTTAATACTCTGCAAAAGCCGTAAAATAGGCGGTACAAATTTTCATCTTATACTTTTGATGACCAGTTCTATTATTCATTTCATTCAGTTTCCAGACAAATGACCTTAATATTCTTTTTTTTAATCTGTATGCTTTTATTTTGTTAACTTCTACTATTGTACCAGGTATAAGTTACTTTGTAGTTATAACTCGTCCTCTTCATCAGTATTTTTGTTTTATTTTTCTTCATAAACTTTCCGCTATTTTTACTGTGGAGTCTAGCTGTGTTTATTTCACTTTAAACATAGATCATACATAACTACGCACCACTAAATATTTATGCAATTTCCTAATATTCTCCGCGCTGGGAAAAAAGGCCGTGAATGTTAGATTTTATAAATTTGTTATTTCGTAAGTGCTGATCGAAGTTGTTCGGCATGTAAGAAAGAACAACTTTACTCGATAGCAAAAGATATGTAAATATGTTTGAACATTGCGCGAACTGTCGTATCAGCTAATGTAATGAAACAAATTTGTAAACGAGTGACTTTACACTTGTTCCTTCAAAATTAGCGTAGGCGTCACTGTATAGAATTTACAGGACTATTTTTAACTAATTGATGTGGAATCATAAACGATATGCATGTTGCAAGCCATGGAAGCCGATTAATATGACTCGGTATCCTGCGCCTGGTCAGACGCCAGCAAAGCGAGTCCGCAAAATGATTGCAATTTTTATTGAGCAAATGATACGTGCCGATTTCATATCCACCTTTCGGTGAGGCCATCTTGAACAAAACATCCATCAAAATCCTTTCACCACCCTTGAACGACCCTATATAGATAGTTTCCCGCAACCTCGCCCCCGGAGCCTGTTTCGGCGTACCACCAAAAATCCCAACATCCGATGCAAACGAGTACTCAATCCCATTAATTTCAACACCACAATGGTTCAATCCAATCCCAAACCTCCAAAGACCAGATTCATTCATCGGAGTCAAATCATAAACATTTAACAACACCGGCGTTTCCACATTACTTTCAAACAAAGATGACGAAGATGAAAATTCTCTTCTGGAACGACTATTCGGACTCAAAGTCGGACTCTCGAAAGGACTTAGCAACGAAGACTCTTCTTTTGTCAGCGTACTTTCTAAAATATGCTGCTGCTGTTGCTGCTTGGAGTTGGTTGCCTTTTTTTCATCCTCCATCGCTCCTCCTTCACCGTTTTTGTCATTCGCGTTATTACTACTATTATTATTTTCCGTGGGCCACAGAAAACCAAACGGGTTTGCCATTTGTGTCATTCCATTAATTTGGATTTTCAGAGTTTTTCAACAGTATCAATCTTTTTGAACCTGCATACAAAAAAACCGATTAGAAATTCTTACACGTTGCTTTGGTCTTGGAACTTCTCTGCTCTGCTACGTAAAGAGATTTTTTGAAATAAAATATGAAATCCACACTCCTAATTTACACCCCTTACTATATTGTTCACATCCATACACACCTTTGTTTAATAATGTATATATTGTCAGTATCGAAAGTAAATATCGAATGGATTTATTGGTAGAGAGACTCTGCCAATCTGTT
>Ga0209092_10004063_pt1 | contig 12379 bp, 14 predicted proteins | sample FraStrMetagenome_FD_187446 | JGI IMG/M metagenome (GOLD analysis project Ga0209092, IMG submission 187446) | Marine eukaryotic phytoplankton communities from Arctic Ocean - Fram Strait ARC3M Metagenome (SPAdes) (version 2) | ecosystem: Environmental > Aquatic > Marine > Oceanic | place: Fram... | reverse complement strand
CGATAATACATTGTCACCAACGGAGGGCCCAAGCGCAGTTTTAAGTGATGAACCGACAAGGGAACCGTCGCATATTCCAACATTCAATCCTTCTCGTCATGAATCATCCACTCCAACCAAAGACCCAAGCGCCACCTCCACTCCAACTCTGTCTCATCAACCCAGTGCGAAGCCGTCATTGAGCACAGTCCCTACAATCGATAATACATTGTCACCAACGGAGGGCCCAAGCGCAGTTTCCAGTGATGAACCGACAAGGGAACCGTCGCATATTCCAACATTTAACCCGTCTAGATTTCCAAGTGGAATTCCAAGCAGTTATCACAGTGTAAAACCTAGTGTTTTTCCAAGTACTGTATCGAGTTTTGAACCATCTAATTTTTCGTCACTTTTTCCAACTGCAAGTACAATACCCAGTAGAGAACCGAGTGGACATCCCGTGCTTATAATAGAGGCTGAAGAACCTTTGATATCTACTTTTCGAACCTACGTCAGTGCCTAGTTTTATTACACATGAGCCATCATCCGTTCCGACTACGTCGAACTTCCCGTCAACTGGTAAGTATCATCCAATAATTTATTTTATCATCATTTCTGATTAAAAATTCGTCGATGATTGTTAGAACCTACTATCCCGGTCGAAGTTACAATCGTAGCATTAGAAATTGATGGATTGGATCCTTCCGAACTAACGAGAAGGGAAGAAGCTGATCTAGAAGAAACCATGTTTGGATTTCTTGAGGATAGCTTTGAAGAAGGAATGACTTTACTTGAGCTACGTATCACAAATGGAGGGTCTGTTCTTTCTTCCCCCGGGGATCCGTTTTTGTTTGAAGTGACTGCTTATACCTCCCCAGATTATGTTGGATCTCGTCAATTGCGTAACGGTCTAGGATTTCTGTACGGTGCCGTCACAGTCGCTATCCAATCAGGAAATTCCGAGCTCATCTCGCAAGTACAAGCAAGTAATCCTGCATTTCTGAATGTTTTAGGTATACTCCAAATCGAGCCACCTTCACAGATACCATCATCGGTACCGTCGGGCTTTCCTACTGATGACCCGTCCTCGGAGCCTAGTGGCTTTCCAATCGGTCAACCAAGCTCTTTGCCAACAAACTCTCACAATCCTACTATGGCAGCAAGTAATAACCCGTCGAGTCTACCTACTTTAACATCGCCTCCCACACAATCTTTACTTCCTACGGCAGATGTAGCTCCGTGGATGGTAGAAATGCTCAAAAGAGTTAATTTCGAACGAGAACGAGGTAATTATGTGTTCATTTCTTTGAGTGTCATTTCAAAGTATCTCACCTTGTTACCGACGCAAAATAGTGGGATTAGGACGACTTTGCTACAATGGCAAGCTTATTGCTGCTGCCATTGAACATACTCTAGATATGGTTAACAACGACTTTTTTGATCATACAGGTTCGGACGGTTCAAGTGTCAGTTCCAGAGTTACTGACGAAAAATACAGATGGAATAGTGTTGGTGAAAATATTGCTTCTGGTCAGCGTAACGTTCAAAGCGTTATGAATTCGGTGAGTTGAGAATTTTACTTAAAAAATGAGAAGTAAATATCAAAGTTTCTAATCTAAAAATCGTCATTGTTTTTTGAAAGTGGATGAATTCGCCTGGTCATAGAAGAAATATACTTTCGCCATCCTTCGACCACTTCGGTGTTGCTGAAGTAAATTATAAATGGACTCAAGTTTTTGGGGGCAGTAGTAAGGAAGGCTGCGATTCATATATATCATCGAATGCACCCTCTCTTTCTTTACAACCTTCATCTTCGCCATCATCAGTGCCCTCTATCAAGCCCACACAACAGCCGAGCGCAAGTCATATGCCTTCATCGTCACCTTCACTAACTCCCACATTCGTTCCCACATCAATACCTAGCAAAGATCCTTCAGAGTTCCCATCCTCTTTACCATCCGATAACCCGACTATAAGTCATATGCCCTCGTTGTTTCCTACATTTGTTCCTACGACATTTCCTTCAATGCTCCCAACTTCTTTTCCATCTCTAGCCCCCTCTGATGAGCCATCGCAAAATCCAAGTATAAGTCATATGCCATCATCGTCGCCCTCTGAAACTCCCACAGCGATGCCTACGTCAATGCCTAGTGGTGATCCTTCGTCATTACCAACTTCATTTCCAAGCGTGACACCAACTTCATTCCCCTCCGATGAGCCATCGCAAAATCCAAGTTTAAGTCATATGCCATCATCATCGCCCTCTATAACGCCCACAGCGATGCCTACGTCAATTCCTAGTGATGATCCTTCGGCATTACCAACTTCATTTCCAAGCGTGACACCAACTTCATCCCCCTCCGATGAGCCATCGCAAAATCCAAGTATAAGTCATATGCCATCATCGTCGCCCTCTATAACTCCCACAGCGATGCCTACATCAATACCTAGTGATGAACCTTCAGAAGCCCCATCCTCTTTCCCGTCTATTTCCCCAACTTTAAGTTTTATGCCAAGCGAAGCTCCAACACTTTCGCAAATGCCAACTCTAAGCCAGAACCCTTCCGCTGGTCCTTCGGCTATACCATCATTTAAACCTACTAATAGGCCAACAATATCAGCATACCCAACTTCTTGGCCATCGTCAGATCCCTCTGTTGTACCTACAGAGACGCCAAGTCTAAGTCAATTTCCCACTGTCTCGAGTGCTCCTACAATCTTTCCCGTTGCAGAGCTTGAACAAGCCCTACTGGAAGATATGTTTGAAGGACATCCAAGTTCGACCGCCTGTATCGGGTCATCGAGCTCATCATACACTTATCATCACTCGGAACCGGATGAAGCATCAAATTGGTTCAGCTCTGCAGAAAGTTATGAAGAAGATGTGTTCCTTGCAGAATTGCATCATGAAGACGATGATTCGACTAAAAGCTGGACGATACGTATTGGTGCTGGTGGAAATATATATTCCCTTGTTGGTGCTTTTGGAGAAGCAGTTCCTACGCAATACGAATATGGGGCTGCTTTCATTGACGATGTTTGGCAATCCAAATGTTTTTCTATCAAAACTTTTGCTAGTTTCGACTATTACATATATCAATCTGGAGCTTACCAAGATGATGATGGCTACACGGATGAGAAACCCTTTTTCTCACCAAGCCTTGGAAAATATTGTGCAGATAGTACATGCACATTTGCGTCGTGGAATCAGCAGGCGATAATACCGACGACTCACGATAGCCCTATTTTAAGCTTCAATAGGTACAAGGTATGATTGTTAGGTAACTTTGTGAACGATGATCAAATTAACTAACTAAATTTTCGCTTGTAATAGGACTGCGGAAATGGAGTTTTGGAAATGACAGCACTTGTTCACAACGATAAAATTGGGGATTTAGATGAGATGGTGTATATCAACATGCCATGGTAAGCAGTGTAGATTATTTCACAATGTCAATAATTGTTTGGTGGTATGAGTAGAAGATGACTTCTCTTTTTCTGTATGATATTACAGGGCCGGTGTGCGAGCGTCCACCTTTAAAGATGTTTTGTTTTCGAATGTTGACGGATCGCCTAGTGCAGTGGTCGAGCCGCTCGAAGACTATCGTTCGGGTAATGCCCATATTGTGAACCAAAATCAGACCGCAGGGTATGTCATATTTACACAGGATCTTGTGTCTTCCATTGAGCGAATTTTCGAATACCCAGAGGATGCAAATGGAAATGTTCTCAGCTTAGTCACAGATGGGTCATTTGGTGACGCGTGTTCAGATAATTTATCACTTTCTCTTTATTACGGAAAGTATACCGTTACCTGTTACATCCAAAGCCAAAGCACAACTGGTCCGTTTGGTTCTTGCATAAAAGTAACAGGGTGCGATTTCTTTTTTACAAACGATGACGGGGAAGGAATGCACATTTATGGTGTGTATAGCTGGGCACGAGATGGCTACGAGTTGATTATATTTCCATCAGGAACCGCACAGGAACTAAATACATTGTTTCCGGACGGATCGAGAATTAACGTAGATTATTATGATGCGGGGAAGTCTGTAGAAGATAACCTCGCAATGGCTCACACGTTCGGGAAGGATGGAGATCATCAAACTCAGGTCTGTCATTCCATTACCATTTAACATGATCATTTGAATAAGTGCTAATCTTCTGCTTTGTACAGATTCTTACTGGAACTGTTGGAGACCTTTGGCGAGATAGTCTCTTCTACACTGTAGCAGTGTTTCCTAACTTACAAGCAGGTGACAGTCTTCTTTATCGTCAATATTTCGTTCTTGGTGAATTGTCACATCTAGAATCAGAAGCAAGAGATTTCGTTGAACATTCGTACCAAGAAACTATTGCCCTTGGAAGTCAAGTAGGGAGGCCCGTGTACCTGTACGCATTCGAAGATTTGCCTGACAAATTCAGTGCAACTGTTGACAATTATTCGTGCGGAAACGGCCAGGTGGTGTGCACTGGTCGAACGGTGCCGACCTTGAATTCACGCCCATTGTACTACATTACTTGCGGAGATACTTCATATGTTGGTTCTGATGTGTACGCACTAACGCAAAATGGTGAATATCGGCGACCGTATGCGTGTAATGATCAAGACGGAATTAATCCAACGTTCGAATTACTTGGCTATTTCGAAGAAGGGGAATGCGATGCCCTTAAAGAACTTAAGTATTCCGATTTGTTGTGTTCTGAACTCACCGATATCCCAAGCACTGCTCCTACTCAAATACCCTCCGTGCTTCCTTCAACCACTCCCTCTATACGTCCTTCAAATTTTCCGAGTGCGATTCCTTCTGAAATATCTAATACACCGTCTGTTATTCCGTCGAATCAACCCAGCGCGATTCCTTCTGAAATATCTAATACACCGTCTGTTATTCCGTCGAACCAACCCAGCGCGATTCCTTCTGAAATATCTCATACTCCATCCGTAATTCCATCGAATCAACCCAGTGCGATTCCTTCTGAAATATCTCATACTCCATCCGTAATTCCGTCGAATCTACCCAGCGCGATTCCTTCTGAAATATCTCATACTCCATCCGTAATTCCGTCGAATCAACCGAGCGCGATTCCTTCCGAAATATCTCATACTCCATCCGTAATTCCGTCGAATCAACCCAGCGCGATTCCTTCCGAAATATCTCATACTCCATCCGTAATTCCGTCGAATCAACCCAGCGCACCTAGTGATATTCCTTCAGCGTTATAACGTTGTAAATAAAGAAAAAGAGCAATCATGCGAAAATAGTGGAGCGACAAAAGAAAACGTATGCGGAAGCAGTAAAGACACAGAACAGAGAATGCATGGAGGAGATGAAGCAGCATCTAACACCTGCATCATCTCATTAAATAGAAACCATCCGTTTCTTTATCGAATAAACTAATTACAACTATAGAAGACCGAATTTACTTCTACCTTCAGAGTATCATATACTGCAGCGTTCAACGGACATCGTAGGTACAAAGGGGGTGGAATTTCAACGTGGTTTCCATTTAAAACAAAATTACTAAATCGCCAAAATCACTAAACTACAGCGGTTAATGATCATTAGATCAGTGACGAACGACGAACTGTTAAAAGAAATCAAAACACTACAATCGACCGTTAACAAACTAACGAGACAACTTGAACAACTAAAGTTACGAGAACGGCAAGGGCAGCAAGAACAAAGTACAAGTACAGACGAGCTTCAGGTCGGACAGACGGTCGAGGTATTAACCAAACCAAGCACGGCAAGAGTGGGGATAAGGCGACAGTGTTACACATAGGAAAGACTTTCGTGACAGTAAAGCTCATAGCAACGGGAGGAACTACTACGAGACTACCCAGGAACCTAAAGATAGTAAAGAAGAAAGACAAACACGTCGACCTGAGGGACTTTACATATGAGTGAGAATAACGGAAACCAGCAGCAGCCGCAAGCGGGCCCACATGCAGAGAACCAAGTGAAGAACAGAAACAACAGGTGTCGAGAGAGAGAGAATCGAGATGGAGGAAACAGTGCTTTTAAGAGTTTCAAGGGACAGGTAGAGACACTTCCTACACTATGCACAAAAGCAGAGAAAATAAATCAAAATATACATTTATCAAGAAGTTGGCCAACTATATACTAGTAACCTTCAAAGAACCGGCCATTTTATCCAGAGCGGTAGCCGAACTGGAGGACCCATACATTTTGATGAGAGGAGAATTGCCCAACCGGAATAATATCATGACCGAGATAGGGATTACGCAGATGGAAGCAATCGGGGGAGAGACGGAGGAACAATTTGAAGAAAGGTTGCGACATAACAGACTGTTGGCAGAGCCGGCCGAGACACTATGTGTACAAAAAATGGGCCAGTTCGCAAAGAAAAGGAGTCTACTCAAGGCAAATATGGCTAAGTTGTGGGGGATAATCATCGGTCAGTGCACCAAGGCATTAGTTGAAAGCATAAGAGCTGAGCACGATTGGGAGAGGAGCAGGTTGGTTATAATGCTATCTGGTTGCTGAAGGCCATCAAGAGGATCATACAAGGAATAACCACGTCTTCGAATGAGTACCACGCAGCATTCTGCGCGACACGTGATTTTTATCGAACCAAACAATTTGATAAGTCCGTAGAAGACTACTACACCGATTTTGAAAACGCGCAAGAGCTTGTGCAACAAGCCAATGTCTACATACTCTCCTGTACTGACCTGCTTGCAAAGGAACGCACCAAGAATGCGAATGTCACAAATGAGGAAGTACGTCAAAAATTCGTGGCTATGGCTTTTGTTTTAAATGCGGATGGCAAGAGATTCGGGGGATTATGGGACGACCTACATAATAATCTACTAAAAGGGCAGGATACCCTACCGACATGCAATCTGCGGTGCATATGCTCACACACTGGAAAGGGAACACTACCAATACTACAAGAAATAACAGGTATAATCAAGGGAACAGAGCGGCCGGACGAAATGGTATGCAATTTGTGCAAAATGGAAACGTCCAAGTATGTAGGGCCGTCCAAGGTAGAACTGGTCCTATTCGCCCTGACATTATGTGCTTCCGTTGCAATAGACCAGGACATTATGCGAATGACTGCCCAAACGAAAATGGCGCAGGAGGTAACATAACACTTTCGCATTTTGGTTTTGTTTTTGTTCAATCGCAACCAAAGTTACCGCCTTCATACATCATTGTAGATACCGGCTCAACTTTTTCTTCGTTTTTCAACAGGAGGTTGATGAAAGGAGTGAGTGTGTGTGGGACCATTAGAGGGCATATGAATGGAGGATTCATGGACTACAGTGAGAAAGGGGATATTGAGCTGCTACAGGCTGTACACGCATATCTCAATAGTGATTCTTTAGCGAACATCCTTAGCATGAGCGATCTGACTCGCTATTACCGGGTCTTCGCAGATTCCAAGTATTCCTCAAGTTTTTTTGTATTTATCTCTAAAGATTGCATATTGGAATTCAAGAAACTTGGCAATGGATTATATGGTTTCGATGCGGATAACGGTAGTAAATAATTAAACACAGTTCACACGTATTCCTCTTTTCATCACCTCTTTTTTACAACTGTTAAAGAGAACAAGAAATATTTCTCCAACACCGAAGTGGAAGGAGCGGAGAGAGCCAGGATCTTACAAGGTAGAATGGGATGGCCCTCGGATGCGCAGTATAAGAAACTACTTAGTGGACATGGCAACTCCATCATTAATGTTCCAGTGACTGCAGAGGACATAACTCGAGCTAATGCAATTTACGGTGGCACAGCAGAGCAACTTATTGTCGGTAAAACAGTCAGAAGAAAGACTAATAAGAACAAACAAATACCCCGAACTGAGCTACCATCAGCACTAGTACGCCATCATCCTACAAAAAAGTTAGACATAGATTTCTTCTATAGCGATTACGCACCTTATCTACTTATACGCGGTCGCAATACCCTCTTCCTTGTTGGAGTGATATTCAACAAAAGGAAACTAAGTGCTACAGGACGAGTCACATACTACAGGCCTACTGAAGAAATAATAGAAGCCATCAACAAAACCATAGCATTGCATAACAATAGGGGCTTCCCAATAGATCTAGTCAGCGGAGACAATGAATTTGAAAGGATCAAAGGGCTAGTAAATGCAACAGTAGAAACCTGTGCTGCCAACGAGCATAACCCATTCATTGAGAAGGGGATTAGGTTTGTGAAGGATAGACAAAGATGTTATTGGGACAAGTTGCCATATAAAAAGGTACCGAAGATAATGATCGATGAAAATATTGTTGATGTCCTCTACTGGATCAATCAGTGTACAAGAGAGGAATGTATTTCAAAAGAACTAAGCCCAGGCGCAATCGTAGAAGGGAAAGGCCCGCATGACGCTGAGAATCTGAAAGTAACTTTTGGAGCGTATTGCCTAGTATACAATAAGACCACAATTACCAGAAAGCCTAGGTCTACCCGAGGTATAGCCCTCCGACCATCGAACTCACAAGGCGGATACTACTTTATGTCTTTAAAAACTTGTAAGAAAATACACGGTTTCCAATGGACATGGTTGGCTATTACCGATGAAGTAGTTGGTAGAGTACATGCTTTAGCAGAAGAGCAAAAAGCAAACTTTCTAGATGACCATGGGATCCCAAAACTGAGCAACATACCGGGACACAGCTTGACGATAGATGATACCAACGTAGAAGATGAGAGTTCGCAAGAAGACACCATTTACGTAGATGACGATGCAACCGTTTTGTCGACAAGCAGTGAGTCAGATGATCATTCAGCCTCTGACGATAGTACTTATAAGCCATATGATCACAACGATAGTGATGAAGAAATAGACAATGACTCATCAGATACTGATACACCTGACGCAGTTGATACTATTGGAAATGATGAGAACGTAGACGAAGAAGTAAGGAGCGGTGATCATAAACCATCGGTTGAACTAAGGAGCGAACCGGTTGAATTAAGGAGCGAATCAGTTGGATTAAGGAGCGAAGCAGGTGCGGAAGTAGAAGACGATAGTGCAGTATCTAGTAACGATGAATCAGCGTCGGAATACAATGAAGCTGAAGAAGAGAAGGTAGATGAAGGAGTAAGTGAAAATGTATCATCTGAAAGACCACAGAGGAGCAGAAGGCCACCTCAAGACCCATTAGGGAACATTGACAGTATGGAAGGAAAGAGCTACATACAGACTGAAGGTTTCAACTTCTCAAACCTCAAAGAGGACTTGAACTACACTACCACTAGGCAACTGTATTTAAAGGCAGTAGACTACATGTTCAACCAGATGATAGCAACACAAGGGATCAAAATATTCCAAGAAAGAGCAGTGGCAGCATTGATAAAGGAATATAAGCAACTAAATGACCTGGCCGTTTTAGAGGTAGTCGACTATGATTCCCTAACTGGAGAACAGAAATCGAAAGCGCTGAGAGCCATAAATCTAATTAAGGAGAAGCGCGACGGCAAAATCAAAGGTAGATGTTGTAGCGACGGCAGTGGCGAAAGGAAGTACGTACCCTGAGAGGAAGCATCGTCACCAACAATTGCAGTAGAGTCCCTGATAGCGCTGGTAACAATGTTTGCCTTCGAAAAGAGAGACGTTGCCGTGTTCGATGTACCAGGGGCATACTTACAAGCAGATTTACCAGACGTTAAATTTGCACTGCTAAAGTTTGAAGGTCAGTTCGTAGATATTATGGCAGAAGTTAACCCGGATTTCGCAAGCAGTGTAAGGTACGAGAGAGGGCGGAAAGTACTGTACTGTAGGATCTTAAAGGCACCTTACGGAATGATAGAGTCCGCACTACTGTGGTATACACTTTACGCAGATGTACTTAAACAACAAGGTTTCAAGTTGAACAAGGTGGACAAGTGCGTGGCTAACAAAGTGGTCAACGGGAAATAATTGTTGATTGGTTGGTATGTAGATGACAATATCGTAGGAGGAGAAACTAGTGTAGTGTCGGCTTTGATTGAGAGTATTAACAAGAGATTCCCCGGCTTAGTGATACAGCGTGGTCACAAAGTGGAATTTCTAGGAATTGACTTCTTCTTTAGAGGAGATGGAAAAGTTGACATAGGTACAGTACCGTACATTAAACAAATGATAAAGGGTTTTGAGGAGGAGACTAGAATGGCGCTGACTAAGAAGTATAGTACACCACATGTGAAGTGGCTTTTCAAGGTGAATAAGAAAGCAACGAAGTTGAAGAGGGACAAAGCAAAGATATTCCTGAAGTATGTGATGAAAATAGCATGGGTAATGAAAAGAAGTAGACCAGACATCGAATTCACTAATACCTTCATGATGACGAGGGTACATGAGCCAAATCGTGAGGATTGGCTATAAGTTTATGAGAATGATGTGTTGGCTGAAAACAACACAAGACGACGTTAGGACTGTTGGAGCTGGCGACTTACTACATATGCTCACTACGACAGACTCTGCTCATGCGGTGCATAACGATATGAGAGGTCATACTGGACAAATATTTACGATGGGGACAGGCGTGCTAGATCAAAAGGCATCGAAGCAAAAAATGAATACTAGGAGTTCGACTGAATGTGAGCACGTAGGAACAAGTGAAGGATTTATTTCGAAATGTTTATGGAAGAACAAGGTTATAAACTCAAAAGTAATAATTTAGCAAAGGATAACGAATCGGAGATAAAGATATTGAAGAATAGTCGGGATTCGTGTACTTGGAAAATGAAACATGTAGCGATAAAAGATTTCTGGTCAACAGACACAATCAAGAATGGTATTATTGAGGTGGTGTATTGTCCTGCGGACGAAATGTTCGCCGACTACAATTCGAAACCTTTACAAGGTAAGGCTTTCACGACCTTTAGGAGAGGAATAATGGGATGGGATCACATTGGTACCATATACAAAGGGTACACTCACCCGAAGGAGCGCGTTGAAAATAAAGAAAAAGTAGTATCCAATGACAGCAAGAGCAATCATGCGAAAATAGTGGAGCGACAAAACAAAACGTATGCGGAAGCAGTAAAGACACAGAACAGAGAATGTATGGAGGAGATGAAGCAGCATCTAACACCTGCATCATCTCATTAAATAGAAACCATCCGTTTCTTTATCGAATAAACTAATTACAACTACAGAAGACCGAATACTTCTACCGACAGAGTATCATATATTGCAGCGTTCAACAGACATCGTAGGTACAAGGGGAGTGGAGTTCCAACGTATAAAGCTATTCTTCTGCACTCCCTTCGGGCTAACCAAGTGCTATTCCTTCCGATCGCTGCGTCTCCCATATCGATAGATGATCCGAATGCAATATCATCTGATGCCCCAGATTGTGAAAATTTCTCGACCCATATTCTTCTGAATTAGGTTTCTTCTTGAATCAAGTATGAAACCTGACAAAATTCAGATAATGTGAAAAAAGGAAGCATTATCAACGATAGCACATTTCACGACAGCATGAAAAGTGAACTAATCCGCTTTCCTCAACTTCATCATCGCGAATAGACAAAATACATAGATAGATATATTTCATTTTTGTCGTTGCGCATCTCTTGAAGTGCTTCGTTATTGGTTTCTAAATCCCACACCATCAGTAAAACAATCTGTTTTAACAAAGCAACTTTGCGTTGACACAACATTTCGCCTCTCAACATGTAATTCGGTGTTAGTTTTTATGTGTTACACTTCTTTTCATACATTCGTATGAATCTCCATGTCAACGAGATTCTATGCTTGTGACGGTCGTTCGGCTAAATCGATGCTACTTGGAACTCTACTCGGATCTTCAACTATTTTGCTTGACATTTAAAGTCTGTAACTAATTATCACTCTTCAGAAGTCCAAGTCTTGCATCTCTTCCCCAACGAAATCGATTCGAAATATTGCTTGCAGGGATCCTGGAACGTCTAATGCATCGATTTGTTGATCTAACTAGAGCGATACTCATTCGAGCATTGACGAAAACCCTTACTGCTAAATAGGGCTTTCGCAAGCTTCTTGAGAAATTTCTAGCTTCGAAACCGTACGTTCCGTCTGTTGATACCAGGAAAGATGTGAAATGGCGACGTTGGTTCTCGCAGGGCTTGCAATATTTCTATTCCTTCTCTTTCTCTTGTCATTCCAGACCCTTCTTTGGTGGGAAGTTCCTATCTCTTAATTAAAACAAATAAAGTAAAATGCGTATGAGTATCTCTCGACAGTCCCTTAAAATGAAAGTAATTTACCATAACTGAAGGGATTAAAAGATGAGAAAATTCACATTCTGGCTTTTTTTTGTAAATTTCACATTCTGGCTTATTTTGAGCTGACATTTTCTTTCGGAGTTTACTTATTAAATTTGCAATAAGTATTTTTCAAACTTCAACCTCCTCATCTCGCATTTTTCGTTCTATAATTGACAAAA
>Ga0209092_10004062_pt1 | contig 12380 bp, 11 predicted proteins | sample FraStrMetagenome_FD_187446 | JGI IMG/M metagenome (GOLD analysis project Ga0209092, IMG submission 187446) | Marine eukaryotic phytoplankton communities from Arctic Ocean - Fram Strait ARC3M Metagenome (SPAdes) (version 2) | ecosystem: Environmental > Aquatic > Marine > Oceanic | place: Fram... | reverse complement strand
GCCAAAATGGAAGAGTACGTCAGAAACAAACTAATTACTATGCACTCCGCTAGAGTTTTTCATGAATTGAAGACTTTTATTTGGTACAATGGTAAACCTCAAGCAATGCGTTCTTACAATGATGATCTCGTAATGTCTTTAGCAATAGCATGCTGGGTTAGGGACACTGCTCTTGCAGAAAATGAACGAGATATGGCATATAAGAAAGCGATGCTTGGAGGTGTTTTCAAAAGCACCACAACCATGAACACGCAAATAAAAGGTCAAAATTTCTATAAAGAAACGTTCAAAGAAAAACATCAGGAGGAAATTGAAAAAGCAAAAAACTTTTTGTGGATATACAAAGGATAAAAAATGGCTCGCAACGAAAGAAACCCGAACAATAATCAAAATCAATTGTTCAAATCACTAACAAGAATCTTCTCGGGTCCCTTGACCTTACGACGAACACAATCAGGTAGACAGCTTAGACGCCGACACTTGGATATTTACGCAAAGCGTTTCAAGTCAGCGTCAGGTCAGCAGTTCAAAAAGACTGAATATAACCCAATGAACATCATGACGCTCAACATGATCTCAAACAGAAACCGAGCAGAGCGCTACATCGACTTTGATCAAATGGAATTCACTCCAGAGATCGCATCTTCTCTAGACATTTATGCTGATGAGATGACAACTCACTCTGCATTGACACCAATGCTTCATGTTAAGTGTACAAATGATGAAATCAAATACATCCTACACTCTCTCTACTTCAACATTATGAACATTGATCATAACCTTTTTGGCTGGGCAAGAACGATGTGCAAGTATGGAGATCTCTTTGTCTATCTTGACATTGACGAAGAAAAAGGAATTCAAAATTGCATTGGGCTTCCACCGCAAGAAGTTGAAAGACTTGAAGGTGAAGATCCAACAAATCCAAATTACGTTCAGTTCCAGTGGAACAATGCATCACTGACTCTTGAAAACTGGCAAGTTGCTCACTTCCGTGTTCTTGGAAATGACAAGCATGCTCCTTACGGAACTTCCGTTTTAGAGCCCTCTAGACGCATCTGGAGACAACTTACACTCTTAGAAGATGCAATGATGGCCTATCGCATTGTGCGTTCACCTGAACGTCGTGTGTTCAAGATCGACGTTGGTGGAATTGCTCCACAAGATGTCGAGCAATACATGCAGAAAGTGATGACGCAAATGAAACGACACCAAGTTGTTGATCCAGCCACAGGGCGTGTAGACTTACGTTACAACCCTCTTTCGATTGAGGAAGACTACTTCATCCCCATTAGAGGTGGACAGTCTTCTACAGACATTGTTAACCTTCCTGGTGGGCAATTCACAGCCCAGATTGAAGATGTGAAGTATCTCCGAGACAAATTGTTCTCGGCATTAAAAGTTCCGCAATCATATCTCTCTATGGGAGAAGGTGGGACCGAAGATAAGACAACCCTCGCACAGAAGGATATCCGATTCGCAAGAACAATTCAACGACTTCAAAGAGTTTTAATTTCTGAACTTGAAAAAGTTGGAATCATTCATCTTTATACACTTGGCTATCGTGATGACGATTTGTTAGGCTTTAAATTATCTCTCAACAATCCATCAAAGATTGCAGAGATGCAAGAATTGGAACATTGGAAAACCAAGTTCGACATCGCAGGAGCAGCAACAGAAGGCTACTTCTCTCGTCGATGGGTTTCTGAAAACCTGCTCGGCCTTTCTCAAGAAGAATATCTACGAATGCAAAGAGAAATGTTCTCTGATAAGAAATTCATGGCAGCCCTAGAGGCCGCTGCTGAAGGCGACTCTGGTGGTGGCGACTCTGGCGGTGGTGGAGACCTCGATCTAGGTGATGACTCTGGAGGAGATTTAGATCTTGGTGGAGACGATGGCGGAAGCGATGAAGCCCCAGCATCTGACTCAGGTGAAGAACCAGATCTCATGGCAGAGCCACCGGGGAAACGCGATGATGATGCAAAGCCTCGTGGACCGTATAAAAGGCACAAGCTATCCTATAGAAAAGGCGGCATGAAAAAGCAAATGAATAACACAGCCCTAGGAGAAATAGGTACGACACGAAAGACCTTTCCAGGGAAAGTTGGCTTTGGTGGTCTAGACTCTCTCGCGAGAGGTGTGACTGAGGCTATTGATTTAGAAGAGACTCGACTATTTAAATCTGAACTTCAAATTAAAACATTACTAGAATCACTAAGCAAGAAAGGAAACAAACATGAAACATAATAAGAAAAGAAATACCGCTTTTCTTTACGAATGTCTGATTCGTGAATTAACAAAAGCAATTGTTCAAGAAAATAAAGCGAAACAAGTAAAAGTCAAGGGTCTTTTAAAAGAATTCTTCTCAAAAGGAAAGGTTCTTAAACAAGAGCTTGATATCTATCGATCTCTACTCGAATCAAAAGAGTTGGCTGTAGATTATTCACGAAGACTACTGTCTGAAACAAGGAAGGACTTTGATATGATCAATCGCAAAGATGTCTTCAATAAACAAACGGCATTAATCAATCGCATCAATAAGTCCTTAGGTTCTGATTCTTTTGGAATCTTTGTTCCAAACTATAAAGACTTGGCAACTGTCGGAATGTTTCTTCAGCAAGACAACCTGTCTGCAAAAAAGAGAATCATGCTAGAAGACAACTGTGTAAGATATCTCAGTAGATCAGAAAAAGTTCTTACAGAAATGAAGCATCTAGATAATCTTGAGTTTAACATGTTTGTAAAGAGATTTAATAACACTTATGAGCACTCGCTTTTGACAGAGCAAAAAGAATTATTAACAAATTTTATCACATCATTTTCCGATAATGGATTAGGGCTTAAGTCTTATCTAAATTCGGAAATTGCACGTCTTAAAGAGTCCGTTAGTACCGAGATCATAGAAAGTCGATCACCGTCCATTGTGGAAAATTTTAAAAAAGTTAAGGCAAAGCTGGACAGTTATGCAAAACATCCTTTAAATGAGGCCGTTGTGGAAGAGGTCTTCTACATTCAAGATCTTTTAGCGGAGGTAAAAAGAAATGTCAGTTAAAGTTAGGATAGCAAACGAAGAATCTGCTGTAGAAGAAGAGGCAAATGGTTCGGTTAAGATTAAAATCAAACAAATTGATCAACCGGGAGAACCCTCAGAGCCGACAATTAAGATCGAAATCATAGACAAAGAGCGTATAGAGTTTGAACTTCAAGCAAAATCCGCTGTCAATGGCGATCTTATGATCTTTGCACACAGAGATATAGACATCGTTCTGAATCAGAATGGTCGCAAAGTTACGGCATTTGCAAAGGAAATGAATTCGGACTTTGTTTACGGTGCTGAGTCTCGCTTGTTTGAGTTCCTTCGTAAGAAAGGAGTTCTAGAGTTTGACTCCATTCAAGGTGGAAACATCTATGGCTCAATGGAAGGAAAGCTGATGGATGCAAAAGAACATGATGTTAACAAGATAACCTTATTGGCAATTCACGAATGGATGAAAGACGAAGAGCCATACATCAAAAGACTCAAGGGTCACGATGAAGACGTGAAAGACCACATGGTCGATCCTGATGGAGAGTATTCAACAGAGCTTGGAGAAGTCCCTCACGAAGACCAAAAAGGATCCATTCGACAACGGAACCTATTCGCACCCTATCTCTATGGTAGATACACATACTAATGAAACACTGGAAACCTTTATTTATTGAGAATAGCAAGATACCCGTCTGGTTGTCTTACGTAGCACCAATCAACATCGGCGCAATTACCTTGGGCCCGATTGTTATATCTCGTGATGAAATGTCCGAGACAACAAAAAGACACGAAACAATTCACTATCAACAATACATCGAACTCGGATTCATCGGTTTCCCAATACTTTATCTTGGATGGTGGGCTTGGAACTTGCTAAAGGGTCAGGATGGAGATGCTGCTTATTTTAACATCCCATTTGAGATTGAAGCCTACTCTAACGATGAAGACGAAAACTATCTAGAGAATAGAGAGAGGTTCTCTTGGAGACATTGCATTTTATCCTAGCTGCTTATGGCATGACTTTCATGATTGTGCATGGTAAAATCTTCGAAGACATCCGACCTAAGAAGGACTACACAAAGAAGTGGAACACCCTGTGGAACTGCCCTTTGTGTATTGGTTTTCACGTAGGTTGGGTTTTAATGCTTCTTTCACCGTTTACCGAACTATTTAGTTTCGAACGTTCTTTCGGGAACGCTTTTGTTCTTGGCTGTATTTCAGCCGGAACATCTTATTTAATTTCGGTCTTAGTCGATGATTTTGGACTAAGGCTATCGTCGAGATCAGGAGGTGATTATGTCGATGATTAGTACGCGCTGGATGTTACAACCAGTTCGTCGCTGCTGCTCAGGCTCGTAGCGCAGGCGGGTAACGCCCGCTAAGGGTGGAGCTTAGCTCTGCCCACCTTTTTTATTAATGGAGAAAAGAATGTCTAAACAATTATTAAGAGAGTTCCATGCCCTTTGTCCGGATGGAAGATGTCTCGATCTCTTAACCGAAAGAGAAAAGAAAGAAGTCGTACAAGATGGAGCAGTCTATTTGACTGGTCGCATTCAAACGGCGGACAAAAAGAATGGTAACGGTCGCAAGTATCCACACAAAGTTCTCAAGAGAGAGATAGATAACTACATGGCCATCGTTAAAGATAATAGAGCGTGTGGTGAATTAGATCACCCTGACGACTCCGTAATTAACCTTAAAAACGTTTCTCACATGGTCACCGACTGTTGGTGGGAAGGTAAGGACGTAATGGGCAAGATCAAGGTCCTAGACACTCCTAGCGGTAGAATCCTAAAAGACCTCATCAACGCTGGTGTGAAGCTTGGGATTTCATCTCGAGGGCTCGGGTCTGTTCGTGAGTCAATGGGGGCAACGGTTGTTGAAGAAGACTTCCAACTAATTTGTTTTGACATTGTATCCGAACCATCAACCCCAGAAGCCTATGTTTATCCTGGTGAAGGCTCCAATAAGCCTTCAAGATTCTCCACAAAATTGCGAGAACAAAAAGAAAATAATATTGACAATCTATTTAAGAAGATCCTTGGAGACTAAATGAACAAAGCCGAACTTAAAAAGACACTTAAGCCACTCATAAAAGAGTGCATTAAGGAAGTCATCTTTGAAGAGGGTATTCTCTCTGGGATCATTTCAGAGGTTATGAAGGGAACCGGCACGCAACGCATTGTCGAAACCCAAACACAACCAACTTATCAAAAACCACAAATTGATCACGAAGCAAAGCAAAGAAAGTTGAAAGAGCAACGCCGTAGAGTGCTTGACTCGATTGGCAAAGACTCCTATAATGGCGTTGACTTGTTCGAAGGAACAACTCCAATGTCCAGTAGGGACAGCGGAAGATCATCGGGCTCACCTCAAGGAGCGAAAGCTCTCGATGGAGTAGCTCCCAATGATCCCGGTGTTGACTTGTCCGCTTTTGGTTCGGCTTCGAACTTGTGGTCTAAACTATCAAAGGGAAAATAATGGCTACCAATTATACAATGAAGCCTCGTAAGAACGAGGACATGGAAAAATTTATCAAGCGCTTTACAAAGAAATGTAAAAAACTTGGTATCATTCAAGAGATGAGAGATAGAAAGGCTTTCGTATCTCCATCGGAAAAGAAGAGGCTCGCACGTAAAAAGTGGAGAGCAAATCTTAAGAAGAAGAAGCAATAACTATTTAGTGCTAAAGAGAGGGAAAATTATGAGTTCAAATATCTATAGCGTAGGGCTAAACCATGTTGGTGCATATCAGGTAAGTGGAGTACCGTTTATTAGCGGATCTACAGCCACACTGACCAACACTAATGATGACTTAAGATTTCAGTTTCCAAGTGTAACCAAAAGCATTACATTCAAAAACAATCATAACTCTCAAGCAGTAAACGTACACTTCGCTCCATGGAATGCTGGTGACTACGACTACACCTATGGTGCATCAACAAACAATAACTATATCCAAGTAGATGGTGGCCACGATGTAACTCTACAAGTTAAGTGCAGAGAAGTTTTTATCTCATCAACTATAAATAGTCAAACTTTAGACTTTGAAATAATAGCAGAACTAACAAACATCCCAGCAGCCAGAATGTTTAGTCTGGATGGTGTTGAGGGAGTGGCACAATAATGACTTTTAGATATAGTGTTGGTTTACAAAACGTTGGCTCGTATCAAGTCTCTGGGAGACCATGGTGCAAACACTTTGAGACGTCTGCTGGGGATATTGAATATGTTTCTTTCCCGAATGTTACAGAATCCTTGTGGGCTCATTTCGATGAAAACGGCACCGGACATCAAATTCAACTTTGCTTTGCCGAGCCTAAAACCGGCATGGACATGCCCAACGATCAAGAATATTTTGAAACATCGAACTTGTCAAGCAAGAACCTTTCCGAATGGACTGTTGGCTTTTGGGTTAAAGGTGTTCCTTCGGGGGGCCGCCTAATCGAGTTTACAGATAAAACTTCGGTAGTTGTTGCAAACGCAACTTCTCTGAGAGTGGCTGTTGAAAATGTCGTGGTTGGGACAGGAGCGATATCCAACTCTGACGATTGGAACTTTGTTACCTTAAGCGTTGGAGCATCTAATACTTCTTTGTATTGGAATGGGCAAAATATTTTTAATTATGCCGTCACAAAGACCGTTAACGCTGGTGAGCTCTTCATAGGTACCTATAGAAATACTGTTAACTTTAACGGCCTTTATGACGACATGTCTTTGTTCTCAGTTGCGCTCAACGATGATGAAGTTTACGAAATGTATCAAAAATCAAACAGGCTTTCATCTTTGCAAACTCACTCTAGAGCAGCTGAGCTTGTCTCATTTTGGGACTTCGAAAGTAACTTATATAAAAACTATGTAAGCAACCCTGACGATGGGCGAAATGTATACGACAGAGTATCTGACCATAACCTATCTTGGAATGCTGCCGGCAGTACAACCCCTGCTGACGCGACATATGTATTAGGTTCGCTTTCTGGAAAAGCACTTAGAAATCACAGCATATCCTTATCAGGTCATACGGAAATTCACTTACCTTTCAAAACCACAGGAATAATTTATTCATCTTCTAATTCTGATGAGTTCTCCCTCTTTGCTTCTCTTACAAGCATTCCTGCATCTCGCATGTATGAATTAACCGGACCGGGAATCGATGAGTAATGGCGAAGGAATTTGGATGGGCATATGTTGCTGGTCGACAAGGATCGGGCCCCAAGGGTTCGATTCAGCTAGCTGGTGAAGGTGTAGAGCTTGATCATGATACTAATCTCATTTGGTCTGATGATCTTAATTCTCTCTTGGTATCCGGTAATATCGTCGCTCATAACTTTGAAATCCAAAACCAAACAAAAACAGTTTTCAATTTCGAAGTGTCAGGGTCATCAATATTTGGTGACACCGAAGACGACCTTCATCAATTTACCGGCTCTCTAGACGTTACTGGCAATGTCTCTGCTCTTAACTTTTATGGTTGGGGTGGCGATCTAGACGGTGTTGCGATTAACTATTATACTAACCATGGCGACAACAGACTTGTAACGTCAGTCAGTGGTGATACGGTTAATGCAGAAGAGAACCTCACCTTCGACGGTGCCGTTATGAATGTCGCTGGGGACATCAATGCAATCGAGATTGACGCAGCACAGTTAAGTGGGACCATTGGACTATTCGACTCTGTTGATGTCGAAGACCTTGATGCGACACTGTTTACAGATGGAACCTTGTCTATAACCGAAGGATCTTTGACAAGTGCAAACCATATACAGTCGACAACACTTGAAGGACTTCTAACCTCACCATCACAAACAAACATTACGGAAGTCGGAACCCTTACAAGTCTCAATGTTGCAAACGATGCAACAATCAATGGAACTCTCTATGTCAAAAGTGGCGAGAGCAAAGTCGGAGTAAACGTATCCGACCCTCAAGCAACATCAGAGATTCTATCAACATCAACTCAATTACGATTGACAAGTCAGCGAGGAGTGTTCGGTGTTCAAGATCTCGAATATACGGACTTACACACAAGCACAGATGGTGACTTCACCATAAGCCCATCTAATGGCAAGACAAGCGTTACAGGAGACCTTAATGTTTCTGGTGACCTTGTTGTTACAGGATCCTTCACTGCTCGAACGACAGATTTTAGCGTCTCAGCAGACACTCTAACTCTTGGAGACGAAGCAACTGACACGATTATTGTAAACGCCGATACAGTGTCTGTGCCAAATGGTCTTGCAATTGACAATGGGTTATTCATTAATAATGGACTCATTGGAGTTGGAGACTATTCTGACGGAGCAAAGTTTGAAATCGAAGCAACATCAAATCAATTTAAAGTTGGAACCACAACCGAAAAGCTATCTATAAGCGTTGAGAATGGCTCCACAACTCTTTCAACAAACACATCGACCTTGGACATAGCCAATAGCACAAACGTGCTTGGAGAGCTCATTGTTGGCTCAAATAGCGACATTGTTTTGGACAACGTTGGACAAATTTCATCATCCGTCTCTGTTTCATCCACAACCGGTTACTTCACAAACATTACATCAAGTGTGATCACAAATGGCAACACAACGATTAATGGTGATGATATTCAAACCACAACTCTTGACGCAACAACAGTGAATTCTACAATTCTTGGAGGTACACTTACCACCGCAGCACAGCCGAACGTAACAAGTTTAGGCACGCTAACTTCACTTAATGTTGCAAATGCAGCAAACATTACTGGTAATCTCTCCATAGGCACCAACAGCACAACGCGAAAGGTCGAGATCAAAGACACAAACCCGCAAATGAGATTGACAAACACCGATGCAGTCTTTGGCCTATCAAGTCATACATATGCAGACCTCCATGTTCAATCAACCGGAGACCTATCCTTACTGCCCTCTTCGGGAAAGGTAATAATCCCACAGCTAAACTTGACAAATATCCAACAAGGATCTTCAAACAACTTCCTATCTCTTGACTCCAATGGGAATGTTATCCTGGCCCCGGCAGTGCAAGCTGGTATAGAAGTAAGAAGCAGAGTCGTAGTGACGGGCAATTACTCTGTGGCAATCGATGACTACTTTGTGGGAATCCAAGCAACTCAAAACCTAACAGTTACTCTACCTGATGCTTCATCACTGTTTAATGGACAAATCATGGTTTTGAAGGACGAGTTGGAAAATGCTGATGTGTTTACAATTACTATCCAAGCAGCTGCGAATCAACTAGTCGAAAACAGACAAAGCATCACGCTTGCATCTCCTGGTACATCTATCAACATTTACACCGATGGCCAGTCAAATTTCTACACTATGTAAGACTCTACATTCTCGGTTTCACCGAAACAATAGAGTCTTTTTATTTTTTTTGGGCCATTCAAAAGCTAGAGTCCAAACTAGCAAAATTAAATTTTCCTTTAGTCAATTGACATAGTAGTTATGTGTAGCCGAAAGTGCGTCGCACTTGCGGTTATATAAACATTATTTGGAGGAAATAATAATGGGAAAATTAAATATTGGAAAAATTATTTATGACGAGCAGGTATCAGAACTTGATATGAGCTCAATGCCAGCTGGAAGACTTACACTTCCTACAGGCGCTATTAAGAATCTTACAGAAATCGACGCTGGAGTTCTTCTTGGAACAACAAACATGCCACAAGCTGGTGGTGGGAAATTGGTTCAAGAAAAACACTTGGTAGATTCTATCGATTTTGCAGAACAAGGTCGTCAAGCTATTCAAGCAGACGTTGACCAAAATGAAGCAACTGCTTTGGCTGGTCGTCAAGGTATTCAAGCTGACGTAGATCAAAATGAAGCTGATGCTGATGCATCTTTTGCAGCTGCTTTGGCAGACCGTGGCGCAGTTCGTTCTGAATTTGCTGCTGCTGACACTGCACTTCAAGCTTCCATGGAAGCATATGCTGATCAAGCAGAAGCTGACGCTAAAGCAGAAGCTGCATTCAATCTTGCTGCCGAAGCGGTTATCGCTCGTGCTGCTGAAGTTGCAAATGCTGCTGCAATCGGTGCTGAAGAAGTTCGTGCATTGGGTCAAGAAGCTGCAATTCGTTCTGAATTTGCTGCTGCTGATGCTCTTTTAACTGCTGCTCGCGCTGCAGGCGACCAAGCATTGCAAGACCAATTCGACACATTGTTGGCTGGTTCTAGTGTTGATTTGGACACATTGCTTGAATTAGTAACTGCTTACGAATTGTCTGATACTGGTATTGTTGCTTCTATCGTTGCTCTTCAAGCTGACGTTGATGGTAATGAGTCTGATGCTGATGCATCTTTCGTAGCTGCTGCATCTGACCGTGCTGCAATCAGTGCTGCTTTTGCTGCTGCTGACGCAACAGAATTAGCTCGTGCAACTGCTGCCGAAGCTCTTAACGCAACCAACTTGGCTTCTGAAGAAGCTGCAAGAATCCTTGCTGATGGTGCTGCTACATCTGACCGTGCTGCTGTACGTTCTGAATTCGCTGCTGCTGACTTGGCAGAACAAACTGCTCGCATCGCTGCGGATGGTGTTCTTCAAGGAAACATTGCTGCAGAAGCTGCTCGCGCAACTGCTGCTGAAGGTGTTTTGACCACTGACTTGGCTGCAGAACTTGTTGCTCGTGCTGCTGGTGATGTTCAAGGTTTGGTTGATGCTAAAGCTTATACAGATACTCGCGAAGTTGCTGAAGCTGCCGCTCGTACTGCTGCTGATACTGCAATTCAAGCTGCTCTTGATGCTCAAGAATTGAAAGAAGATAATTATGAAACATCTAACAATGCTGCTCTTGCTGCTGAGACTCAAAACAGAATGAGTGCTGATGCATTCGAAGCTAACGCTTCTTCTGTTGCTCGTGCTGCTATCCAAGCTGATGTAGATCAAAACGAAGCTGATGCTGACGCATCTTTCGGTGCGGCTACAACTGACCGTGCTGCAATCCGTAGCGAATTCGCTGCTGCTGATGCTTCTGCATTGGTTGCTTCTCAAGCTGCTGCTGCTGCAGAGCAACTTCTTCGTATTGGTGCTGAAAATGCAATCCAAGCTGACGTTGATGCTAACGAAACTGCTTCTGTTGCTTCATTTGGTGCTGCTACATCTGATCGCGCTGCGATCCGTTCTGAGTTTGCTGCTGCTGATGCTTCTGAATCTGCACTTCGTGTTGCTGGTGATGCAAACTTGCAAGGTCAAATGGACGCATTGATGGCTGGTTCTTCTGTAGATTTAGATACATTGGTTGAACTTGTTGGTGCATATGAATTAGCTGATACTTCTATCATCTCTTCTATCACTACATTGCAAACTGACGTAGACGCAAACGAATTGTATGGTGACACTGATCGTGCTGCTATCCGTTCTGAATTTGCTGCTGCTGATGCTGCACTTGAAGTTGCGATGGATGATGAAGAAGCTCGTGCAACTGCTGCTGAAGCTGTTTTGGCTGCTTCTATCTCTACCGAGATGGCACGTGCAATGGCTGCAGAAGCTGTAAACGCTGCTGCAATCGTTTCTGAAGAAGCTGCAAGAATTGCTGCTGCTGCTGCAGAACAGACTCTTCGTATTGGAGCTGAAGCTGCAATCCAAGCTGATGTTGATGCTAACGAAACTGCTTCTATTGCCGCTGCTGCTGCAGAACAAGTTGCTCGTGTTGCTGCTGAAGCTGCAATCCAAGCTGATGTTGATGCTAACGAAACTGCTTCTATTGCTGCTGATGCTGCTTTGACTGTTTCTGTTGGAGAAATCAATGCTGGTAAGATCGGAATTAACTACTTGACTGAAGCTTCTGCTGCAATGGGTACTGCTACTCATTACGTAGTTAACGCATCTTCTGCGAAGACTTTCACTATTCCAACAATGGCCGAAAGCCACTACATCATGGTTAAGGTTGCTGAAGGTTCTTCTTCTGTAACGTTTGCTGCTGGTTCTGGTGAGTCTATCAACGGTGACGGTGGTGATGGCGAAGTTGTTCTTCACGGTGGAGCTTCTGCAATGTTCGCTAAGAAAGGTGGAGTTATGTACATCTTCTAATCTTCTGATTAGCCTGTTCATAATGCCTTAGAGGTATTAATCTTGGGCCTCAGAGGAAACTTTGAGGCCCTTTTTCTATTAAGACACATTTCTATGGAGGATTTAGAATGTCTGTTACAAAATATACTGCTGGTGTGTCCGCACCGGATGGAGCATCCGAAGGGGTATCTCCAGCTGCGAATCAAAACACAATGATTTGCATTGGCTTTGTTGAAATCGAAGTCTACGGAAAACAAGGAGCTAACTGGGTTTTGGTTGGCACAACAACTGCTGACGACAAAGTCGTCTTCGTTCCTTTCACAACTTATTCAGAAGTCTTCTTCAAGTCCAATTCAGGA
>Ga0209092_10004060_pt1 | contig 12380 bp, 4 predicted proteins | sample FraStrMetagenome_FD_187446 | JGI IMG/M metagenome (GOLD analysis project Ga0209092, IMG submission 187446) | Marine eukaryotic phytoplankton communities from Arctic Ocean - Fram Strait ARC3M Metagenome (SPAdes) (version 2) | ecosystem: Environmental > Aquatic > Marine > Oceanic | place: Fram... | reverse complement strand
TTCAAAATCAAACGAATTGCTAATACTGAGATTAATAAATTAATTCAAAAATCAACTAATGATAAATCTTTAAAACCAGAGAAATTTATTTCTGATATTCTGACTGAAGATATTGCATTTTACTCTTCTATCCAAAAAAATTTCCCACATGTCTATGGTATCACACAATCGCGAACACCTTTACGTGCGACAGTTGAACAAAAAAGTAAAGCCAAACAATTAAAAGGGTATTTACTTTTATTTGAACATTTCTTTTCTTCTTATCTGGTTGAGTTAACAGACCTGAGACAATTGTTCTCGAGTGAGGCAAAGTTTCCCATTAGCCAATTTCATCATTTCCCTTCTGATATCCCTGATGTTGATGCATTGATTAGGAAAAAAAACCAATCCAATAATAAGATTGATGCTATAAACAATATCAAATATATTGACACAAAATTAAAAAACGTTTATTTTAAAAATTCTAGTCCCCTAAGAAAGAAGAATCATATTCTAAATCATTTATTAGCACGGTTTAGTGAGGAAATTTCTGAGGAACATTTTGTACAAAAATTGAATGAAGAGGATGTTGATTTAAAAAAAATAATCCAAGCGAAAACAGCCTTTTTACAAAATTATCCTGAGTCAAGTCGTCAACGAGGACTTGGTTTAAATTATACCAAACGGGCTTGGCTAAATGAAAATGTTTCAGGACTCAAAAAAAGAATTTGTTTTCAATTGGGCATATCTAATTACCAAAATAAAAGTCTTATCTACCCTCTTAAGAACAGTACTCGATTTAAAAGAGAAAAAAAACAAAGAAAGATCGATTTTACAAAAACAAAAAATTCTTCTTCCCAATCACTTATTCCTGCAAATGATTTATTGATTTATGGTGCACAAAAAAGATATTATACACTTTCTCATATCGATGATAAAATAAAAGTCTTATTCAATTCACCTAACAGATCTCACGAAGAATTACCTTATACAATTTATGAGGGTTCCACTGTTAAACAATGTAACAATGCTATTCACAATTTATGCAAAGAATTAAAAGAAATAAATAAATTAAGTACAGGTTTTTTTATTGTTGACCATATTGTTTTGCGTAAGAGAAGTGAACCCGAATGGTCTCTAATACTATATGACAATGAACAAAAAATATTACTAGCAAGCCTTAATGAAACTAATCATGAAAAACTTGAACGGCTTTCATACAAAGTTTTCTTATTAGGATGTGACCTTGCCAATATAAAAATTTTCACAGTAGACAATTCTACATATGGAGTAGGACTTTATGATGAACATGATGTTCGCATCATGGAAACTCCTAGTCATTTCATTCTCTCTTCAGCTATGGAAAAGCAAAGAGAGGTTCGTGATTTTTTTAAAAAAATAAAAAATAGCGATCCTGATAAAATTAATGAAAAAATATTTATTCAAAAAAAATCAACGGATGAATCCTTTGAGGATAAGAACATTCCTTCTAATTTTTTCAATGCTCAATTAAGTTTTATTTTTCCTAAATGGGTACCTCGTTTTTTTGCGCATAAAAATCGAGAACACATCCGTAGTCTTATTTTAGAGAACGTTCCTGCGCACTTAAAAGTCAATTTCTACTGGTTAAATATTAGTGAATTCGAAGTTTTCGAAAACCTTTATCTAAAGTCCTTAAACCATTTGGCTTTATTAGAGGATACCAATGAAAAAAAGCAGGATAAAATAAATAATGAATTAGCTCAATTTCTGATTAATCAACTATAACAGCCACAACTAATCAAAAAAAATAATACACATATAATCCAACGTCAAAAATTTGTTTTGCAAATTACAAAAGAGGAAAATACCATTGCTTTACAAGAACAAATTAGTCAATTTATCAAAAAGGATTTTACAACACTTTTAGATGATATTTTTTCAAGTATTTTTCAAACTGATGAGGTACTCAAAATTGACCAGCTATTTCTTGACTTAGGTCAAATATCTGAAAACAATTTGGAAGCAACTATTAAGCAAAAACTAAAAGCTCAACTTCCAATTATCCTCGCCCAATTATCCATATCTCCAACTATTGGTACTTCACGAAAGTCATCTGAAAAATCAAAAATCCAATTATTAGAATTTTTCCTTAAAAATGGTTATTCCCCATGGTGGTTTCCCAATAACAAAACTTTAAATATTGATATTTTAATCATAGAATTATTCAACAAAAATCCAATTCAAGCAAAAAATATTTTTGAAAGCCTTTTGCGATCTGCTCCAATTCGAAAACGATTAAAATATCAACTTTCAGAAGCAACCATAGATTCTATTAATACTGCAATGATTGGTAATCAAATAGAGGAATATGATTCGTATTTGGATCAAGTTCATTACTTATTCCAACATTCTAAAATAAAAACACGAGGTTTCACAAAGAAGAATTTTCAAAAATATATAAAACATTTACTTTTTGTTTATAGCGGACAAAGTCCTCAAAAAGAAATTTCTTTAAATAACTTTGGAGTTTTCCTTTTAGACAACTTGACAAGTAAATTCAATATTTCCCTGAGAGAAATTCAACATTTTTATCAAAAAAGAATTTCAAAAGCAACTACGAATAAAGTAGAAAAAACTCTAATGAAATCAATCGAATTGCAAATTAAAAAAGATAAACCAACCCTAAATAAACAGTTATCAAAGACGATCAAAAAAACTGATAATGCCCAATTAATCAGGACTAACTTTTTTGAAGAAGAACAAATCAAAAAGGATTTAAACGAAGGTACTTTTTGGAAAAAAATAGAAAAATATCAAAACCAGTTTCAAAAATCAGATTGGGAAAAACTATCATTGATTTTATCAAGTTTGTTGGATAAAAATCCTTTAACATTTAAAGAACATTTTATTGGTCATTTAAAAAAATCAAAATTTCAGGAATCTATCTTTAGGAATCTATCATTTAATTTCCTCCAAAAAACATGTCAACTTTTAAATAGAACCAATACTAATATTGAAAATAACTATCTCAACAATCTGGTTCATCTAATTCAAAAATTCATTCCCATTCCAGGATTCACTGATAAAAAAATTAAAATTCTTATTCAGGTCTCCGTATTGAAATATTGGACAAAAAATCATTTTACCATTTTTGATGCTGCCGTTTTTTTGGAAAATGTGATCACTTATTTTTGTATTTCATCAAAGATTAAACGCAGCAATTTTTATAGTGCACTGGAAGCGAAAAGAAGTATCTGGAAAGATTTGAAAGGGCAAGGAGTTGGATTAATGAAAATGTTACTAAATAAACAAATAGAAAATAACGTAATTTTTTCTCAAACAAAAGAACAAGATAAAAAACAGAATAACTTTAAAAACCAAAACCCAGCTCTCGATTCCTCCTCTTCACTAGAAATTTCAAATATTAGCGCTGAAAAAAGTTTTTGTTACTTTATCGAAAATGGGTTTTTGCTAGCTGATGGAAAGTTTAAAAAAATTATCGAAATTGAAAATTGGTTGGAGCAAAATGCAACTCATTTTAACGAAAAATTTAAAGAAAATTTAGTTCGGTTATTTTCTGTAGAAAAAAATTCCCTAAGAGCTACGCAGCAGTTTGCTTCAAAAGGAATTCATGCAATTAATTTGATTCTTGCAGGTAAACAGTTTTTTATTCTACAAAAAACAATGGAAGAACTTAAAGCTTTTTTCCGTCAAAAAAATTATTCAGATTCCGTTAAATTAAAATTCAATGATTCTCTCCAAATTGAAGTATTTCAATTCTTTACAAACAATCCAAAGTCCTCTTTTCTACCAAATACTTTTTTTAAGGAAATGCTTTTTAATATCTTCGAAAAAAATGGAAATCAACCTTCGAGGTCTACTCGAAACAATTATTCGCTTAAAGAAAAAAAGATTTTTGGTGAAGCAATTTTGTACTTTTTTAAAAATAAAAAAGAAGCAATTTTAAGTGAAAAAGAAATAAAAAAAATAATTACCGACTATTCACCTACTCAACCGAATTTAAATATTAGCGCTGAAAAAAGTTTTTATTACTTTATCGAAAATGGGTTTTTGCTAGCTGATGGAAAGTTCAAAAAAATTATCGAAATTGAAAATTGGTTGGAGCAAAATATAACTCATTTTAACGAAAAATTTAAAGAAAATTTAGTTCGGTTGTTTTCTGTAGAAAAAAATTTCCAAAGAGCTGCGCAGCAGTTTGCCTCAAAAGGAATTCATGCAATTAATTTGATTCTTGCAGGTAAACAGTTTCTTATCCTACAGAGAACAATGGAAGAACTTAAAGCTTTTTTCGGTCAAAAAAATTATTCAGACTCTGTCAAAATAAAATTCAATGATTCTCTCCAAATTGAAATATTTCAATTTTTTATTAACAATCCAAAGTCCTCTTTTCTGCCAAATACTTTTTTGAAGGAAATGCTTTTTAATATTTTCGAAAAAAATGGAAATCAACCTTCGAGGTCTACTCGAAACAATTATTCGCTTAAAGAAAAAAAGATTTTTGGTGAAGCAATTTTGTACTTTTTTAAAAATAAAAAAGAAGCAATTTTAAGTGAAAAAGAAATAAAAAAAATAATTACCGACTATTCACCTACTCAACCGAATTTAAATATTAGCGCTGAAAAAAGTTTTTATCACTTTATCGAAAATGGGGTTTTGCTAGCTAATGGAAAGTTTAAAAAAATTATCGAAATTGAAAATTGGTTGAAGCAAAATGCAACTCATTTTAACGAAGAATTTAAAGAAAATTTAATTGGGTTATTTTCTGATAAAAACATTTTCCAAAGAGTAATACAGCAATTCACCTCTGAGGGAATTCAAGCAATTAATCTAATGCTTGCAGGAAACCAATTCTCTATTTTACAAAAAACATTAGAGGAATTTAAAGGTTTTTTGCTCCGACAAGACTATCCCGATTCCATCAAAAAAAATCTCGACGAATCTATTCATTCTGGTTTACTTCAATTTCTGATAGAAAACCCTACTCCACCTTTTTTATCCAATGCTATTTTCAAAGTATTGCTTTTACATATATTTGAAAAGAACAAAAACGAAATATCAAAACCAACCATTGAAAAATATACCGGAAATAAAGAATTGCTTATCGCTAAAGAAATTTTACAATTTTTAAAGGATAAAAATCAGCTGTCCAAAAGTATTTTTTCCTCAATAACCGATATTGAGGAAAATCTTCAACATGCCTTGCTTCATTTTCCAAATAAGTTATTTACCACCTGGCAAACAGAAAAAAAATCACCCCTCTTATCCACAACAATCGTTAATACTTTTACATCTTCCTGTGTGGACTTATTAATAGAAAAAATCGATGATTTTGAGGGTGGAAAATTAAAAAAGAGTTGGCAAGAAGGAATAATATTTTGGCAAATATTAAATCAGATAGAGGATTTTAGATTTGTAAAAATTCAAGTTTATCAGCAATTAGTATTAAACCATATTTTAAATAAAAACGAATATCGGGAATCCGTTTTCGTAAAAAAAATATTATTCACAGCTGCGGAAGAACAAAATATACCGCTCCCGTATTTTATTTCAATTATCAAAAAATTAGTAGAAAAAAACGGAAAGGAGCTGAAAATTTTAAGTAAACATATTGCTTCATTTCATGAAGGAGGTAATTCTCAAAAAGAATTAAATCAAGAAAACTACTTTTCCACCAATCAAAATAAAACATCAAATCTTGAACAAAAACTTCTTTTCGAAGGTGTTTTTGACTACTTAAAAACAGGTTTATTCTCCCAAAAGAACCCTTTACAATCACCAAAGATGGCAGTAGATGCATTATCTTTATTTTTAAAGATTGAACCTCATAAGACCTGGACATCTTTTCAAGGATTATCCTCACCTGAAATAGTTTTGGATCGATTGGAAGAAAATTTCCCTATCGAGATATTGAATGATTTGATTCAAGTTTTCGGAAAAAAGGTCAATTCGAATTTCACAGAATTAATAAAATTATGGGAAGAAATTCCTTGGACAAATCTAATGTCTAGTAAAAATATTCACTTACTGTCACCCGTGCACATTAGAATCATTGCTTTGCAAGTTTTACTACTTTCCAAAGCAAACAAAATAGATGTAGCAAAACTGTTTAAAAAATTATTAGAAGTGTTCGCCAAAAAATCTGGGCAAAATTTAATTCCTTTTTTTGCTGAAATAAAAACACCTCTTTTAAAAAAATCAACTCATCCATATCTTCCCAAAATTATTTTAGGACTAGAAAATTTAATCTTAGATCAAAATAATGAAGCTGTCAAATTGATATTAGCCTCTGAACTCAACACCAAATTAACCACTAAAGATATGGGTAGCCAGGGTGGTAGTAAAATTACTTTGCTAGAGCATTTTATGAAAAATGGAAAAATGGCTTGGTGGGCAAACGAGGTAAATGAAAAGAGTTTCAACACAATAATTACTACTCTCTCGCAAAGCAACCCTCAAGAATTACAAAAATTAATGCATAAAACTTGGGTGACATCAATAGGAAAAAATCGGCTTTTGGAAATTATCGAAGTAAAAACATGGAAGTCAATTTGTAATACTTTACATGGGAATTATCTACTTCTCATTGAAAGTGTGGAAGAATTATTTGATGAATTAGTATCGAAATCACCTTCCTCAAATATCAACAAAACTAAATTAAACACAGTCAAATGGAACATAATCATGGAATATGTTTGGTCAGCAAAAAAGTTTTCAAGCGAGACATTTGTTGTCAGTAGTTTGGATAAAATGATGATAGCGACCAAAATGGATATCGAAAAATGTCAGCCGATTATTTTGAATATTGTTGATGAGCGAGCTAAGAAAAATCAGCTTTCTTTTTTGCGAATAAATAATATTTTACGAAAATGGATTTATACTCCCGCTAAGTTAGATTTGGAAGAATCTAAATTTGATCTACTGAACAAAGAGATAAATGATGCTCGTCCTCCTAAACTTTTGGCGAAAGAAAAAATGAGAGAAAGTCTAGGAAAAAAGCATCAAATATTATTGGACACCCTTTTAAACATTCGATTATTTTTAGAAAATGGCTCAATAAAAGAAGATGGCGTTTTCGATACAAAAACCGATTTTATCAATACTTTTCAGATACTTCTAAAGGAACAACCCGCTCGGTTGAAACAAGTTATTTTACACTTAACCAAAACGCAAAATAGTGTAATACGAATACTATCTATTTTTCCTCAAAAAATAATCGCAAAAATTATAGAGCTGTTATATGGAGCAAATACGAGCGTCATCGTAAAATATTGGAAGGACCTTACTTTAATTTTCCCATCTATTAAAGAGCAGATCAACAAATCTTCATTAGACGGATTTTTTACTTATCAAGTTTTAATTTATTATCCCTTGATGTCCTCAGGTTTGTTTTCTCTTGAAAAAGTTATTGGGCATTTAATTGCAGCATTTTCAAAAAAGGAAAAAATTAATTCAACCATTATTTTACTAAAAATTAAAGAATCTCAGCAAAAAGGAAATATTGGATTAAGGGAAGATTGGGAAAAGATAATTCCCAAATTATTCCAATTGTTGGAAGGTCGGTCAGATACCCCAAAAAATAATATTGATTGGAATACAGAGTCAGTTAATGAGGATTTTAAAGACTTGGGGCTTTATATAAATAATGCTGGACTTAGTTTGATTGTTCCCTTCTTTCCACGATATTTTGATATGCTTGGAATGCTTGAAAATAGAAAATTTAAAGATGAAACAGCAGCGATTCGGGCGGTTCATTTAATTCAATATATTGTTACTGGTCATCAGGAAACAGCAGAACACTTTTTAGCTTTCAATAAAATTTTATGTGGGTTACCCTTGGATACACCTGTTCCAAAAGGAATAAAAATGACCACAACAGAAAAGAAAATTACTGAAGATATGATGAATGCAATTGTGATCCATTTGAAAGCAATGGGCACAAAGAATCTTGATGCTTTAAGAGGTGGATTCTTGGTGAGAGAGGGTAAACTAGAATGGCATGAAGATGGGTATTGGAATTTAGATGTTGAGAAAAAAAGCTATGATATCATGATGCAAAATATGCCTTGGTCAATATCAATTATTAATCATCCTTGGATGAAAAACAGAATACAAGTCACATGGAATTAACACCAGTAAAACTAAATGCAGTTACCTTAAAAAAAGAATTTTCTTGGCTTTTTAATGCCTTACAGGTTAGAATTCAATTGTATTTTCAACAAGAATCAGAGTACAAAAATATTTTTGACTTGGAAGCTCCCAATCTTGAAAACGACAACTCCATCTATGCGCAAACCATTCGAAAATTTAATATGGGATTGCCCGAAAGGTTAGTTTTATTAGTTGCCTTAGCACCACATATTGCTCCTGAGATACTTGACCTTTTTTTTACTAAAAACAAATTGTACGACAGACCTTATTCTGCATTTGGAGGACTGAAAGGGAAGAAACATAGTGGATTCATTCCTTCTGGCGAAACTGCAATTTTTTTATTGGCTGGAGGAGATTTGCATACTCGGTTTGTTTCAACTAGATTATTCGATGAAGGGCATTTTTTTAATAAGTTCAATATTTTGGATCTGAGCTCTGATACCGAAAAAGAATCTAGACTAAGTGGTGCGCTTTCGATAAGTGAGGAGTTTTTAACAAAATTTACAACAGGGGAAGAATATCGTCCTATGTTTAGTTCTCGTTTTCCTGCCAAATTATTGACTACAAATTTAAATTGGGGAGACCTTATTTTAGAAAATCATATCATGGAGGAAGTGGAGGAAATTCAAACATGGATCAAACATGAAAAAGAAATTTTGACGAATGAGAATCTTATCAAACGGATTAAACCTGGCTACCGTGCGCTTTTTTATGGTCCACCAGGGACAGGCAAAAGTCTGACTGCTACCCTATTGGGCAAGGCTGCTAAGCGTCCTGTTTATAGAGTGGATATCTCGCAACTTGTATCAAAATATATTGGAGAGACCGGAAAAAACTTGGCCAATATTTTTAATCAAGCAGAAAATAAAAATTGGATTCTATTTTTCGATGAAGCGGATGCTTTATTTGGAAAACGGACAGAAACTAAGGATTCACATGATCGACATTCAAATCAGGAAATTGCCTATCTCCTACAGCGTATTGAGAGTCATCCAAATATTATCATTTTGGCGACTAACCTCAAGGATAATATAGATACTGCTTTTGCTCGTCGATTTCAAAGTATGGTTTATTTTCCCGTACCAAGCGTTGAACAGCGTCTTCGACTTTGGCAGGATGCTTTTGGGGAGCATTTTAAATTGGAAGATTCTTTGGATTTAAGGGATATTGCCCAAAAATATGAATTCTCTGGAGGTTCTATTATTAATGTATTGCGACATTGTGCTTTGGCTACTGCTCGTCGAGAGAATGGAGTGGTAAAAAGATTGGATATAGAGGAGGGAATTCGAAGGGAGTATAGAAAGGAAGGGAAAGTGATTTGAGGGTAATACAATCACGAACAGTTGGAATAAACGCTAATATTAATTAGGTTTGTTTGTAAAAATAAATTTTCCTTTAAAATGTTATCCTATCAAAATTAGTTTACTAATTTTTTAATTTACTCAAACTTTTCCCTGTGGGTTTTTATTTAGTGTAAATCATAATCAGTTCTATTGAGCTTATACTTTTGAATTTTTTTCCACTATTCCTCTAGCCGCCTAATTGTTCTTTTGTTCGACCTGAGCACTAGTATGGAAGTCATAATAATTTTGACCTACTAGTAGTCCCAGAACCAGTATCTATTTTTGCTTTAAGGGTAACTTTTGCACTCTTTTCTATTTCGTAACTGCTAGTGGTATTTTTTTACTTGGGCTCCACCTAATCTGGAATTATAAGGAATGTGAATAGTCAGAAAAGATACTTCGTCATACCTCCTCGACCATAAAGATTCCTACCATTACATTTACAACATGGGTAATTCTAAAACATCAGAAATAAAAAAATAAAATAGTGTAAATGAAAATATTTCATCTACTAGTTTTGAAAAAACATTGACTTTACCTAAAAAATATTTAGGCAGTCTTATCCCCCTAATGATGAATCTAAAACTATAAATAGTGATGTTGAAAATAACGTATCTTTGTAACGCAAAAAAAGTGGAATTTCAAACTTAAAAAAAACTAATCCAACAAAAAATTTATTAAAGCTTGATGTTACTTTTAAATATTCACAAATTTCAATTTTGGTATATCCATGAAATTTACTGATTTTAAAAATTCGAACTTTGCATATTATTATCAGCGATAAATTATAGTTAAGTTTGTATTTTAGAGTATGAGAGCTTAAAAGTATTTTCCATAACAAATACGCCAGATTGAATTTAAGCCAGTTTGTCTTTAATCTGGGCAAATCGCTGTTGTATTAGTAATCTCCGATCCTCATATTTAGCAACTGCGTTAGGAGGAAATTGATCACAAAGTTCAAGGTAAGATTGATTAACATGCTTCATCACATCCAAAACCTTAATATGGACGTCTATATGAGATGATTTTACTGCATCCCAATTATATTCTTTATAAGCATCCCATGCACTTTTTCCAGCCATGAGAACTCCTATCCCTGCACCCGCTCCACCAACAGCTCCTGCTGCAACATTTAAACTACTTCCCGCGGCATTAGCCGCAGCAACACTAGCATTACTAGCATTATCCAACACTTCACTACCAATTTCTGTTCCTAAACCGATAGCCAACTCACCACCATCAACTACTGTTTCAATAGCACCTGGACCGCTATTAGCTAAACTTTCCATTTTTTTGAGTTCTTTATTCCGAGCCAACTTCATCCCAAATTTTGCGCCAGCTCCTGCTACTCCACCTGATGCTCCCAGAGCAATAGCAGCTGCGAAAGGAACTATTGCTGTACCTCCAGATGCAACAACTACTGCACTTGCAATACCTAAACCTCCAAGAACTGCACCATATAATGCACAAGTAGCACCAACTGCAGATAGTTTCTTACTCCATGAATTGGCCTTGCCAGCATGAGCCAAAAATTCTTCAAATTTACTTGCTAAATCTTCAGAAATATCTAGTGCTCCCATAATTTGCCCCTCACTTATGGCATCTCTTCTTTTCCTCCCTTTAACTTTCGCATACTCCATTGTACCTTCTTTGCTTTGAATACCATGAAGGCCTAGTTTTCCAAAAGCACTCCCAGCCGTTCCCTGATCAGATGCCGTTTTTGACTCTTTTACGTTCCTCATAGCCTCGTGTTCTGGAGTGCCTTCTTTGGGCTTTATATCATCAAGTCCTAAAGCACTCATGCCACTTACTTTCTTTTGAATTGGTTGAAATTTTCCCTGTAAAAGTTCTTCCTCTTCTATTGCCATTTTTTGAATAGGTTGAGTGGAAGGATTAACCGTCGCTACCTTAAATTGAGCTGTATGTTTAGTTTGTGGAATATTGTTAGCCATTTCTTGTAATTTCTGTTGAGCCACAGCCTCTGGTCTGTTATCTACAAATTGAAAAGTAGACTCACCACCACTCTGTATCTGAGATTCACCTTTAGTTAATATTTGCTTTTTATTAACCTGTGCTTTGTCGACATAAGTCATATGTTATTTTTAAGTTTCTTTTTAGCTATTGATTAATTTAAGTGGTTTTTTATCTCACAATACTCAAAATAATATTTCCTTTTACGTTACTATTAACAATAATTTACCTAAAGGCTAATAGGGATTTGTTCTGCTTTTTTATCACCTATAAAAGTTAAACGTTTAATTTCGATCACTCCATTCGCTATATTATTTCTTAGGTCTTCTAAAGTCATAGAATTAATTACCGCCTCAGCGCCTCCCCCCAAGGTTTTACCTCCAAGTACCCATTCTTTTTGATAGGCTCCACTTTCCATTCCTTTTGGCAAACGCAAATCAAACTGTTTAGGATTATGCACAATAAAACGATAAATACTATTTGTTGGTGAGGCCCAAGATCCTGCTGGAATACCTAATTCTTTTTCCAGAGTTTCAATCCCATTTCCATCCTTTGCTTTTATCAGCAAACTTTCTGCATCGCTAAGTGGCGCAACAAAGTTGCTATCAGTTCCCCAACTTTTCCATTGACCAAGTATATTCCCAAAAGCCCATTCCGATATAAACGCATGTGTTTTTTGAAATTTATCGAGCTGTTTTCTTGCATAACGTTCGTAAATTTCTTTAAAATCATCTTTTCTTTTACCAACATCCCTTTTAGGTGGCGTTTGCTGACCTATCTTGACGAATTTTAACATTTTATCACTCATATTATTTTTAAATTAAAGTTAAAATATATTTGTAATAACCAATTATAATTTATTATTCAATTTTAAGATTTTAGTAGCAGATATGGAAGGATCTAACTAGATTAAGGACGATAAACCTGTAAAAAAGT
>Ga0209092_10004059_pt1 | contig 12380 bp, 16 predicted proteins | sample FraStrMetagenome_FD_187446 | JGI IMG/M metagenome (GOLD analysis project Ga0209092, IMG submission 187446) | Marine eukaryotic phytoplankton communities from Arctic Ocean - Fram Strait ARC3M Metagenome (SPAdes) (version 2) | ecosystem: Environmental > Aquatic > Marine > Oceanic | place: Fram... | reverse complement strand
GTTACTCTGCACGTGGTATAGTGATTACCTAGCAGTTTCATCTGAACAAAGGATACACATCATCCTACTACTGCTCTACGGCCGGCGGAGTACGCGCGGTACACGTAAGTACAGCAAAGTTTATCCAATTCCATATAGACTTTATGTCATTGACAAAAACCAAAACTAGGGAAAAGGAAAATGTAAAAGCTGGAGCTATCGCATATCATATTCTCATACCTTTCATAATCCCATCGGCAATCCATTTATAATGTCAATTGGTTTACCCAGAACGCCGTCTTTCGGTCATCTATGTTAGATATTGAATTCAATATCTACTTCTCTTAATGGGTTTTGCAAAAGAGTTATCTAGAGTTTAGAGTAGTTGTACACTTACGAATCCTGCAATAGTGATTAAAGCCAACCCTTCTGGACACAACATTATGAAATGCTTAACAAATATGATTAATCTTTGGTGTCATGCCAGAAAAGGAAAATGTTCGTTAACCATACATTGAAAGCAACCCTCCCCAAATGAAAAAGACATCAACACTCTAAGGAATAATCTTTCTCTCCTTCCTCTTCCAATAAAGTACCTTCAAACTCGGTAACAACTATTTCATCCTCATCCTCAGTACAGAGTTGAAAGCGTTGACAACTTCTATGCATAATATGAGCTACCCAAAATCCAGCAAAGCCTAAACATGCAAAAATTATTAGCAAGATCTCGAGTGGGAGAACGTAGTGAAGACTGTTGTTGTTGTATCTGATGCAGTAAGTCCCTTCGTCCGAACACTTAAGATAAATATTTAGCAGGAATCCTACTGCCGATCCAACACCATAGGACAAAGCCTTATTGGCAAAGGCTCCTTCTTTTTGTTTCGCTTCAGGGAAAAATAATGCAAATGCGGACTGCAACGGGCCTTCATACATGGCTCGTCCAACACCCATAATCACATAAACGCATAATATCATAGGCAAGTTCCATTCAGAAAAGCGAGGTAAGAGTATAAATATGAAAGGTATTGTTGCATATGAAAGCGCGCCAACAACCATGAGATTTTCCATCTTCACTTCACTCAACCTGGTCGTGGCCAAGAGAAAATTGACAAGCGATGCTGACGCGGCAGCACTTGCAGACATTGCACCTACTAGGTATTCGATCGATAAACTTTCATCATTATCGGGAGACAATGCGACAGGAATCACGTGTCCTCCAACAAATGTATTTAAGAATGCAGATGTCATGCCAAACGCTGTCGGCATCAAAACCATATATTTCATTTTTGCATCAGTCTGGAATAACCGCATAGAACCCAACGCTTTCTCGCCACATCCAGACTGACTTAAGGACGTAGCATTTGGGGAACGCTCTGAATAATCAATAACAATAAACATATTCATAGAGCTAAGAATACAAACGATCGCGTAAATAGAATATAACCAAATTTGTTTGAAGTTCAACCAAGTCACAAACATAGTGGACATGGCTTTGAGTAAAATTTCTCCAACTAAAAATATAAAAGCAAAGATATTCGCAAAGTAACTAGTATTCAAGCTCACATCTTCCCCAGTTAAAACTGAATATGACTTTGAAGCTTGAGCGAAGTATACTCCCTCAGACGTCCATAATACGCCGCCACCAATACCCGCTACCAAAGCTCCGACAATAGCACTTGAGTTACTAACAATAGCACTATATCCTCGAAATAAGTGTTGCATGCAGGAGCAAATGACAAAAATCGTGTACATACACAGTCCGAGACACAACGCTTGCTTTGAACCCAATGTGGAAGTAATATATGTACTGATGAACATTGACGAAAAGGCAAATGCAACGCTGACTATTGCATTTTGATAAACACCCACATCACCCGAATCCGCCAGAATTAAAACAAGCACTGGAAGAATCAATAAAATAGAACCGAATCGTTTAGTAACATAAATAGATATCACATTGATATATCATATATCTCTCTAGCTTACCTGCTATAACTGCACCGTGATTCAAAGAAAACAAGCAGCTCATGAGAAGAAAATTAGTGTACTCATTCTTAATTTTTCGATCCAACTCGTTGGACAACTTTCCACCATCTTCTGTACACAATGAAGAATGTAACGATGAGGATAGTGCGGATTCCAAGGATGATGACAGCGAGACATCAGACGTCGTCATCGTAACATTGGAAAGAAATGAAACGTCATTATCATGACTATGATCATCATCTTGGTGGGAATCATTTGCATGGAGCGGACCGTACTTCATTTTTTGCGATTAGCTTTTAAGATTCATTAAGATATGAATTGAATGTTGTTGTAATGTACGCTTATTTATATTCTATGTTCTATCCCTTGTCGAATGGCATGTATTAATAATAGTGCTTTACGAATTGTGAGGGATGCTATGAGAATAAAGCGAGAGAGAGAAGGAGAAGGGAATTATATAAAAGAATTTTCTACTGTACACATGTACTCGTATTAATATGTGGTAGCCTATCTTGAGTGCGTAGTGTGTCAAAGCTTGCGTGACTTGGAAGTTTGAGAAGCAAAATGCGAGACGAGAGACGGGACCTATTTTTTTTCTGGTTTACTCGTTGAGTTGACGTTTTACATGACACCATGTTTTGTTATATTATTATTTTTTAAAATAGAATGTTATCGTGGGCTATCCCGGTGACCGTCCTATTTTGCGAGATAAGAACAGATCTATTCCTCTCAATCCCCATATGCTTCCTCCTTTGAAAACAATCACGTACGACCGTCGAAATAGAATGACAAATCAGGAAGCCCTCACAGCGTTGCAACGTCAAGTTGTGGATCTATCAAATGCTCTCCAGAATGCTCGGCAGCAAACTGCTGCTGACCGTGCCCAACTGTAGGTCCTGAACCACGTTCAAGGCCACGGTTAAGGAACAGGAGCAGGGGCAGATCAAGTCACATTTTCAATAGCACCAACCCAATGCATGCCAGCTAGCATATCGATAAATGACACGACACAAAATGGCAAATTTTACTCAAACACACAATCCAAAAAAACCTCAAGTACCAGTATGGAATCAAAACGCGGAAGAACTTTCAAATTTGAATGGCTGATGATATATGGGTTGGTAATCACGTCAAGGGACCCAGAAACAAATCAGATTGTGTCGATCAGGTGCAGATTCTGCGAGTACGGCTGGGATGCGAAAGAGAGTGATTGTCACCGAAAAAGAAAGAGAACGAAGAGGATGAAGTACTATCAGAAACCTTGGCGGAAGGAAAACATTGAGCGCCATCTAAAGGATCAACATTCTAAACGTTACCAATAGTATGTCGCTTTAGAGAGCCATGAACAGAGAATAAAATTCTTTCAAGATCGTGTTAAAGCTAAACCGTTTACATCTATAATCAACCCCAATTTGGGCGTGGCGGGAAAGAAGGCAGAAACCCAAGTCATGATTGACATCCACAAAGAGGTTGTAGATGTCATTATCAGCCAAATACTAACCGATTGCAATGAAGCAGAAGATGGTGATTGTAGAGAGGAAGCTCACGATACCCCTTTCAATTTGGTCTCAAACGATGAATCTGAATTCTATCAGGCATTTTCGAAATGATTGTGTCGTACATTGGAGTAGGGATGTCCTTTCGACAGTGTGCTGAGCTGCTCTTAAGAACTGAAGACAAATCTACCTCAGGTGCTTTGGGCAACATCAGCATAGGAAAGGTTATTCATGTCGTCAGATATATCTGTGCATTGAATCATCAAATCATGCGGGAGATCCTGGCAAGTTCTTGGGCTTTCTCGATAGCCCTGGACACTGGAACCAAGGCCACAATCCCATACTTGGACGTCAGGATATGTGTTGTTGTAAGAAGACAGCTTTTCAACATTCATCGGGTTGCGCTGCCGATGTATGAACGATATACGGGAGAGAACATGTTTATACTAGTGGAACGGTTCCTACATGTACTTTGCCCAGAATGGAAGCAAAAGTTGATCAGTGTTTCGACAGATGGTTTGTCCAACACGACTGGATCGTAGCAGGAATTAGTAACATGCGTAGACAGAGCGTGTCTACCAGGATTCTATCGTGCATGGTGTGGCGCCCATCAGTTAGATTTAGTTGTGCAGGCTATATTTGTTCAGTTGTTGAACGATACTTTTGTACAGAATATTCTTAGTGTTACAAGGCATTTGAGGCGACAAGAAAATCTCATTCGCGAAATGGGAACAAAATGCCCGAAGTTTGTAGACATTCGCTGGCTTTCCATGGAACGACTCCTATCATGACTGGTTATGCATAGATTGAGAGTTGTATCGCACTTAAAAGAAAAACAGCGCAATCCAAGCAAAGCGCAATCCAATCAAAGGTTGGTGGGTAATAGTATATTTTCAGAGAGATTTTACCGAGCGTATAAATGCTACATTTCAATCACTTCAAGGGAAGATGACTTTGGTAAATGAGCAGGAAAATATGTTGCGAACTTTGGCCAATCAATTGCGTATAGAAGGGGAAGTAAAAGGTAAAAGGTGCGGCTATGAATATACTGTAGCTCCCATGGAATCGGACGTATTCATGCATGTGAATGGTTTGTATTTTGCTGGACAAAACGAAGCAGAACAACATATTCATAACAGGCAAATGTTCGTCCGAGAAACAGCACAGGAACTGAAACACAACGTCGCAACGATGAATGATTATAGTACCATATTGCGTAGCATTTGCATCATGTACGTTGATGGTGTATCTGGCATATCGAAGATATGTGCTGAGCGTGATGAGCAGAATCGACGCACATCTACATTGCCTCCAAAACTGCCAAAATCGTTGATAAACTTTTCAAAGCATCAGTTTGGTGATCTCATAGTCTCGCAAAAGATGCGCTCGATGTCAGCAATGCCAGAGCAGGAAGTTATTGTGCTGGAAGAAGAATTTTGTGATTTCAAAAAGCAAACACAAATTGAGAAAGGATTTGTAGACATGATTCAGCGAATGGATGTGCAATTGGATTGAAATATCCTCGCCTGTGCTCTTTTTTCGGTGGATTAGCGACGGCTTTTCCAGGCACGAGTGCGGTGGAGTCCGACTTTTCAACCGTCAGGTTTGAAAAGAACGACTACCGCACTTCGTTGACAAACCTTTCGCTTGAAGGGATGCTCCAGTGTAAGCACTTTAAGGAATTACAGATGTTTTATCGCAACAAACCTTGTACCTTAAATAAAACTCATGTAAGAATCTGATGATGCCTCAAATACGCTAGTTGAGGTTTTTCAGGCATTTTCTTCATAGGCAGTCCTGTTAAAAGGCGAGACCTATTTTTTCAGAACTTGCGCAGCCTAGCACAGGCTTAATTTTTTGTATTATATTTTAACTTTTTTGTCCACCTCAATAACATAATTCATCCAAAGCAAATTGCTATCCAGGTTTCGAAGCATTGGTGTATAGCTTCATCGTCGTACATCATCGAATTGTCTTTGACTAAGGACAAGAGCAGACGGTTCACCACAAGGAATCGAGTACCTCAGATTAAATTATTCAATTAACGTATCTTCAAAATTCAGACTTGATACTGCATGTCAATTGCATACCTACTATTTTTTCATTCCAGTAATAGAGTAAGAGAATCCTCGTAGAGAATGATGAACTTTTTGCAACTTACAATTTTGAGTTGAGGTGACAGATATTACGTTTATGATTGAAAGTACAGAGTTTTGTTGAATCGTTCATATGCTAAATACATCAAGAAGTTGGTGGTTTTCTCATATATTGTGTGATGTGGAAGTACAGAGCGAATTCTTTCTATCCTTGACAAAACTTCTATATTTGATTATGTTTGCACTACTAATGTTGTATAATCTTACCAGGGCTCCAGCATTCTCGTTTTTATTCCCTCTTTCCATCATTATGTCGCCACTTGCGCGACCTGCTGCATTGGACTATTTGAAGGGTTTTCCTTTTCACAATCATGGCTATCTCTTTTGTGTCGCATCATAGTTGTCATGGTCGACTTCATCACGTCATTATTGGCAGCTTTCGAACGACAACCGAACAAATCTGACACGAAAGCTTCGGCAGCATCGGTAACAATATCATTATCCGGTGAATCCAACTTGCTTTGCACCCCTTCGTCCGATGTTTTGTCCTTCGTATTCTCACGAATGAAAGAAGCCAAAGATGTAAGCATAACATCCAAGTCTTCGTCCATCATCAATTCTTGGATCTTCGAACTTACGCGAGGATCTTTGATTTGGGATAATAAAAAGTTCTCCGCATCGTCTCTATCTGTCACAGAAAGAAGATTACGATTCAACGCCTCATCGATGCATCGTTTGATAAGACTCATTTGCTGATGATGTTCAACATCCATAGATTGTGGTACGATCATACTTTTCCCCTTTGTGTTCGTAATGTGGTCGCACTCAATATGGTGACTGTTTATTTCAGAAACATTAGCTTGATCTCTCCGTTCAATAATGGAATGTGCTGATCGAAACGACAACGGCGACGAATATTGAATGTCACAGCGCTGAACGTGAAGGAAGTTACCCCCATCTTCATTCTTGATACCATCACCGCTATTATCATTACTATTACACTGTGCCAGTTCTACGAGCTCTTGTATCATAATGTCGACTTTCTTGGGATCTTGTGATGGAAATGATTCCATTAGAGCGCCCTCATCATCCACCATAAATAACGCTTCCAGTAGTTCTGGGGCATTTATTTTAGATAACTCGTACAAATAACTTGCGCCATATTGTGATATGAGATTGGTTGACAGTAATATACTTATAACTTCCTGTAAGATGGAATGTTGATCGTTGGATAATTCATACCGAAGATGACTTTGTGAACAGTCTTTATTTGATAGCAAGCATTCTTCGTCTGTGTTATCATCTAGTTCGTTGACGTTGAGCAAGGGAACGTCGCAAGGATTCTTGCCAATGTCATCAACTTGAAGATCCCTTTCATCCTTTTCGTCATCGAAAGAAGATGAATCTACGGATTTCACCAAGTCTCCCAACTGTCCGTCGCAATTAAAGTTGCGCATTCATATATGAGAAAATTTGAAGTTTCTTCCTGCCAGCCATAAAAATGTGTAAGATGATGAAATTAACGTACCATATCCATAAACACGCCCGCATCGCCACCATTGATGAACTCATCTGTGATTTTATACAGTATCGGATTCTTGCATTTCCAGGCATATTTCATTGCACATACAGCTTCTTGACTTATTTTGTTATATTCCAGTAATAATCGCACAGCTTCGTGGAATAAACCAGAATGAACGTCTCCGTCATCTTCTTCAATATTTTCCTTTTCTTCTTCTTCATAATTTTGTGCGGATGAGGCTGTCCACGAACCATCATCATCCTCAGCTTCTTTCTTTTCGTCCATAATGAGAGTCTGCAGCATGCGTTCAAAGATATCACAATCCATAAGATCAATGTAACATTCGCATGCATGGCGGAGACGATGATCTTTGAATGCTGTAAGGCGTTCGATAGTAGCAAATTGTTGATCGGATAAAGTCCCTTCTATGTACATTTTTTCTGCTGTGACGGTAGCTAATTCAAATACATTCACATCGTCGTCACCTTCGTCATTCAGATTACTAGAATCATTCTCAACTGCTTCGTCCTTTTTGTAGTGGATGGAATGATCTTGTAAAGGAGGATGGTGATGATAATCCAAGGGCTCTTCTTTTCTGGGTATCAATAAGTTAGAAGGCCGTTTCAACTCTACCAGCACATCATCTTTCCCAACCGGCAATAGAGAGTTACCAATTTCATACAATGCGTGATATAATAAATCATCTTGTTCACGAAATTCCTGATACGCTCGTACGATGGTCGTTTCTTTCAACAAGATGGCATGCAGCAATGCTATAATGTTTCCCATCGGCAATGCATCATGTTCCATGAGAATACACGATATGTCGCATACATCCTCCATGGAAAAATGCTTTATCTGTTTATCTGCATAGTCTTTATACTCTGTAACGGTAGAAGTGCCCTCCAATTCCAGCAAGAGATTACGGGCAATAGTACACATCATACAACGTAAATATAAATCGTTCGAAGTGTAATGTGCTACGAGGAGTGCAGCTCTTACTACTCCATCGCCGCAGTCAATGAGAGAATATAAGATGGAGGTAAAATGATCTGGTATGGTGAAAATTTGATTGGTGTTCGTATGGTCTGTAATTGCGGTTGAGGTGGTATGTTGACGGACATACGAGCGTAGTTGATCTTTGATATGTTCATTCATTTCGATAGTCATGATTGTCTTGGTTGTTAGAGAACGATTTTCATCACCTTGTTGAGTGTAAGAGCTGCGCTCAATGCTCTGTAATGACGCCGATGACGATGACGAAAATGATTGAGATAAGGATTCATTATTCTGAAACATTGTCGTGTCGTTACGGTTGTAATTGTAATCATCCAAATTAGTGTTGTAGTCGTCGTCATCCTTCTCGGAATCGTGAAAGAAATGATGACGTTGTAATGGGGGCGAAGATGAAGAAACAGGTGAAGGCGAAACAGTTGAAGGAATGTGGGAGGGGATGGGTCGAGTGGTTCTTGTATATGGCAGCGTAGGTAGCGGCGTTGATAACAAAAGCTCATAGTAACTGGAAGAATCCAATTCCGTTCGATTCTGTGAACAATTACGCACGTATGTACACATTTTCAAAATTGAGCATGATAAATAATTAGAGTAGACACAAACGCGAAACAAGCAGCATTGAAAAACGTACCTCACAAAGGACTGAAAGAGGGTACACTTTTCCATTTAGGACATTAGTGAGACCAATAATGGATTTTTTCAGATGCAATGTTGCATCGTAATCGTTCGTTTTATCTACCTTTCTTGTTTCAGTAGCCAAGGCAGTACTCAAGACGGATCGCAGCTCCTTGACGTTGGAAGGGATGGCGATGTCTACAAGTTCATCAGTGTGGGGAGATCGAACGGTCATCCATTTGGTGACAGTTTTGGTCACAGAGTCTCCGACGTACGCATGATAATGCCTGGACGTCGGGACATCGTTTTCTTTGTTATCGTTAGTGGATGACATGATGAGTAGGCGAGATTATTTCCAATGCGACGACGAAAGTGATGGAAGTACTGTAAGAGATGAGACGTCCACAATGTGTACTCGAAAAGTGCGGTTGAATTTCATTCATTTTTGAAAGTGGTACATGCAAGGTTTTTTTGAAAAATAATTATATGCCACCGTTTGTTCATTAGCGCTTTAGAACAGGGATATGGTCTAAAACGACCGCGAATACTTATCCTTTGTACGACGATCCAGGACAGCTCTCATTAAGTAGTGTTCATTTGTAATCTGACAGTAATCATGAAGTCATGAAGCAGTTTTGAAGCAAAACGACGAATCTCGCGATGGCAGCAGGTTGCACTCAACTGTATGCTTCTCAATATTTGGTTATGTATAGTACCAGTTGCATCAGAAAATCATTTAGCGAAAAATCGCTATCATGACTGGAAAAAAGAAGCTAGTAGAATATTGAACATGAGATGTATACTAAATGAAATGTGTACGAATCTATTTCGGAATATCTAGTCAAAGATTACGTCGTCAGTCAAACCTATTTGATATACGATTTCTGAACGATAAAGAAATTGACATGGACTACTGGAAATAACTGTTCACATTCTACTTCTAGATTTATTACGCAACCTTCAATTCTTCATCAATGCTCACAAACTCTATACCATCAGACTCTGAAACTATTTCATCGTTCTTCATAGCTTCAAACTTTTCAATCGTCATATCTCCTTTTAGTAGAATAGGCTTTCGTTCACAACGAACTGCAGCTCCGTCGACGTAAACTGTGTGCACGCTTGGATGAGAGGGCACAACAAACATGGTATCCAAAAGTATTTTTTCTGTTATGGAACGCAACCCTCGTGCACCTGTTCCTCGTTTGTAGGCGATTCGGGCAAGCTCCACCAACCCACATTCAGAAACGTGAAAATCAACATCACTCATTGCAAATAAATACTTATACTGTTTTATCAGCGCATTTTTTGGTACAGTGAGGACATTTACAAGCTGATCCTCATCCAGACCCTTCGTAGACACAATAACGGGAAAACGTCCTACGAACTCAGGAATCAACCCATACTTCACCAAATCGTTTGGCTCTGATGAGTCAAAATATTTCCCTTGTACTCTTTGGTCAGAAAGTTCCTTTTTCATTTGGGCACCAAAACCGATTGATGCTGCATCCATTCTCCTATTAATAATTTTTTCTAAACCTGCAAATGCACCACCACAGATGAACAAAATATTTGTAGTATCTATAGCTATAAAGTCTCCCCGTGGATTCTTGCGGCCACCCTCCTACGAAGTAGAGGATTGATAAGTCTATTTCCCGAAAACATTTGACGTTTAATGCAAAAACATACCTTCGGAACATTAACAACGTTTCCTTCAAGAATTTTGAGAAGAGCTTGCTGTACACCTTCGCCACTGACATCTCTCGTGATAGACACATTTTCACTTCGCCTACTTATTTTGTCAATTTCATCCAAGTACACGATTCCTCGCTGGCAACGCTCTAAATCTTGACCGCTTTCGAGATAAAGTTTGTACAATATACTTTCGACATCTTCCCCGACGTAACCGGCCTGGGTGAGACAAGTAGCATCAGCAATAACAAGTGGTACATCGACAAGCCTTGCAAGAGTTCGTGCAAGCAAGGTTTTGCCACCTAGTGAAGTTAATGGTGTATGTTAATTCAACGGACAGATGGACACATGCAAACTCGAAGAAACTTACTTCCAGTAGGGCCGATCAGGATGATATTACTCTTATCAAGTTCACATGTTTCAACTACTTCTCTGCCAAAATCTTTATTTCCAATCAGCATACTTTGCATTTGAATACTTTGTTTTGTTTCCGAATCAGCTGGTGCCTTTAAATCTATCTCGCAATATTCATATGAGGAATCGTCATCCGTTGTGGTCGATCGCCCGTATTTTTGATTTAGATAAATCGATTCTGTCACAATATCTCCTGTTTGTGTAGATCCATTCGATCGAATCCGTGGATCAACATTAACTTCACCCGCTGCAGTCTGCGCCGCTGCTCTTGATTGACTTACACGAAGGCGTTTGTAGTGATTATGAACACCCACACTCAAAGCAATCTTCACATGATGTTGGCCAATCACATACTCAGTTAGACCATTATATATATCGTGGGGTGTGAGCAAACTAATAGGTTGTTGATCAGCGGATGTAGAACCCTGCCCATCTACTCTCTCTTCGTGCAAATTGGACGAATCTATCGTTTGCTTGCTATTAGAACCGTTGGTCTTACCTGTCCCGTTCATAGAGGAAACCTCATTCACCGCATGCTGATCCTCAACTCTTGAAAACAAACGCACTGTTTGTTTAGCACCTGCACCATCACTTTGACTGGAATGCGAGCTACTGCTGGACGGCGAGGAAGAAGAAGAATTCTGATTCAGTTTCGTAGTACTTGCTGTAGGACTGGTATTTTGAGTAATAACAAACCAGCCACTACATGTTGCACAATAAAACGTATTCTCTTCAAACTCATTGTGACGAAAACTGCAACTCCTAAAAAACCAAAAAATGAGACCCCTATCAAAAACAATTTTTTTTCTCATGTATGGGAATAAACATACAATGAAAACAAGATAGAGAAAACATGTGTGTAATTATGCGCTCCGTGAAACTCGAAATTCTCAACCAACGAAAACAACAATAATGTTATTATTGAATATCTCATCATGCCCATCAACAAGCCTCAACATTGCAACATCACCCACAACAATCCCAACGTTGACCACTTACGTTCCACATTTCGGGCATCGATATTTCCCTCCCCTTCTCGAATTAGAGCTAAAATAGGCAACATCCCCCCTTGGATGCAACGAGAGCGGGAGCATGGAGCAGCATGGTGATGATGACGACGAAGATTCTCCCGACAGAACTAAGGCACGTCGTACGGTTCTTGGTATAGTCCTTACTGCTAGTCTAGATGCTAGCATTATGTTGTAGGAATGAAATTGTATAACTTGAATAGAACAAAGTGTGCAACGAAGATAGGGAAAAATTTGAAGCGAAGAGAGATGAAATGAGTAGAATATCTATGCGAAGAATTTTAGGCATGATCTGATTGCCTGTGTTTTGTTGCTGTTGCTGTTGTTGTTGTTGTTGTTGTTGACAAGCATAATGTTTGTTCTGCGAAGTTTCAGTCGCGAAATTTCAGTCGCGAAGTTTGATGACATCATTCAGAACCAGAACTGCTTTCTTCTTTGGCTCCGCGTCCGTGTCACTTTTATTTCCAACTTCCAACTTCCAACTTCCAACCCCTACTACATGTACCTTTAACCTCTAACCCCTTCGAACCCGAACCCG
>Ga0209092_10004058_pt1 | contig 12380 bp, 9 predicted proteins | sample FraStrMetagenome_FD_187446 | JGI IMG/M metagenome (GOLD analysis project Ga0209092, IMG submission 187446) | Marine eukaryotic phytoplankton communities from Arctic Ocean - Fram Strait ARC3M Metagenome (SPAdes) (version 2) | ecosystem: Environmental > Aquatic > Marine > Oceanic | place: Fram... | reverse complement strand
CCCTCGTCGTGGAAACCGTGTGGTTTCCAATATGTGTTTAATATGTCCTGTATGTTAAATTGTGAGATGCTTCAGTTTTAGTTTAGTCAAAATAAAATAAGCTCATAATTATCATCCTTTCAACTTTTGTTTAATTTACTTTAAACATTATCCGTGCATAAGGCACAAACTATATTTCAAAATATATTACCCTTTCGATCTTTGCTACTTAACAGCATGCGAAAGCACTATTTTACTCTTTTTTCGTTTCCCTCATTTGTTTCAATTTCTTCCCACAATAAAATGACAACGCTCATCTTTTTATAAACACAACAATTCCCGATGAGGTGTTCATGGCCACATCAACACTTTCAATCTATTGCTTCAAGTTCGTTGCCCTTCTCATAGTATGCATACTACAGATTCCCTTAATATGCTTTAACATATACTTCATAACAATATTTACTTTACACACACAGTACTTTCTAAACCTATCATACTCAACTACAAATATATTCATCACTTATTTCTCTCTTCTCACAAAATACTATTTCATCAACTGATATTTATTTTGCGTGCTTCCTACCTTTTCCTAAATCCCTTTCCGTCTATAATGATTATCACCACAACTGCCCTCGACGCTATCAGTACTAACGCCCCTTTAGCACTTCAGTGCGACCCTCCGGCATTGTCTAATCCGTCAATTCATCCCCTTCTCAAATCCTTCTCTCCTCTCCTACACGTTCGTGAAAACCAGATCCTAGTATCACAACTTGTGGAAGGAGTCGTCCTTGTCCAAAACAATAGCCTTACGGTTATTTACTTCCCCAAGAAAACTCATGACCTTGTTCACGACCCCACTGAATCGGATCCTATCCTCATTGGTGCGGTTGGTACATCCCTTACCAGCGCTACACCTATCAGTGTCCCTATCAAATCCCTATTCCAGGATTTTCTCTTTCTGAATGACTCTATTTCCAACGCTGCAGATATTCAATTCCCTCATAGCACCATTTTTCCCAAAACCTGCTTCGCCAATCACCCTGACAAACATCCTCAAGCCCTACCTTTCCTTTCGGAAAAAGATGTGCGATGTCTTCGACTTCCTATGGTCTTACCTAAACTCAAAGGAATTTCCCTTATCGAAGGATCCATCTTAGATCCTTCTGTGCTTCAGGCTATGCAAACCTATCATCCGGTGGCCGAAACTTGGCTAAAAGCCCATATTTCTATCTCTCAGAACCCTGCAACTATGCCTACTCAAATTGACATCACGAGCCTCGATCAGAACCTTCTTCCAAACGAATCCTCTACGATTCCTCTTTCCCCCTCATGTCAACTCCACCTAAATATACTCATGGCCAATGACAATGACCCAGCTTCCCTTCGGGCACAGATTACTACTGTACTCAAAGAAAAGCTGAGCATTCATAGGGCATCTCTTCCACAACCGGACCAACCTTCCCTTACAGACACTTTATCCCTTGATCAACCTATCCCTCCCACGACAACAAAACAAGATAAAATCATGGTGGGGGACAGAGCCATCGATGTGAAGCATCAACGATCTATCAACACCTGGAGGCTTTTCCTGTCAGGGGTTGGCACAGACGGCAACATCTCCCTACCTTCTCTAACTGATGCATTCATTGACGGCTACACCCAGTCAACGATTACTGAAAACACACGCCTTACGAGTGCTGCGATGAGAGAACACGACCAACGTCGCTCATCCGACACGAGAGACTATCTCCACAAGCTTATCTCCGATTCTCAGTGGAATAACACAACAACTGCCCTGTTTTTAAACGGGGTATTATTCGGTTCGCAATTAGACGAAATAGTGTCTTATCTCCAATCATCCATATCATTTCTTACCTTTCTTCCCATTCCACCAGCGTCTGTTGACCCAACTGTCCAGACCTTTCTATATCAGTCCAACCTTGAACATTTGGAGGCGATTGTCGGCGAATCCAGCGAAAAAAAGAGGAAAATTAACCTTAAAACTTTCCAAGGGGGTCTTCAAGAAAACCCAACACATATTCTTACCGGCCTCGCAAACTTTGAATCCAAACTCTCATTCATGGCTGAGTACTCTTCCACTCCAGAAAGCTCTCAACCCTTAATTGTTCAGTGGGTAAACAAATTAGCCAATGTATACTCTTCCCGCCAGTTTACACGTTTCTACGATAAACACCATAAGGCGCTACCGTGGATTCCACATACGATGGTCACCCAGGTCCAAATAATTATTTCCTCCCTCGCCAAAATATCAAAATCCTACCTCCACCACAACGTCCTCAAACAACAACGCAATCTTCATGCATCCATTCTCCGCACAGCTTTAAAAACTTTCCACGATGTGATGGACGATGTTAAAGGCTCAATTCGGGGATCAGGTCTAGGTTGTTTTGCCACACCCCCCATCATAGGTTATGCCGGAAACCCCCCCACACTCAAAACAAAAATTAACTCCTCATTTTCAACTTCCCCAATCATCTACCCAACACCCTTCGAACCAAAACTCATTTATCAAACCGGAACGCAGGCGAGGCTGGCTCATCGCGACTGGCCCATACAGGTGGCCCCAATCCCTCCAATGCCGCCAAATTTGCAACAAATTCGCGCAAATAGACTCGGCGTGCAGTCTCCACAACAATTGCCCTCACAACCATTCTGTCTACCCATACGGGTTCAACGACCACGATCGCAAAGTAATTTATGACTTTGTTACAAATACCAAAAATATTTCCTTTCCCCCACATGTAAAATTTGTTCCACATAACAACTCTTCTTCACATCCGTCGGTCACCAATACCAAACATGTTTCTATTCTCAAAACACCTGCCGACACACAAATTCAAACAGAATCCCGAGAATGAATGATTCACTCGGCTATCTGTCCTCAAGATTTTATTTCATCAAAAATTTTCGAATCCCCAAAAAAAAAACTAAATTCTTCTTTATTAAAATCAACAAAAATAATTTCTTCTTCTTCACAACAAATACCGAGTATAAATAATACTTTACATTCTACACCTCTCACAAATTCTTTTTCACACCCAAATTCTATTGCAAAACCTCTCAAAACAAAATCAATTCACCCCAAATCTTTCAAAAAATTTCCATCTCACCCAACTACTAACCCGACATTATTCCAATCTAAAAACCAGTCCCTTCACATACTAAAACCTTGTTCCATCTCACATGCTGCGCCAGTGGCTATCAAAAACAAAACCATCAAAAAACATACAGCACATACACTTGCTCAACAATCCTTAGCATCGGCACATTTAAAATCAAAACTACATTCATATTATGGTGAGTATCCATCTTCATCTCAACTTACCTTACACAAATTTGGCCGACCATCCAAAAACCATTCGTTTACCACAGAAGTGGTATTCGATCACATTCTTATTTTTATTTTGAAATCCAATTTCTTCTCTATCCAAGACCACCAAAACATCATCGAAGTCCACCCACTTTATTCTCACCTCTCCTATTTAACAAAACAACTTCAATCATACGACTTCCGCCCACTTTCAAAAATTGACCCGGACTTTGCAACTCGAAGTTCCATACCAATGGATAGAAAGATGCAATTTACTGCAGCTCTTCTCCATTATAATTTTCATGCAGCATCTGTCATCAGATTTTGCGGAAATAATTATACCAACACGCACATCGACCTTCAACAACTCCGTGCAAATCTTCAAAACATTGTTCCAGACAACATCATATGCTACGTTATCAGGGCCCTCACAGTCGGTGCCCCTTCTTTTATTAATGGTCACAACTCTAGAAAGAATTTTTTGGATTACTATCGTTACGGAAACCATCACACAATCACAAAAAACCCGTCCCTTGTCGCCAAAGCTCTTATCAAAGAGGACAAGTACAATTTCTTCTTACCTTTCCCCTCCTGGGTGGTACGCTTTCTATATCATCTTCACCTTTCTCCCGAAGGCTTAGTGGTGAAACCAGGAAAAACAGATAGACTAGTTTTTGATGCCACATTTAAAATTTCACATTCTTCACAATCACTTAACACCACTTGGACTCACGTGAAGGACGAACCGCCTATCTGGTATGGCACCGCCTTCCAGAGACACCTAACACGGATTTGGAACATCCGTATATCGTTCCCACTAGAAGATATCCTTTTATGGGATGATGATGTTTCCGGCGCATTCAGACTCGTTAAATACAATCCTGAAGTTGCGGCCGCTTTTTCTGCAATTTTGAATAACATACTCTGTGTCCCAGTGGGACAAAATTTTGGAGGAAATACGAGTGCTCAGAACTGGGAAGGTATCGCACGTGCTCGTGAATACCTGGCTCAACACTTTAGTAATAAAAAAATTTCTTCTCTTCTTAAAAAACATAATTCTATTTTATCTTTAATAAAATTCTCTTCTCTATCTTCTTCAAAAACCAAATTTACACCTGCATCTCCAGATTCTCATCATCAAGGAGTTTACGACAACAAGGTGCTTATTAATACTCCACATAACACCTTTGTTGATGATAATTGCATTGCAGAAATTCGCAGCAGAATGCCGCAAGCAATGGCGGCAAGTGTAGAGAGTCTTTTCACTATTTTAGGTCAACCTGACCACTCATCCCGCCGTTCTCCATTGAGTATGGACAAGTATTATCAAGCGGAATGTTCCCATACTAAAAAACAATTGGGTTACTTAATCAATACTCGCTCCATGACAGTCTCTTTCCCGAACGAAAAATTCAAAAAAATGATCAACATTCTTCACCAATGGCATGCAAAACGCAAATCTTATATGGTCCGACAAGCGGCTGAATTGGCAGGCAATCTCGAATTTTTTTCTACCATCACGCCATGGATTCGTTTCCTTACCTTTTCTATTAAACATTCTGTTTTGTTGGCTTTACGCGACAACAATGCAAAAATCTCTTCGACCAAATCTATGCGACATCTTTTTTCTGACTCACTCCTCTTAGAGCAAAATGAGGATGCCATTTCACGTAAAAACTTCGCTTTCAGTAAAATTGTCAAATCGATATGGAACTTAAAGACAAAATTTTTTATTACTACAACTCTACGCAACGACATCGGATATTTACACACAGTTTTTTCTTCACCTAAGTACAAGATTATGGCACCTATTGCCCACATCATCCATCGTGATCCCGACTACGTAGCTTACGGAGATGCATGCTTAGATGGAGCAGGCGGATTTTCCGAAAATCTCCAATTTTGGTGGTTTCTTCAATGGCCGAAAAATATCCAAGCACGTAATATAAAACATTTTCGAGCCAAATACAAATCCCCTAACGGCCACATGATATCTATCAACCTCCTAGAGTATGTCGCCATCATAATTTCTTATGCAGCAGCTATTTCTTACTCCTCTCGTCATCCCCAATGCTCCAAACATTCTTACCCAACTATCAAAATCTTCTCCGATAATAAATCGGCCATCGCATGGACGATCAAAGCGTCAGCTTCTACGTCGTCCGGAAAATCTCTAGCTTTACTATTAGCTTCTCTCCTCGTCAACCAACCACTAGGCCTCTGGTCGGGCTATGTGGAAGGTTCAAAAAATATTCTTGCTGACAAAATTTCACGCATGCAAACTCACTCTAAAAAAATTTTATTTTCAACTTTATCGCAGGAATATCCCAATCTAGCACACTACAATCGCTTCCACCCGAGTCCAGAACTTCTCTCCAACATTTGGGAGGCTTTGTTGTCTCCAAAAATATTTCGTCTCACCAAGATAAAAAATCTGGGACGATTCGATCCCGATTCGTACACTTTATAAAATTTTTATCATCACATCATCTTACTCACGATCAATTTCTTTCTCTTCCCCAATCATCTCAGGATTACGTCTCCGCATGTTATGCCGAGTATCTTGTTCAGGGCTACACCATTAAACAACAAAACATTACTTTAAATACAATTTACAACTATCTAAAAGACGCAGGCATATCGAAACGCCCGCATCCTCTTTACCCATCGCGTCTTCCAGCATATCCACCTCTCTTAAATTCAATTCTAGTAGAATACAAAAGGTGGCAGTCAGTCCCAAATCAACGTAATCCGGTCACCATCTCCATGCTCGACTATCTATACCAAGTTCAGAAAACCTTGCACCAAGACTCGTACTTATCAGCACTGTATGACTGGTTAGTGGTCGGTATGCAAACTGGGCAAAGGAAGTCTGAGTGGTGCCAGGACCTCCCGGATTTTAAAAAAACCCACAACGTTGCATTGTCTGCTAAATCGACTCCAACGGCGTTCATTGCCGATGACTTCGAGTTATCGTATAAACCCACACAATCTTCTCCCACACTCCATCCCGAACACAGCTTACCCCACATGAATTACGTCACGATTACATGGCGCTTTCAAAAAAATGGGCAAAACGGCCAAGCCGTATCTTTTTCTCATGATTATGCCAACCCCAACTTGTCGGTAGTTCGCGCAGTCGAGAGAATCCTCCTTCGAGCTAAAAGGCTTAATCAACCTAGCACCATGCCTTTGGCGGTATATGCTCGACCAAAATCTACAAAACCAACCTACATCTTCCACACACAAGTGCAATCTTCCCTCCGAGCTATAGCGACTAAGGTGTACCACCTTAAGGATCGCTCTCAAATCAACAAATACAGCTGCCACTCTATTAGAGTTGGGGCGTGTGTGCTCCTACACTCGTCAGGGGCAGATACCCTCACTATTAAATTTCGGCTCCGTTGGCGCTCAGACTCCTTTATGGAGTATCTGAGGAACACACCTCGCCTCGCTTCGTTGCACACACAAATTATTTCTTCACAAAACACTGATGTTATTCGCATTTAATTCCACTTTAGTTTTATCCTACACTAATACAAATAATCTCCTCATTCCTTGTCTGTCTCCCACTCCAAATTCTTCAAGTTGTGTCTCTTTCGGTAGTACCCTCCATCCCACTTCGTTTCCAACTTGAATTCGCCAGTGCACATGGCATGTACCTCAAACCAAATCCAACCTCGTGACACTTTCGTTACCCTACCTTTCATCCCATAAAAGTTCACGCTATTTCCACGATACCTAAAACTATTCTTCAAAATTATCCTATCTCCAACTTCCCAAGTGTGTTTTTTCCGTTTCGGTTTTTCCACACCTCTGTCTCCTTTCCCCCCCTGCTCTACAACTTCTTCCTTGATTTCTTTCATCATTTCTTTTACAATCTTCACTTCTTCTTCGGCTTTTCTCATCCTTATCTCTAAACCAGCGATTAGGTCAACTAGGTCGTCCTCTACTCCCTCTTTCACCATTTTCTCCTCCTACGAAAGGTTTTGCTCGCATTTTTCCTTTCACACACGCTCCGTTGATGGCGTTCTCCCGCGTTATATTCTTCATATATTAGCCTTCCTCTTGTATGTTTATAATTCTTCAACATACATTGAGTCGCATATGCTCCAGTCACATGGGCCCTTTAGGAAGGCTAAGATCCTACACACTTTTATCATTATAAAATAACGCTAAAATTTGACACCACAGAAAGTCTTAGATAATTTATATTCTATGTCTTTCTAAGTGTTTTATATCTCACGTCACTGAACGTTATCAACAGATCAAGGCGTAAGGCATGAATCGAATACGATTCTTGACCGTAGACGCGATACAAGATATACGGCAATCACGAACTTCCACATGTTTCAATCCTAAGTGCTAATATCTCAGTAACCGTTCAACGCCACTAATTAGCAATGATGAATTGAAAGCTGCGTAGGATACAAGGTCCATAGACAACCGAATGCAGAATGTATCAATATACAATTCCCACATTCTCGTCGATTGACTAAATCCAAAGGTTGTGAATGCAAAAGAATAGATTGTTTTATTTTTTACCCGCCCACCATCCCCCTTTAGGAAGGCTAAGATCCTACACACTTTTATCATTATAAAATAACGCTAAAATTTGACACCACAGAAAGTCTTAGATAATTTATATTCTATGTCTTTCTAAGTGTTTTATATCTCACGTCACTGAACGTTATCAACAGATCAAGGCGTAAGGCATGAATCGAATACGATTCGGTTATAATACTGAATACCCAGTACATGTTCTCGGAATCGCTTGAAGACCTATTTAAAAAAACTGTCATAGAACAGCAATATTGGTTAGAGTCAATAAGGGCTAGTTGCATTTGTTTTGAAAAATACACATCAGTGCAAAATACTACACGAACAATTAATTTAGCACATGCGACCGTACCCGATTAATTTAAATAAAATATTGCAACCCTGGTTGCAAGTCGTACTGTGTCAATACTGATGGGGCGACTGAAAGCTTTCGTGTGGGTAAAAATTTACTTATTCATTGTGCTTTAATTAAATTAATTGAGAGAGTTTCCACTCAATTTGTTGAAAAATGTGACAAAAAATAGTGTACCATCAGGTGTTTCCCACACCAAATTCGCGAAGCTCCTTCGAAACAATCCCTTACCATTCCTCATATCTTTAGTTAGATCAATATTATGTAGCTATGTAACTCTATAGGGGCATATGTAAATCTACAGGATATTGGTGTGGAAATTTCAATTTCTAAGTAAAATCACCAGACCCATCCTGATGACGTCAAAATATTTGCTCAACTCAGGAATGAATCAAGCCCTAAGATCGACGCCGACACCACCCTCAACCCAGTCGACCAGTGACACATTGTTAAACGGGAAAGCCTCGCTACGACATTAGAAGCAACCCCCATATTGGTACGTGTTTGCAAGTTTGCACTGTGATTGAGTTGCCTGGGATCATGTTGACACTCTTTGTTCTGTTTGAGGTACATGGGTGAAATGTTGATGCCTTATCATCCGATTTGAGATGTTATGACTGGACTGTTCGACCTTTTTTCGGATGTAGATGAGGAATGTGTCACTAGACCATCTTCCGGGTAACATGATTGAGTAAACAGGCACTTCGTCAAGGTACATGGCCATTGCCGCTCCCGAGCGCAATGAGTGTGTTCCTATTTCTTTGGCTTCGGAACCCAGTTTTGATTTGCCCATTATGGTCGCTGCTGCTCGTGATGCTGCTCTAACGTATTTTCCCGAAACGAAATGCATCTTTTCACTATCATAAAATGCATTGACGTGCGTTTCATTCGTCAATCCCGGAATTTTGCTAACACGTTCTTCTTGGACAATCGATGCCCATGCGCGCACTGGGCATAAGAGTAACTGATTTTTGTTGGGTGATCTAGTCCATCTTCTCACCATTGTTTTACAGTTACGAAATCCGAGGATGGGAGAAGTGGATCCCAATGTTGGATGAGTCGCCCATTACAGAAAAATCGGAGGTTTTTGAGTTTAAGTCGTTTCGTTTTTCTTTCGCTGGCCGTGGCAAATAGGTAATCACAGCTCCTCATTGCGTAGAAAAACGCTCCAACTATTACTTCGCCAAATGCTTTATTCCTTGCCGTATTTCTCACTTCTACTACCTTTTTCAACAGGCTGACCGGGACTGCTTTTTGCTGTTTCGTAGGCGGACCCGCATTCTTGTAGCTCGCGTACTGTCGCGATAGAATGCGGCTAAGTTTGCCGGAGCTGTCAAACCTGGGGTCGTCCTTCTGTTGATTCCGGAAGGTCTGTGCCACACAGTCCACGGTATGTCTACAAGTTGACGCCGCCACGGGGCTATCATTGTGTTTGCTAAAGTCGCTGTTACGGATAGACTGGGCGAACACTGAAAGGAGTCTGGTTCTAGTTGAATTCGTCAAGGTAGTCGTCATCGCTAATTTGGATTGAATTAAGAAATTCCTGCCATCTGCCCCACGAGCGGTCGTGATCCTTTGCTGTATTTCCCATGACGGATCCTCTCCTGGCAAAATCAGCCACCAGGCAGAGATCCATGATTCTATCTCGAATGGGAGTGGGAGTATTCGCAAGTTTGAGGGTGTCTATTTGGGGAAGAAATGCAGTAGGAACCAGGTAAGTTGTTTATCGTTGACGTGGAAGTCACGGGATAGGGAGTCTGCTACATCATTCTCTTTCCCATGGAACCATTGAGTGCATTCCTTTATTTGCTTATCTGACAGTCGTTATACATGTTCTCTTGCTAGCACTCTTTTACATCACGTGTGAGATTCGTTTTCATCTGCCTCCATAAAGTTTGATTTCTTTAGCCAGACGTTGGAAAAAGTGCTGTCTGTCATAGAAAGCAGGATACTTGATAGTGGAGGTAAATTATTCTCCAATATGTCTATCCATGACCCTATCATGCTCGCGACGTGCTCTAACATGATTAACGTTACTCTGAAGCGTAAATGGTCTGATAGTTCCCAACGCCATGCTCGACCGTGAATGCTGAAGCTGCCTATACTCCAGGGGCAAGCATCTGCTCTAGAGATGTGCGTGGGTTTGCGGAAGGTGAGTAGGTTCATGTTCATTCCACTGTGGGCATTTGATAAAAACTTTAGGGATAGTTGAAGGTCCTCTATGATTGGTGGCGGAATGGTGACCTTCCTCCTGTTTGAGCTTTTCCGTTCCGGGTAACGGAGCCGACTCAGGAAGTGAAGGATGGGCTGCATGATGAGTGATAGATGTGTAATCTTCCCACCAAGGCTTGTAATGCTTAATGTGTACTGACTTTATTTTGTATCATCGCATCTATACTTTCTTTCCATGCTATGAATTTGTGTTAAGTTGTCTCATATCCATGAGCCATCCTAAAACCACTTTCTTCTCCTCCAGTCTTCCTTCAGCGGCAAGTTTTGAAGCAGAGGTTCCTGAGATAGATTATTGGGTCACATGTAACATGCATAAGAGGAGTAATCCTGCCCTAGCACGCTTAGTGTTTTCTGGGGATGCGACCGCGACGGTGATGTCGTCATGCATGTAAATATCACTGTGTGCATGAGTTGCTAGTAGTGGGCCCACTATTAAAGGTAATCCCGATTCAAATGAGTCCACTGGTACTAACTTTTGATATGGGGAATGGAGGGTGTCTGGATCCCAGCCAGGATCATTTAGGATCACATTGGCCAAGTCACATATTGACTCAGATATGATGCTCCACTCATTGGGATTCGGCAAACCCCCGAAAGTAGCTCTTAGCACGATTTGAGCGATGGAGTCGTTGACACGTGTCATGGTTTGGATGGCAGTAGTCCAATGAAGATGAGCTCTCCGATATGTCGATTTGTAATTGGGCTTTTGCATTAGTATAATTTGATTTGGGAATTTGAGTCGAAGGGCTACTATATAGTGGATGAGGCGGATGATCATGTACCCGTACATGCAGTCCTGGAGTTTGTCCGGGTCGACGCGAGAATTGACGGAGGTTGAAGATGCCGAGAACACTTTGCTTTGATTGTGGGTAAGACATTGTGATTGCACTATCTCACCAAATTCTCTACAATGTTCAAAGTAGCCATTAGGGCTCCTTCAATTTTCATTACTGCATGTATCAGGATGATTAAGGAGCACCCATCCTTTATAATCTATGTGGTGTAATTCATTGAAAAAATGTTGATGGGTAGTTGCACCCTTGTGATTACCGAATTCGATTGCTTCAGCCGTGTCCTGAGCTCGTAGTTTGTTGGATAGTGGCTGGAGGGGGAATTGTATGCCGTTGATGAGAATTTGTTTGAGTCGGGGGGCACAATGGATGACATTGGAAGACTCTCTCCAGTGATGAGGTCAGTCTGAATTCAGACCCATATCTGAGGGGAGAGTTTTCACCCAATTGTATTGCTTTGTCCAACTTGTTGAATCATTTACCAATTGTGGTCTGCTGCTTGTTGTGTATTTTCAAATTTTAATTGTGTGTTGTTCATGGTTGGTATTGGGGCCGATAGCACCTGATTGATGTTGGGTATCAGGTTTGGCGGCCATTCCGCTGACCATATTAGAGTTGGAATATAGTAGTTCCAATATGTCAATGAATGCATAGCGCCAGTTTTGTAATTTTTAAGTAGGTGGGTGTGCGTTTATTGATCATATATAGAATTAACAATAAATTCATGTTAGTTGATCGTTGCAATTACCCATTACAATATTCGTATTATTTGCATTTTCATCTTTAGATGCACCTGCTCCATCTGTTTGAACTCACCTGGCTGTTCCACATTTGGGATCATATTCAATGGTCCCGGCGAGAACAGGAGAGGATGCAGATTCAAATTAAAATACTCACCTAATATTTGATTTGAGTGTGACAGCGCCGAAGATTTGCGCCAAGGAGTGATCGGAGGGGACTGTGTAGTACTGTCCACTTTTAATGTCCACAACGGTACAGGGATAGTATCACAGAGCCGAGGCTAGTCCTTTCCCAAAAAATAGTAGCCAAAAAGGAAGGCTGTGGACCCCCGGAAGGTTCGAGTATTATGCCAGTTCCTGGTAGTAGTTAAAAAATAAAATGAATTTAGGAA
>Ga0209092_10004056_pt1 | contig 12385 bp, 5 predicted proteins | sample FraStrMetagenome_FD_187446 | JGI IMG/M metagenome (GOLD analysis project Ga0209092, IMG submission 187446) | Marine eukaryotic phytoplankton communities from Arctic Ocean - Fram Strait ARC3M Metagenome (SPAdes) (version 2) | ecosystem: Environmental > Aquatic > Marine > Oceanic | place: Fram... | reverse complement strand
TTATGATGTGTACTGCTGTGACCTAGTAACTTTTATTTGATTACAAAGTAGTATCTAACCCCTGTCACGTCGGTAAATGATCAAAGATATGAGTTACGTAATAATGCAGAATATTGGAAGCCGAGATTTAAAAAAACTCTTTATCACTGATTGAGATACAAGGTATGCAATTCTCAAGTTTGAGCAGGTCCGTCTCAAAGTAAAAAAATGTCATGTTCAGAAATTGTTGCAAAAATCAGATAAATGTTCATTGAGAATTGATTTATTTTTGTTGAAGTTCGTTCAAGATCGTGCTATGTGAAGTTGCAGTATTAGATTAATCTAACATTCTTATTGTAATTAAAAAGTTAAAATTCTGCTAAGAAACTGTTCTTCAAAGTAATAACATATTTGCTTTTGTTTCGGGAATGTACGATGAGTGCTTTCGTACATTTTCTACACAAAAATAAGCACTTAAGGTAGGCACAAAAACATCTTTTATGGAGAAGATTCTTTCCTTTGGTTTTAAGCTTCGATTCCATTTCGTCATTCACTCTGATGTGATTCTTCGTCGAATTCTCATCAACCACTAACAATTATTTTTTTAGATATTGGTAACTCTATTTAATTAAAAATCCATGATTGAGTCTGTACCTGTACTAACTTTTTTTAAGTATTGAAGTGGAAAATTTCGGCTAGTTTATCTTGAGGAAAGATTTCAGCGTCTCCTGTAAAAATATTTAGGAATAATATTTAGACTAAGCTTTCTTTTTGTTTCCAACATACGTACTTACATTTCATAATATAGAAAACTCAAGGAGAAAGATGTCAAGAGTATGCCGATTTTCTTAACAAGAGAAAAAATAATTAGGGAAAGAGAGAGGAAGAATTCCTAATAAAAATTTATCAAATTTTTGGACAGCAAATATCATTGATTGAAGTTTCGTTTGACCCTATTTAGCAGAAATATAATAATCAACTGATGTCTGCTGCAATTTCGACGATGGTTCCTATCACGATGCCGCGCTTTGTGTCCGCCTCTACTTCGGAGAGAGCACAGGAGAGGGTAGATGTTGTCATGACACAAGGCATAAATCAAACCCCTAACGTAGTGACTCCGCAACAGAGAGATTTTGGAGACAACCTTGATTTCGACTTGCTCGCAGAGTATCTTTTAGATGATGTCAATCTTCCACCTCCTGTATATCTAGAGACAAACCAAACCAACAATTCAGGACAAACTTTCGTACCAGGTTTTGGGTAAGTAATAATGAGCAGTAATGATGAACGTAAATCGTTTTCGCATCAACTTACATTGAAATTGATTTCATTCGTACTCATATCCTTTCTATAGATATCAAAATGCAACTGGGTTAGTTTCAAATGGTGGCACCCCACCAGAACATAATGATGTAGCATTGCTTGCTGCTACTAGAGCTGATCCTCTTGTCGATGGATCTGTTGCGATAAAAAATGGAGGCGCTCTAGTATCTGCAAGTGGTGATATTGCTACTGATTTGCAGCACGTTCAACAGCTAATCGTTCACCAAGCAAATTCTAATGTGAATATGGAACCTAATATAAATCTAAATAATAGAATACCTCAAATTCCTTTGCCAACTATGGATCACAAGAATTACATCAATGGCACTCAACTTCAACCTCCTCAGCAAGTTGTTGGCATGAATCACGCACCTGGTGCTACACCTGTCTATGCAATTCCACCTCAATCTGTACAGAATTCCAACAAACGCCAACGAATAGAATTTAATCGTTCGAACAAAGTAGCCATGCCAGTATTGGCTCAAAAACCCGCAGCAAAGAGTGCTAATTCTAACAATGAAATATCCATGCCGCGCCAAAAGCGAAAATCGCAAGCACAAATTGATCGTCGTCGTGAACGCAATCGTATTCTTGCTCGTCGTACTCGTCTACGAAAGAAATTCTTTTTTGAATCGCTTCAGAAAGAAGTTGTGGATCTTCAAAAAGAAAATGCTGCCCTGCGAAATATTGTCAAAACAAGTATAGAACCAACTCAAGCGAATACTATTCTTGATAATTGTAAAAAAGCTGAACTTCCTCCAATTGTGATTGAGGAATTAGGTATGATGTCAGGTGGCTTAGATCAACAAGACTTTTGCCTTGTGAAGAGCCTGAAACACTCGCAACAATGCTTTATCATTACCGACCCTTCATTACAAGACAATCCTATTGTCTACGCTTCTGATGATTTCTTAACTCTTACTGGCTATGCAAGAGACTCTGTTCTCGGAAGGAACTGTCGTTTTTTGCAGGGCGCAGATACAGATAAATCAAAAATTGATCTTATTCGGAAAGGAGTGTCTGAAGGAGAGGACGTCTCAGTATGTCTTCTAAATTACACTGCAGATGGAACCCCATTCTGGAACAAACTGTTCATCGCAGCTCTTAGGGACACTCAAAATAATATAGTGAATTTCATTGGTGTCACTGTCAAAGTGTCGGGGCCAGCTCCAGACGATCCTGAAAGTGATCAGATTGATGACATTGGCAACTCTCTAGATGAGGAAATTGCGGACATGACAACTGCAGCTGAAGATACTTCTATGGCAATTGATGGAGCTGTCACTGCTGCAGTAGAGGCAGCACCAAGTGTATCTGATATTAATAATATAGTTTGATGATTTAGTAGAGGTTTCGTAATGCAATACAAACTCAAATCTAAGTAAAGAAATAGAGTAACACCACATGCTTCCCGAAAACATAATGCCAACGAATCGTCCATGACAAATACACAGGGCAGTACAGCAATGAAAGTTTTATTCTTACAAGCATGAACGATACATGTTGAAAATCTAATCTGAGTAATATATTAAACACTCAATTTTGTATAGAAGATTTAAAATTCAAATGTTTGTAAAGTCCTTGTTTCCTTTTTGTTATCAGATGATGAAACCTAACTTGTTATTGGGAAACTTTCGATCTTTCTATTCAAAGGAATGTGGAAATTATGGGATTCCATATCAAAGTTCTCCCTCGAGTAAAGTCTTGCAAAAACTTATTACTTTATGATCAATGCAGAATAATGATTGTTCAAATAAAGCAATACGCCCTTATGTAAAATTAAAATTGGCTTGCTATCAAGCCATCTATTACGATTAGTACCAAAGCAATATATAAGCTTTGTAATGGTTTGTCAAGGTGGATTATGTCATAAAGTGTTTGAAAAACGATAAGAGACACAAAAGTGATTTCTGCACATCTTCCACAATGACTTCTGAATATTCCTTCGCACAACCTTTGTGTTTTGCTTTTGCTTTTGCTTTTGTTTTTGTTTTTGACCAGAATCTTGCGTTCTATGAATCTTTGTTTGTATGAAAAGCTTTAATGGGAATAATAAGAGACTCTCTCAAGGGGCAAAACAAAATCGTAGGTCTATCCTTTAGTACATTTTTGCTGTTGATTATGCATTTCCAAATCAAGGTTATTAGAATGAGCAATAGTATTGTGTCTAAAAAAAGTTGTGTTTCAGATATCGCATATTTCTATTGTGAAATTATGTAGAAATTGTTCTGGAATGATAGTGAAGTTTGTGGTTGATGAAACAGAATTAATGTTTCTTTATTCATAATTTACTTGAATATCCAATTCCAACAAGCAGGCTTGTCCAAAGCAAATCGTTTGAGAGATGGATTTAGATTTTGACATCAAAGTGAAAGTTGAATGCGCAAAGAAAGCTTTTTACACTTATTTTTTTTAATTTTCTTTTCCACTCTTGAAAAGAAAAAGGGACGCTGCAGTGATCATCATGCATTTTCGGAGATCAATTTACCTACATACGCGCACATAGGAAGATTCGCGTTTGAGCTCACAAGCAAGATCAGCAGAATTGAATAAGGCGTATATGGTTAAGCCCATTTCTTAGCTTTACGTCCCATGCTGTTTCTTAAGCAATGTCCATTGATATCTAGGCTCCAATTGATTCTTAATTTATGCGTTGTTCGTTAACTATAAGTAATACAAGTTATATGTATCTTATTTAGACAAATAGATTAGATTTACTTTTAATATAAAATTAATGTGATTGATTATTTGGACTTTCTAAGTCTTTCCAAAACAATACATGTGCATATATTTCATCAACACGTGCTCTTTTTCGGGATCGTGCATCTGCTGTTAAATTTAAATACCATTAAATTGTTAATTTTGAGATCAACTTACCGTACGGGTAGTCCACAAAACAAATTATCATTGAAAAAGCATTGATTATAAGGATTCGCATTCAGAGTAAAGCAATCGATAAAAATGACCGTGTTGGTAGACAGCTATTCCATAGTCGATGTGAAACTTCGCGTCATAGGAATGATGTGCCAACGAAACTGTGGATCGACAGTAGCAGGAGCCTTACGAGAAGTTCCTGGTTGTGTAGAAGCATCTTCATCATTTGATACGCAATCAGCAGCTATTTCTGTAAGCAAAACGGACGATTTTTACAGTGATGTAAAATCTGAAGAAGAACTTATTAAAAAAATACACGAGACTGCAGTGGAAGCTGTAGAAGATGTGGGGTTTGATTGCCATGTGCTGACTGGGGATGAAATAGAAGACCAGAGAATATTAATGAATCGCGTACCCATAAAGGAATCAGAGTACAAAAGTGAAGACGACGAAGAAGATGATGATTCACCTCTGCTGGAACATTATAAAGAAACAGATGGAGAAGGAGGTGTTGCTCTTTTTGAAGTTGCAGGAATGAGTTGTGCTGTATGTACGGGTAAAGTAGAGAAGGCGCTTTTATCTATAGAAAGTGTTCAGTCATCATCTGTGAGTTTGGCAACAAATAGAGCACGTGTGAGTTTTGAAAATTTTGAAGGTTCTTTACTGAAAGGAAAGAATAAAATGATGGAACTTAGACGTAAAGCGGAACACTGCGCAACCGTCGTTCAAGATTTAGGTTACGAATGCATGATTCTAAACGTGGAAGATTCTAACGGGGGTGCAAATTCATCAAATGGAATATCATTGCAAGATAATGCGTCAAGAATGGAAAAAATACGAACTGAAGAATTAAAGTCATGGCGTGGAAATTTTTTATTTGCACTTGCATTTACTATTCCTATCGTTATCTTACATTATACACACAAAGAACCTACGCCAGATTTGATGATGTCGCGGCCAGATTGGCATGAATGGATTATGCTTTACCTCGCCACTCCTGTCCAATTTGGTGTTGGAAGAAGATTCTATTCTGCAGCTTACTCTGGTGCAAAGCATGGAGTTTTGGGAATGGACGCTTTGATTGTGTTGGGAACTACGGCAGCATATATGTACTCGATTATTGTATTTGTTTATCATTTATTTGCAACTGAAAAAGAAATGATGATTGATTCTGAGAGCGATTCCATAAATCATTTGTCTACGATGAAAACCACTTTTGAGACAGGAGCTATGCTTCTCACCTTTGTCACATTTGGAAAATTCCTTGAGGCATACGCCAAAGGAAAGACTGCATCTGCATTGCAAAAATTAATGGAATTGCAACCAATGAATGCCATGCGGGTTGTCAAGTCCAATGACCCTAATTACCCCAATATGGACGATGGTACATTTGATCATTTGGACAAAAATGTCAAAATCCCCTCTCTTGATACTGAAGAAGTTCAAATTGCAGATGTTAAACCAAATGACCACTTAGTCGTTCTTCCTGGTTCACGTGTCCCAACAGATGGAATCATAGTTGCTCGCGATGGTGTTGGTGAATATGTGTACATTGATGAATCTGCTTTATCTGGTGAACCATTTCCAGTTGCAAAAACTATTGGAGATACTGTCTACGGATCATGTGTCAATCAATTATCTGTCTTCCTTGTAAGAGTATCTGCCACCGGATCTGAAACGATACTGGCACGCATTGTTAAACTAGTTGAAGATGCTCAAGCAAACAAAGCTCCTATTCAAGCAGTCGCGGATAATATTGCATCTATATTTGCTCCATGTGTGCTTACCCTCGCATTTTTTACCTTTGTGGGTTGGTATTGGGCACAAAAAGATTTTTTTGCCGCATTCATGAGTGCCATTACTGTGGTTGTTGTGGCGTGTCCTTGTGCTTTGGGTTTGGCTACCCCTACTGCTGTTATGGTTGGAACAGGAGTTGGTGCTAAAAATGGTCTTTTGATTAAGGGAGGATCTGTTTTGGAGGAAGCCCATGCAATAAATACCGTTGTTTTTGATAAGACAGGAACAATCACTTCTGGAAGAGCAGCCTTGGGGAAGTATATTCAATATTTGAAAACTGATAAAAATGAAGACGGCGATATGAAATTAGAATTATCGGAAATTACTCGGAATCTTCCTAAAAAAGTTGAACCCAAAAATATTGTGTTATGGTTAGCATCTTGTGCAGAATCTGGATCGGAGCATCCGCTTGCTAATGCTATTGTCAATGCCGCAAGAGGTGCATGGGGAGCTGATGTTGTTTGTGCTGGCGATGGTGTAACTGTCTCAAACTCTAAAATTGTACCAGGTAAAGGAGTAGAATGTTTAGTGGAAAAGCCTGGTTGGGGTAAGAGACTTGTACGAGTAGGGAAAAAATCGTTCCTTATGAACGAAAAACAAGTTAATGACATTGGGGATGACGATATTGATCGTCTTCGTAGAATGGGACAAGTTGGAGTTTTTGTAGGGGTTTCCGTTAGTGACTATGAGAACGATACTGTATCCCTTGAAGTATCTTTTCAAACCATTGGTATCCTAGGTATCGTAGATCCTATCCAATCCAATGCGAGAAGCAGTTGCATGGCACTCAAAGAAATGGGAATCGATGTATGGATGTGTACTGGAGACCATGAAATTACTGCAAACGCGGTAGCGAAGCAAATAGGGATTGACCCGAATAAAATATGTGCCGGAACTTCACCAGAGGGAAAAGCTGACTTAGTAACACGTTTGCAAAAAACTAAATTTGGTAAAGACAGGGGGCATGTAGCTGTTGTAGGTGATGGAATTAATGATTCCATTGCCCTTGCAAGATCTGATGTTGGAATTGCCATAGGAGCTGGAACTGAGGTTGCAGTGGAAGCTGCTGACATCGTGCTCGTGAAAAGCTCTCTTCATGACGTGGTTGTAGCTCTACATTTATCTCGAGTAGTTTTCAGAAGAATTAAAATGAATTTTGTTTGGGCAATGGGATACAATCTCTTTGCGTTACCTTTTGCAGCTGGAATGCTATATCCCATCACTCAATGGAGATTGCCTCCAGCGTATGCGGGTTTAATGATGGCATTTAGTAGTGTCAGTGTAGTAACTAGTAGTTTGCTTCTAAGGATGTATTCAAAGCCAATAATCAATGAAGATGGATCTCTTGAAGCAAGTGGGTGTTGCTCATCGTTGTGCTGTTATACTAGGTCGAAAGCGAGTAAATCTACTTTACCAGATAATTCGACTCACACGGAAGAAACTAATCACCTTGAGCTCGTCTATACTTAAGATTGAATTTAATTCCTAACTGCGTCATTATTTTAATCAAATGGATGGATCACATTGTAAGAAAGTAAATAATTGGTGTTTCATAATAACAAGAAAGTTAGGATTTGATCATTTACTTAATATTCGAGTGCGGGAACGAACACCAGGATACAAGACACAATGCACAGAAAGGCTTAAGAAAAAACAATTCAGCTCGATTGCAAATTTATGTGTGACGCAATCTTGCAGTTCACCAAACCATCAATCTAATAGAAAAAACTATATTTAAGCGCCGCTAATAAGTTCTATCTCGAGACTTCATATTTTTCTTTTTTGGTTCGCTCTGCCCTCTTTACATCAGCATTGAACATTAAAATCATCTTAAAAGTAATTGTTCTTTCTTGTACTCTATACGAAACATTAAAATAAAGGGAGAAGTGGCTATCAAGCTATGGTATAAACAGACTATATCAAGGAGTCCAAGAAGGTTAGAAAACAAATTACAAATTCAATGAAGAGCTAGTGATTGATGTATTCGAACAAGGTTGTATCAAAAAATAAAATAAAGGATAATTAATCTCATCTTCTATACATTTATTTTTAGGCTCGCTTAACCAAAAACATTTGAACAAGATTGATATTCGCCACACCATTCGATCCTAGAACGAGAGCAGTCAGATCCGACACGAAAACAGCAAAGAGCTACATTACATTCAAGAATACAATGATCATGTCCATCTTGACTTTCTACGTTTTCTTTCGAACATATTGAATTTATTTGAACGTTAGCTGTCTTTTTCGGGAATGATGTAGGCGCAGCTGTTGGGTTGTGTGTTGGATTGTGTGTTGGATTTTGAGTTGGTGCAGAAGTTATGGAAGTTACCATCTCGTTCTGATTCTGTTGCGACCCGGCGCCAAAGTTAATATTTAATTCTTCGGAGAAAATTCTGTTACAAGTATGTGTATATTCCTCGCACCATTCACGTTTTTGAAAAAAACAATCCGTTCCCATACCAACACAACATAAGGCTTCGTTACACTTGAGTACACACTGATTAAGACCTCCTCTACTTGCAATATTTTCATCTGAGCATACTTTACCTATGGATTCATCTTCTCCAGAAGTTTCATTTGGAATTTCAGGTATAGAATTAGAAAGATCCATTGTATTATATGTAGGATGTGGTGTTGTACGATAGGTCGGAGAAGTAGTTGGCATATCAGTTGTTCGGACTGATGGTGAAGGAGTTTCTTGTAGAATAATAACTTCGTTCGGTTTCTCATTAGTCTCTTCACTTCCAGCGCTTGGTCCTGTCCAGACGTTCCTGCAGATATCATGTTCGGCACACCATCCTTGCTTGGATATAGAGCAATCTTCCCCTAAACCTATGCAGCAAAGAGCTGGATTGCAAAGGATAACACATTCATTGTATCCATTCAATGACTGAATTGCGTCTTTAGAGCACACACTACTAATAGCCGTCAATTTCGAGTTTGAGTTTGCAGAGCTTATCATAGGCACATCAACAGTTTCAACCGGGTCGCCAAATTTGTTAGTTACGACCTCCTCCACAAATTCAACTTTTTCACTCGTGTTAACTTCTTTCTTCTCTTCAATAAATTTAGGATGGAAACCGTCCATTTCCCAAAATGGATTACAAGCAGAGAATGCTCGGCATAAGCTAGGGTCTGAAACTGAACAATCTATATCCCCTTGCGCGACGCAGCACAGAGCAGGGGCACATGCCTCTTCACATTCTCTCACAACCTCAGGATTATCAATATTCTCGGCATCACAGACAGCGTCTAAAGCAGGCACAAGTGATGTTAGATTAGGCCTCTCTTCAAGAATCTCTTCTGCATCTATACTTTCCTCGAATTGCTCTACTTCTTTTTCCATTTTCAGAAGATCTTGTATTAATTGATCATCATTAGGCTTTACAGTAGAGGGATCCTGTTCATTGCCTTCAGGAACTTTTGAGTCAATGTCAAAATAATCATCATTTGCCCTGATATTTACGCTGTTCTCAATATCTTGTGTTATTGCCTCAACATGGTAATATCTATCATCATTCCCATCATTCTTACTTTGTGTCGGTACAGTTTTTTCTCTCTGTTGAGCGCCATCACTTATGCTGCTTTCTTTGTTTTCTTCGATAAAAAAATAATCATCATTTTTAGGTGCAATATTCACGTTTTGCCCTACAGTTTTTTCAATGTCTTCTGTCGTTCCCTTATATTTATAATAAAGATCATCATTATTTTCGCTCTCCTTTGTACCTAAGGGGGGAACATTCTCGTTTTGCTCTGTTTGCTGAATCCCAATAGAATTCTCTACTTCATTCTCTTCTTTGTAGACGTCATCATGACTTTCAGTATTATATGATGAAGCTTTTTCATCTTGTACGTTTTCGTACTTCGTAAAATAGTCATCGATCTCCTCGTTTTTGCCATTTTCAATATTTCCTTGCTCTATTTCTGGTTTCAACTTACTTTTATCTAGTTTATCATTGATATATGGAAATGAGCCACCACTATTTGCGGTCAAAGAATCATCTGTTTCAATGGTGAATTTACCAGTAGTGCCAGCAAAGCTTCCCCCGCCAGTTTCAACAGATTCAATAAATGATTCACAGACTGAAAAGTCTTCACATTTAACTCCCTTTTTCGCGCATCCTTCCTCAGAAAAACAACAAGATGCAATCAAGCATGCTTGCTCACATTTAACGTAATCATTACTCGACAATACCAATTCTTCGCGGCAATCATTTTTTATGTCTACTGTTCCAGTCGGGATTGGTGGTGGGGAATCAGCATCCGTATTAGAGAGTCCCTTACACGAAGCAAATTCATCACACCATTGAGAATTATCACCATAACAATTATTTAGACTATTCGAAAAGCAACACGATCTTGGCTCACATATGCTTCGGCATTCATCCATATTCTTGTCTCTTTCCAATGCAGATAAAGATTTCGAAATATTTCCAATTCTGGTTGGAGAGCATAAATAATTGACCTGATCAGTTGGTGATACAAGTGAAGTTCCTGCGGAGTTACATACTTGATAATTTTTACACTCTTTTTGGTATCTTTCACCACAGGTTCCTTCCCAGCAACAAGAACCACCCTCACATGCTGCTTCACATTGAAGCATCCCAGAAGCTGTTATCCTATTCTCTTTGGAGCATAAATCATCAATATTCAAAGGTGCAGGTTTTACACCAGTTAACCCTGGTGAAACTTTCTTGTCTTTCTTTTTCGATTCAGAATCGGTTTCACCTTCGATGTAACCAATATTCCCATTTTTATCAACTTTCCCAGTTTCAAAAAAATACGGTTCCTCTTTTGAATACTCCTCTTCTGAAAAGAAGGGTTTACATGACGAATATTCATGACAAACTTTTCTATTTTCGATGAAACAATTGCTTGGACTAGAGGTGAAGCAGCATGATGCGGGTTCACATACTGTTTTGCATGATGAAAGCCCATCGCTGGTCGTTACGGATTCATTAGAACACATCTGCTCCAAATTATGATTGGGAGGATGTAGAGTAGGTGTTTTACTAAAACTGTAGTTTGGTTTTACAACCACCATGAGAAACAAAACAAAAACAGAAACAACAGCAATCGATACACTTTGATATTTCGATCTCTTCTCTACAGTTTCTCGATCTTTGACGAGAGAGAAATCGAAGTCGACTCCTTCACCAAATTCTACATCAGTCTTTGTTATCTTATTCTGATTTTCATTAGTTACATCAACCACATCTCCCAAGTTCTCTTCACTCGGGGCTTTCTCATATCTTCGTCTTGGTCCAGATAGTCCACTTTGTTTTGGCATAATCAACAAATCTTATCACATATAATGAATAATGTCAATCTTTGCTTTGTGAAAATGTTTTGATCGCTAATGATTCGATTCAAGGATAGAATGGCATTATGTCTATTGGTATTGCAATTAGGATCTAAATTTATATCACCAGTGCATCATGAAGAATTAATTTATCTAAGTAAATGTCACATTTCTTAGATGTAAAAAATGATGATAGAGTGTTTTGATGACGTATCTTATACATAAAGTTCACTCGTGAATCAGAACCAAATTTCTTTCGTCCAATAAATAGAATTCCTACAGGGGTTACGTACTGCTCAGTCGTGAAAAACATGAACATTTATTATGTCTCAAATTAAGACCTTGGCTGGTCATAAAAACTCCCCATTTTTTCGAATGCAAAATCCACAAAAAGATCTCTTTGGTCATGATTTTATTATGTTAAGGAAAGATTTTACCATAAAAGAAAAGAATTTAAAAGAGTTAATTAATATTAATAGTCCATTTACATCACAACATTATTAGATGATAAGGTAAACCTAACTGTGTATTTTTTCCATGAAGTTTCACAGCATCAATTCTATCGTGGACTGAAAGACAAGGTTAATGAGCTTAACTGAAAAAAGAGCTGTTTCTTACTCATCATACTTCTCATTTTGGCACATCGTATTATTTCAGGATTCCATCCACTAGAGGGTAGCAATTGTCTTATCGACAACAGTATAAAAATCACGAATAAACATGAGCTAATAATGTATTTACATTATTGGTTTTCACATCATATAGCATCGCAAGTTTCCTTGTAATAACTATAAAGATAAAAGGAAATAGATGAGCTTGACTCTTTTAATTATAAAAGTTAGGGTTCTGAAATTGCTGTTCTCATGATGTTTTGTTGTAAAAAGGATTTTTTTATATTTTCTGCATAACGTACTTACAGAATCAGGAGTACGTTTGTTTGTTTGTTTGTTTGTTTCTGCGGTATATTTTGTTAACGGGGGTCCACCAAGCCAATTACACGATGGTAGAACAAGAGTTTCCCCCAGTAAGACGCGGCGCCGGGACCCCCCCGAAGAGGCTAGAACGACTTTAAACCTCCCCTTACTCGGCCCCGAAGAGTTTTCGTGG
>Ga0209092_10004054_pt1 | contig 12389 bp, 11 predicted proteins | sample FraStrMetagenome_FD_187446 | JGI IMG/M metagenome (GOLD analysis project Ga0209092, IMG submission 187446) | Marine eukaryotic phytoplankton communities from Arctic Ocean - Fram Strait ARC3M Metagenome (SPAdes) (version 2) | ecosystem: Environmental > Aquatic > Marine > Oceanic | place: Fram... | reverse complement strand
TTTCTCTTTCCCAAATTTTTACTATTTTCGTTGATTGGATTCATCTTCTTCCAACAAAGCTGGGGTAACTGGGGTATAGATTTTTCACGGCGTGATGTGAATGAAGAGCTATAACTTGTAACCTATGGGCCAAAAACACGCCGTGATTAATTTCCATTCACGTACCCCAAACCCCGTACACGTGGCACTAGCCGGGGATCTCACACCTATTATATATATATATAAATATATTAATAAATATATATATATATGTGTGTGGATATTACTTGAATAATTTTGTGCCCAGTGCCCATTCAGAGAGCATAAAGATAGCAGAGACGACCATTTATAAAGGTGATAGATCTCTCATGTACTCGTGGTAAGTGCATCACGTATACGAGTGGGTATTTCCTGTACTCATTTATTTTGTCACATAATAAAATTAATGTAATACGTTGTTGGTCCATGATTTCACAGAGACATCATCATGACGGCAATGTCGTCGTTGCTTGCGAATACGGCGTCCAAATTCAAATTAAGAGGAGGACGAGGAGCGTTGTTGTGGTGTGGAACGGCAGCCACGACGATGGCTCTCACGCTCACTAGTAGTGCATGGTATAATCGTCCAATAAAAACACCAGTCCAAAGCGAAAAGAAGCAGGCTGATTCTTATAATGAGAATGCGAAAGGTGAAAGTAAAGGAGATAGTTGTTGCAGAGGTTTTATCGAGGCAAATTTGATGGATAGAATTGCGCGTAAGCCGTATTTGCAGCCTGTGGGATGGAAACAGTCATCTTCCTCTTCGGAAGAGTTTGTTCGTCCAAATGGTGTGCCAAAGGAGTTACGAGTGATCGTGATTGATCTACCGGAATTTCGTCAGGTATTTGACGAAACGTGTAAGGTCGATTTGAGCTCGATTTTCCCCGACGGGATTGCTCGTCCAAAAAAAATTCAGTCGAAAGAGATTGGATCGAATTCTGATAAGGCAGAAGAAATTGTTAAAACTTCGGAAATTATGCAAAAAAGCTTGGCAAAGTCTTTAACCAGATGTGGGTCAAATAATGGTGTAGTTTTATTGGAGATGTCCATATCCGATATTACAAAGGACAGCATCAGTTTCAAGGCAATTAGTCCAGTTAACCAGTGTGCATGGTTCGAAGAGTTGAGAATAAGAATGAGTGGAAAAGTTCCATTTGGGGATGTCCTAGAGCGTAGTTCACTTTGGACCCAGTACTTGTTTGGAAATTCATATCGCTGGAAATTCGGTTGGTTTCATTCTTGGAAGAATAATTCAGAAATCGAAGAGAGAAAACCACACGCGGTAATCGTCGATGGTAAAGCAGTCGCATCAGTGCCAGGCGCCTTGAACGAGCTAGTTACGGTTTGCCGGGGAAATAAAGTACCGCTCTGGGTCATCAACGATCCCCGTGTATGGGTCGATAATTCAGTGGATGACTTGGAAAGTGCCGCGTGCAATATGAGAAATGAAGTTAAGAAGAAAATGATAATGAATGCTCTTTGGTTAAAAGAAGGCTCTACATTTGAGCGCGGCAGACGAATAGGCAGAACAGAAACAGCATTAAAGTATGCAATTAAAAATACGGTCAGCTCAACGAAGTCATTAGTAGAGAGTGTAAGTATACTCAATAAATCATGGAAAAATTTATCGAAAGATGAGCTGAAATCCGAGCTTCGAAAGCATGGCGTTTGCGAATTCGATGAAGGAAACGACTCGGATCAAGGACCTAAATGCATAGAAACCTTCGTTGAAATTTGCCGTTCGATACAGGCCTCTAACCGGAATGAAGAAGAACATGACGCATTGAGCCACAAAGGTGTGAAGCGTAATCACTTTCCAAAAAAGGCGACACATTAGCTCCTCCGTGATCCAACTTCAACATTTTAAAATAGATGTGTTGGAGTCTTTGTTTGTTGGTTGAGGGTACGGCAATGAACGTCTTCTCGCAAAGACTGTGTGACAACTTAGTTTAAACGTTTGAAGCACTGTGAACACCTGCGACTAGAAGAAGTCTGGATGACATCTTGTTTCATTTTAAGTATCTTTGCAATTTATCTACTATCTAGGATTTTACGTCATACGATTTGTTTGCAAATTGCAAGGATTTCTCATTATGATTATTTTTGCTTCATTTAAAACACATTGAATCTTTGAATCCTACTTTAAAATGAATTATATAAATGGAATGCGCTGTCACAAATTGTGATTTTTCTTCTCCCTTCGTAGACAAACTCTGCCCTTAATAACTTTTTTCAGAAACACATCATCGTGGTTCGAGTTGTTCGCCAAGTGGTATTGCAACTTACTAACAAAGGTGAATAACCAAGGGTCTCAAGTTCGACTGCACCAAGTGTCACCAGTTGACACTTGGTGCAAACCGCCCCACGCAGTCCTCAGCGGCACCACAGCATCTCGAAGTGTTCGCGCGCACAAAGTTGTCCCATACAGCGCGCGGGGGAATCGATCTCCCCCAGATCATACCAAAGTAGCGTTGGTTATTCACTTTTCTTAGTATGTTGTAATACACTCTCTTCTTTTTAAAAGCATGTATTTAATACATTCGATATAAGTTTTGGTATTAATTGCACTTATTTTCATCTCTGTCTACATTCGCACTGTTCTCTCTTTCAAATTGCAGCGAAATTTTACGCTACTTATTCATTCTCGCTGAAAACCTCATCGCGAAAGTTGAAAATAGTGTATCAACAAAAATTCATGTTTAGCTTTGTTCATATTGAATTCTTTGGCTAATGTTCGAGAAAAGATTTTGCGGTGGAGAAAATGTAATAAGAAATTTTGACAACTAGCACCTTATTGACAAATCTAAATAATTGTTAGTTAAAGTATAATCTCATTCGGACTCTTTTTTCTCCTCGCACGTGTTAACAGAAGAAAAAGAGGACTGGGATGAGGTTACTTGGCTTTGAATCCTACTCATTATATTATAGCACTCTCTCCACAACTTCGCAGAATGGTCGATATTCTTTTTGCTGTCACCATATTTATGCATTATCGTATCTTTCACCGTATCATCAAACTGTTCCATTGGCATGCAATGATCCGATCTAGCTAATTGAATAATAACATTGTCCATAGTACATTCTAACGGTACCACAGCGGTCACCCCGGTTACTTTCATTTCGTGCTCTAAATCATCATCCACAACTTCCATCACGCGAGCCGGCCATGGAATGAAGGGATCTGGCAGAATACCTTTCACAAATACAAACTCATTCGTAGGTATGCAGTGAAGCCATGGAGATGAGGTATGTTTGTTATTTGGAGGCAGAACAATGGCATCGTTCTCAAGCGCATTCGAATCTTCGTCGTCAGTCTTAGACTGTCGTCGCGTCGATCGTTTATTAGCATGTAGACTGAACCAGTCCAACTGTTCCCGGGTTAGCGAACTACCTTCTTCGATGTCTATCAAGAGGTCATTGACAAGCAATTCGAAAACGTAAACGGCTGTACATAAAATACTGTCGTTGCATCGACTCGCTTTATTTCGAGCAATAGCCATAAGAAATTCAATCCATTCCGTCCCATCGTTATCGAATGCATCGAATAAAACGTCACATTCGAATGCATTCTTTGCTACGGATACTTGACCATAGTGGAAGGCTCTTGTGGACGCTTTGCGTGTGCATTTCATTAAAACTTCATCGTTGACTGGTCCAACAGTAAGGTCCTCAATTTCGAAGATGGCTAACAAATTTCTTATGGCACTTTGAGTAGCGTTTGCGGATGTTCTGCTCCATAATCGCAGAGCACGCTTACATTCAGTGAGCAATTGAGAGAGAGGCACATTACCTTCTTCATTCATAATTTCATCATTGAGATTCTCTTCTACCTGCGAAGACAAGTCGGATTTTCTTTTGTTGATGTGCACTTTTAAATCAGAAATAGCCTGGACCAGTAATTTACGAATGGCCACGATGGACGTCACGGGCGTTTGGCAAATTCTTGTTAGTAAAGTTGCATACCTTGGTACTTTTGGTTTAAATTTATTGTGCTCGTCGGCCAGAGAAAGAAGGGAACGATCGTATAACAACGAATGCATTCTTTGCAGCGTATTCTTTACAAAACTTTCGTTAGTGATGCTTAGACAAAAAAGTAATCAAAACAAAAACAACTCACCACAATCATCATCCAGCCGTTTTGTATTCTTGTGGAGGTATTGCTTTTCACTTCCGTCAGCGTTTCAATAATGTTTTCAAGTTCATCGTCGGGAAGGATGCGGGTGACACGTTTGAGTAAACTTATCAATGCTTTAGACGACGACGAAAAATCATCATTTACAAAGAGCTTGTGAATACCCTCAATCGACACGAGCTTCGACTCGCCTGATAGATCTTCACGTGTTGGTACAAGCTGCGCTTCTAATTTGCTAATATCACTCACAAGATTTTCACGAACTCTCGTCGACGACGTTGTTTCCAAGTTCATACGTAACTCTACAATTTTTTTCTCTATAGGACTCAAAAATTCCCCCGGCAGAAACTGTGTGAGTCCTTCATAACGAGTTAGAGAATCCTTCAAAATTGATTCACGTTGACCACGCTCGTCCAAGGAATCGATCAACTCCCGTAGATGTTCAGGAGTCTTCAATAGGAAAGCGTTTTTATAACTTTTGCCCTTCACTTCCAAGTCACCTTCCGAAGCTTCCAGTACTAAAATTCCTTGTTTAGGTATAAAGTAAAACGAGCGAAAGAAACGATCTTGGCCGAGTGCTACACAGGTATGTCACGCATCATGAGAAGGTGAATACAGAAATATGACTTCTACAAAAAGCAATAAAATTAACATACCGTCCAATCGAATCGAGAATTTGTCGTCCCATCTCTGTTTCACAACCTTCTCATACTCTCCAATGGCGCCGTGATACTCCTTTTTCGAAAGAAGCGGCTTAGCTGAACTTTTCTTATTTCCATTCATATTTTCCTTATTTTTGTTATTGGTATTGTTATCCACATCGGATTCCTCCTTTACTTTTTGTTTCTTTGCATTATCATTGGAATTGTTACTGTTATTATTGCTGTTGTTGCCATTATTATTTTGAGCCTTCCACTGGGAGCGAGCACGTTTTCGTGCATAATCGGCAGACCTTAATTGTTTTACAAAATCACTTCGAAGTGCAACGCGTTTGGTTAATTCATTCGCAACGACGGGAAGATCGAGCAAGTCCTCACAAAGAAAAAGCAACATTTTGTGGAAATTGGGACCGGAATCCACTGGGAATAATTCTGTCAAAATTTCCCTTGTAAGATCATCCTCTTCGTCACCATCCGACGAATCATCATCTTTCTCCATTGATTGCTCATCTTCTTCGTCATCATCTTCCACCTCATCTTCATCCTGATCATCCATTTCATGACGAATCTTATGTCTTCTACGGTGAAGCTGATCCATTACGTACAGTTTCGTCACGTGAATGATAGTGGATGAGTTACGTGGTACGTCGGAGAGGCGATCGTCGCTACGGAGTGCCAACAAATGGTCCAGACACCAATTCAACAACAAATAAATTGTATCGGGAACCTCATCTTCATTGCATTGCGCAAAGGTATGAACAAAATTTTCAAACGTTAATGCTGGCAAATCAAACGATGCCATTCCTTTTTTGCGTTGATTACCAATATTATTTGAAGGAGCTGTAGCAGTATTATTCACATCCTCATTGTCATTCACATCGTTACCGCCATCCAAAAACTTTACTAAATTCACCGATCCAAACAGAATATCCCAACAACGTATGCTCACATCCACACATTCCGCGGCATGAACACGTGCTGTACGACATCGATTCGATATCTTAGATTTCGCCGATATATTCATGTGCGTGTGTGGAAATGGCAAAAGTAAACCTTCCGTAAAAGGCAACTTAAACCCCTTCTTTGCATTGGATACACCAAATTCCTTGTCTTCATGCATCAACGCTAAATCTTCCATTTTATTCTTAATCAGACGCTTTTCACGTTCTTGAAGCATCTGTTTCTTTTCTTGCTGCAACTGCAACTGTTTCTGTTTCAAATCCAACTGGTACTGCTGTTGCATCTGTTTTTGTTTCGAGTGACTCCCGTTACAATTCTTGTGCAGCTGTAGCTGCACCTGTTTTCCTTTTTTCTCCTGTAACTTTTCTTTCTCCTTCTGCGCCTGTAATTTCTCCTTCACTTTTTCTTTTTCCTTTTGGATTAATTTCCTCTTCTTCACTGCATCCCGTTTCTTCTTCTCAGCTGCTGCCTTTTTCGCCCTCGCTTGATTTTTAACTTCCTTTTCATAGTCCGCATTTAATTTATAGGTATTCCCACGATTCGGCGGCCTGAGTAATTTTTTCTGTTTCACCGCCGTCCGTAAAGCTTTGCTAAATGCCTGCTTGTTAATCTCATCGGCAATGAAATATTTCGACGTGATATGTTTGGCTATGAAATGCTGTGAGGTCCCATTACGATCCTTACGTTCCCGCAACACGTTAAGAATCATATCGATGTAAGAAGGACGGCTCGAGCTGTTGTGGGTCAAAGTCATGGTCATGGTCATGGTTTGATGGGGAGTCTCGTTGGTGGAATTTAGTTTGGCGGGAGTATCAGGGTCATGGTCAGGGTCATGGTCATGGTCCATCGTCATGGATGTCGAAGGTGAGGCGCTGCTGCTGCTGCTGCTGCTTGGATGTGTGGATTCCATGGTGCATCCAATAATATTTATGTATATTTATTTAGTAGCGTGTGTTCGTGAGAGTGGATGTTAATGTTGAGATTGAGATTGATGTTAATGTTGATGTTGATAATGGACGGGTCCATGGATTTTTGTTTATCGGTGTTAGTGTTGGTGTTGGTGTTAGTGTTAGTGTTGGTGTTGGTGTTGGTGTGAGATAACAATAAAATGGAGAAATGGAGAAATGGAGAAATGGAGAAATGGAGAAATAATAAAATGGAGAAATGGCAAAAATGTGTTGAGACGACGCGCACTCACTCGAAATGAAATAAAATATTTATTTTAATAATATACATATCACATAATTATGCTACGCACTAATGTCAGGGCTGCCTCCATATTCAAAATAATTAGCTACCCGTTGCAATGTGTGCACGTAGCTGTATGAGTTAGGTACTTCCATTACCAGGTGTGTGACTAGAATGAATGGTTATGGTGGACCACTCGTATTGTTGTAGGTTGTATTAATATTAATATGTGTATATATATGTATATATGTATGTATACGCTCGTGTACGCAGACAGACAGACAGACAGACAGACAGATAAAAAGCAAGAGTGCCGTCAACGTAAACGTCCCCTGATTATCATATAAACATTAAACCCTTATCGTTCTATGCCAATCACCTCACCTCTTCCATTCAACAATAATAATAATAACAGTAATAAAAAAGTCATGGAAGGAGTACCGTCTGCATCAGTCCCATCGGCTGGAGGTGAAGATTATGAAGAAATTCGAGAACAGGTGAGTGGCCATCTTATATTTCAGCTGTGAAATCTGGCTAGTTTGGTTTCAGACGGGTTATGTATGCAATGTGATAAGTTTATGCGTCGTTACTAATGGTTTCATGTCATCTGTGTATATGCGTCGTTACTAATGCACCATTGTCTCTTTCTTATGTTATTGATGTTGGTTATGTATGCACATGTAACTTTTATTATAGGATCGGTTCCTTCCGATTGCCAATATTGCACGAATAATGAAACTAACTTTGCCAGAGAACGCAAAAATTGCGAAAGATTCTAAGGAAACGTTACAAGAATGCGTGTCGGAATTCATCAGCTTCATCACTAGCGAAGCAAGTGATAAGTGTATGCAGGAAAAGCGCAAAACAATCAACGGTGATGATTTGTTATGGGCCATGAGCACTCTGGGTTTTGACAAATATGTGGAGCCTTTGAAAATCTATCTTGCGAAGTATAGAGAAGCTGTGAGAGGCGAAAAGCCTGAAAAGAAGAGCACTTACAGGGCACAGCAAGAGCAAAGCTTATAACGTACCGATACATGTAAAACTAACTAATTTTCATTGATATAGAAGTCGTATGAACTCGAAAAGGAATACGTTCTCAATAGTGAAAGAGTCACCGCTTTAAAGTCATTGAGAGTAAAATGGATTACCGTTTTTTCCATCTCAGTGATGTCACCCCTTCTCAATCCTAAAGCGACTGCCTTATTTCAATGGATCATTATGAAGGAGAGGTAGGAAACGTTTTCATTGGTATTAACGGGTATCGTATCACTCTACGTCATGTTCTTTGAATGCGCAAAATAGAACCGCAGTGGCTGTTATTTCTTTTAGAATTACATCTTCGTCCGATCCTGATAGTAAATTTTTTCGACTTTATGTGTTTGTTATCAGCTTCGTTTCTTTAAATCGCACAATTAGATAGAACCCTTAGTCTTCCTTCAGTCACTATCACTGCATCTACGAAGATTGCCAATGATAGCACTTTACATATAAAGATTCATATACCTTATTTTCATTCAGAAGAAGACGCGAAATTGGTCTAGAGGTATGATTCTTCCTTTGGGTGGAAGAGGCCCCGGGTTCGATTCCCGGATTTCGCCTTTTGCTCCAATACGAAAACTGCAAACGAAGCACTTTATGTCACATCTGTTGGAGATTGAGACTTGGAACTTGAAGGTCTTGAGAGATTTTATTTTGCAAACATTCTTTGACTTTTATGTATACTTTCCACTTAATTGACAATAAATCAAGACGTCAAAGTCAACGACTACAAATAATAATGAATAATCTCCGTTACCTGCATTCTGTTGGTTTGATTCAAAAAATCTTTGAAGAATGCAATGGCGCGTGACATATCGCAAAACTTGATGGAAGTTGCCTGCTGCGGATGCCTTTTCCATACAAGAATTTAGTGCGATTTACTAATTGTCAAGTGAAAATAGAAAGATTTAGTATGCTGCGAAAACATGTAGCAAATGTTGTATGTCACTAAATGCAAATAATGTTTGTGTTTAAAATGAACGAATAACGAAACAAGCTTTAATTATTCAACCGTGAAATAGAGGCAATTCTAAAATACCAGCGAATTAATTTTATTTTCAAAAAGTGATTCAGTACGTTAGCGAAATTTGTCAACAAAGCGACATGATCGCACTGATAAAGGTCCCTCATCTTAAGTGTAGTTTTTAACATACACATAGAGCACAGAAACAGCAATTGCATCAATAACCTATATATTTATCAGTTTTATGATTGGAATCAATCCAAGCTCATCACTTTTTTAAAAATCGACAGAGTTCCTGTGTCAATTGCGATCAGGCATGACCAATAGCGGACAAATCCACAACATCTACTATTTACTTAATAGTGGACAAATTATAAGAACGATTACGTCAAGTTGTGACAACTATTTACTTAACAGTGGACAAATTATAAGAACAATTACGTCAAGTTGTGGCAAATTATATTTTTTTAAACTAACATGTAAATTTGCTTGGAAAAGGTCTATATAATATGTTACCTAATTGGCTGCATTTCATCAAACTGCTTGGCATTCAGTATTCCTTCCGAACCTTAAACTGCTCTATTGATTCCTATATTCATCTTTTTCTGTTAGGGTTAGATACTTTTGTGTGAAAATATTGTATGGATGTGATGCGCCACGTTGAATGACTTAGGGATTTTCCGTCAGTGGCGCATGCGCCAAAATTTGCGGACACTATTAAGAACAGCATTCATCCCAAATATTTGGCTTGTAAATCTGCTTTTAGTAATAAAGGAGGATCGTTGGGTAATGGTCTCATTTTAAACATTCAAAGCCTGCACCTCCTGTTCATCAGAATCGATGAATCTGGTCATAATGGAGAATGGTTTTACAACTTTTTGAACAAGTACATATATATAGTAATCTCACAACATAAGTCATCGCGAAATTGGTCTAGAGGTATGATTCTTCCTTTGGGTGGAAGAGGCCCCGGGTTCGATTCCCGGATTTCGCCTTTTGTTAGAGAGTATTATTTTTGGACCACCGAATCTCGTTGACATAAAAAATCATACGAATGTAGCCAGATGAAAATTAGCGTAATACACAACTACTAAGAGTCTCCATTACTCCCTTTTTTTTCTCAACTTTTGCTTAGTTGTTAATGATGCTTAACACAGTCCACACCAACAGACATTGCGAAATTGGTCTAGAGGTGTTCGATTCCCGGATTTCGCCTTTTGTTAGAGAGTATTGTTTTTGGACCACCGAACCTCGTTGACATAAAAAATCATACGAATGTAGCCAGATTAAAATTAGCGTAATACACAACTACTAAGATTCTCCATTACTCGAAGAGCTACAGCTCTGTAAGTCCTAATTTTCTCAACTTTTGATTAGTTCTTAATGACGCTTATCATCGTCCACATTACTGGTCGCTAGACTCAAAGTTGAGCAATTGGTAAGTTTCGTTTGAACCACATTCCATTTTCAACACGCTCCTTGATCAAAAAGTAATTTTCTGTACCAATGTAGAAATGTATTTGTATCCCGTAATTACGTCACAAAAGAATTTAAACTTCTTTCCTTTGTAACAACTTGGTGAAATAATCTGCCAACATCATATGAGCTGGATAATAGATTATTTTAAATTCACCCTTATCAAATCTGTCTTACGTAAACATTTTCTCACCTCGATTGACAGGAACTCCCCATACATGACTTCCTTCCATTCTTCTTGATCTTCATTTCTGATTGATTGCCTTGAAATACTTCATTAACCTTGAATTCATATCCTCGTTGCTTCGTAGATTTCTTGAACCAAATCGCATAAGGCACATAATACTCATAACTCATAACTACTACTTCTGCTTCTATCGGACTTGATTTTGAAAGAATAGCTCCCCATCCTGTTAAGATTCAATCACCAGTGTGACTTCTCTTATTATTCCACACTGTATAGCTATATTAATCCAAGTAAATAAAGAGCGTAAGACCTCGCAAGCAATAACTCGTTTATCATCAATTGTGCATTAAAAGTAATGTAAAATTCTGTTCAACTTCTTCCAATATCAACATCGCTTGTCCTTACTTGCGTCGTTTAAAAATCACTACTGGTTCATTAATTGAAACTCCCCATACATGACTTCCTTCCATTCTTCTTGATCTTGATTGCTGATTGATTGCCTTGAAATACTTCATTAACCTTGAATTCATATCCTTGTTGCTTCGTAGATTTCTTGATCCAAATCGCATAAGGCACATAATACTCATAACTCATAACTACTACTTCTGCTTCTATCGGACTTAATTTTGAAAGAATAGCTCCCCATCCTGTTAAGATACAATCACCAGTGTGACTTCTCTTATTATTCCACACTGTATTGCTAAATTAATCCAAGTAAATAAAGAGCGTAAGATCTCGCAAGCAATAACTCGTTTATCATCAATTGTGCATTACAAGTAATGTAAAATTCTGTTCAACTTCTTCCAATATCAACATCGCTTGTCCTTACTTGCGTCGTTTAAAAAATCACTACTGGTTCATTAATTGGCCGTTCTCTGTTTTCCAGATAAAATTCTTCTTCCTTTCATCAAATATCTGTGCTTTTTCGTTTACACGTAGCAAATGCCTGGTGGACGGTGAACTCACTTCATCATTTATTTCTTATTCAAAAGTTTTTGTCGTTTTCTCCATTTTCTTTTTTTGATATCTCAAACTTTTTATCCTCATCTTAATATTCATCGTACAAATTCATATTCATCTCCTATAGTAACCAGTACTTTACCAAAATGCTTCGATATTTCCTTTATAACTTCTGTTCAACATTCTTGCCAACGCGACTAATTTTAATATCGTCAACTTGGTGATCGTATGGCTCGATCACTGGTGTACCTTTCACCGCTCCTTCATTCAGTTGTGAAAATTATTTAATCGTCGCTGCCATTGCTTCCTCTCCAAATATCTTGATGCCCTTAATTGCGCTCATTTGCGTAAACGTTACATTTACTGCGAGGTTACATAAATTGTTTCCTTCTTCTCTTTTTATCTGTTTCATGAACAATTGTACGTGTAAATATGATCCATCAGATTTACCTAGGAAATCTATTTGTAATCTTTCTGCTCCCAGTCCTTTCTTTACTCTTCTTGCTCGTTTATTTGATAGTTCCGTATCAGATTGAGGGAAGTGTTTCAATATGACTATCTGTGCTTATGTCAAGAAAGATACATGACTCATTATATAGCCTACCTTGTCTGTTTCCATGGTGTGTTACTTTTTGCTGTATCATGTCAACGTATAGATTTTTTACGTGCCGCGCGTATCTCAGCCGGTCGTAGTGTTGATAAGTTTGTGTCAGAATATATCGATCATGTATCGACAAATGAATTGGGATTGAATAATGAACGTCTAATATAAGAAGACATGAAAAGGAATTACGTTTGATTAGA
>Ga0209092_10004052_pt1 | contig 12392 bp, 8 predicted proteins | sample FraStrMetagenome_FD_187446 | JGI IMG/M metagenome (GOLD analysis project Ga0209092, IMG submission 187446) | Marine eukaryotic phytoplankton communities from Arctic Ocean - Fram Strait ARC3M Metagenome (SPAdes) (version 2) | ecosystem: Environmental > Aquatic > Marine > Oceanic | place: Fram... | reverse complement strand
CAATTCGATCATCCTTTTTCTTTGATTTTATATTTAGGGTTTTACATACGAACTCTACTTTCTTTTCTTTTATATATGATATGAATACGATAAGCTTATAATATTTAAACTGTTACTATCGCAATATTAATAATATTATTATTTGAGGTGGTACAATGTCGGGGCTATTTTCTCAAGCAATTCTTTCACCGGGCTTTCAAGATGCATGTGCTGTTGGAGTCGGTGCAGGTAATGTCATCGTGACTTTAATGTATTTTGTGCAATTATATTCATTCAGTTGGTGACATTCGAATCTCATACCTGGCATGACAATTCATGATTATTCTTAATCATCTTTTGATCTGGATTCTTCGTCCGCTGTACTTAGTTTTTGGATCAATCTCAAGGCATCAAATAGGTCGAATTGCTCATAACAAAATAAAATCGAATCAAAGTCAACGCTCCTATTTATCATATTGGCATACCGCTGCAATAAATATTTCTGGATCTTTTCTTTTAGGTATCATTGTTGGTTTTCCATCATCAATATCTCCAAATGAAAGTAAGAAACCCAGTCCTTCAATGAATTCTACAATGGATGGAAAACCCATCAGCAGAGTTGAAAGATCCGCAGAATCATTTCATTTTTCCCCACGAATGAGGCTTCTTTTTGGAACAGGTTTCTGTGGTTCTTTTACTACATTTTCAACATTTTCGGTGGATGTTGTAAATCTAATGATGAAAGGAAGCAACATGAAGGCACTCTCATATATTTGTGTAAACAATGTAGGAGGATTTGCTGCTGCGCTTTCTGGTTTTGTTTTAGTCCAAAAGCTTGTTCGGAGGTAGCATGAATAAGAATGTATTTTTTGGAGACTTACATGATAGTCATTGGACAAGTAAGCAATGCCTTTAAATGCGTTTTAAACATTAGGATTTTATGTATTAATAGCAGGTGACTAAATCTAAATTTATCAAAAGTTCGAGCTTTCTAGAAGTAAAAAGTTGATAGCATTGAAAGTTGGTTTATTTTTTAATCTTATAACTTGTTATTGATAATTCACTTGCTGGTATGTTTCATTGAATGAAGTGAAATAGAGCTCCCAATGAAAGTTTGTTTATGACCAAAATTAAGAGAAAGTCCTAAACATTATCGTCAACGACGTCGTCAGACTTTGCATTATTTTTTGCAATACAGATGATGGTTTAAAGGAGAGTCCAGCATTGGCTCAAATAGAAGTTAGCATTGTCAAATGAATTGAGACCGATATTGCTATATAAGCTGACGGGTTCTAAACGAAATAGGAGATGTTTTTGTTGCATACGATCTTTCGTATAAAATTTTTTCAGGATCAAATTACTGTGGCTGCCATTGCTATGGCATGTAGTAGTGTGAGTTTGGTTACTAGTAGTCTTTTGTTAAAGTTATATAAACCACCTGTCATCGGAAAAACTCAAATGAGGGATTCTTGAGTCCTCTTTGGTAAAACTTATACTTAATATGCACCTTTTGATGACCTAGGCGATACGATAGTTCAGCCGGGACTCTGTTGGGGCTAAAATTTCATTCATCATAAACATGAACACTACCGCACTGCAATCTCTAAATAAAATTATATTCAAGAAATATTTAAAATACTTAAGAGTTTGAAATAAAAATTATAACTCTGTATCAAAGTATCCAATGTAGGATATGAACTTGGCGATTACTTACATTTTTATGGAAGCAGCTATTAATGTGCCATATCTAAATAGGAAAGAGTGACACATTCCCAAGAAACTTACAGGAAAAGAGTAGATCATGGTCGATTAAAATTTGTAGTTATTCCTTATGTAGAATGTGATTCGGGGGCTTGCATAACCTACTATATTGATTGGGTAATTGTGGGTTAAGTAGTGATCAACGGAGGAAGGAGTACGTACGTACACATGCACGTACAACAGAATGCATGATACAACGATTCAACATAAAATATCTTGAGAAAAACTGCACAGAGACAAGGAAAATTGATTTCCTTGTATGAAAACACACCATCCTTTCTAGAACAAACGAAAAGTTGTCCTCAATCCACCAACCTCTGCAAACAAGATCTACAAATATTACATAATTTATTTCAATTCAGTGTAATCCACCTTTGTGAAAGAATAGTCCAATGAAATTTTCAGTTTGGGTCCAACATTCGCTTCTTTTAGCTGCTGTAGAAGTCAGCACGGCTATGGCTACAGCTACATCCACCGGTCTACCAATCTACAATGTCCCAGAATTTGCGTTAGCTGATCTTGCTTCTCTAAAGCAAACTGATCAACTAAAACAAATATTAGGGCAAACAGGCCTCTTCGCAATACGTGTTCCTCTACGTTCCCAAACTACAATGGTAGACCCTTTACAGCAACTATGCCCTTATTCTCAGTCTTTGGCAGAGGGCAGTATTCCTGGATCGGATCATGTTTTGCTCGCTGATGGAATCACTACTAGATCGACTATTGCTACAGCCAGCCATGGTACACATTCACCGTTGAGTCTTCCTCAAGATGAAATTATCAGTGCTCTTGTATCCCATCGAGACTTAAATTTAGAAAAAAAAGACGTTGTAAAAGAAGTGCGACATTTAGAAGAAACAAGAGATATTGTTTCGATGGCTGTCACAGATGGGTTTCTTCCTTCTTTGGACCATCTTCTTCAAAAGTCTAATACCAACAATGAAGTTCCTTTATTAACCAAGAGCAATGGTATGATATACACCTCAATGCAAGAAATAGTTGAAGATGCCGTTCACTTAGAACATTTTCATATTTATGACAAAGCTCACAACTCCATAGGTGTAGCTTCTGCTCCAAGCCCGGACACATCTAGTGCTCATGCTTTGGATTGGCATACTGACGCAGGATTATTTTTGGCTTTTCTACCAGCTAGTTCCTGTGACAACACAAATGCCGGAAGAACGGCAATTGATGATGATTCCTTTCGTGTTATGGTGCCCTCTTCTACATATTCAAATAATGCTTCTGCGAAAGAACATATTGCACGTTTTCCTACTGCAAATTCAAATGAAATGATTGTGGCTATCATGTTAGGAACAGGAGCAGAGCATTGGTTGGATGTGAGTTTGAGTGCAGAGGGTTCTACCGAAAAATCTTTGCAACTTCGTGCTACCAAACATTCTGTGAAAATGAGACCTGGACATAAACGTGTTTGGTACGGGAAAAGTAAGTCTCACAATATCACATTCATTCATTAATCATTTAATTATGAGCAGTCGTTTGTTGTTTCAGGTATATAGAATGAACGTATTCTCACAATATTCCACATGATTTGTAATTTATATGTATATAGTGTACCTCGTATCATCGCAAGCCTTCGTTCATAAAAGTCCTGAAAAATCTTACACACTCTCAGACATTCGAAATTCTGTACCTATTCATAGCACAAGTCGCCAGTTTGGTACTGAAAACAACAGCAATGAAATTCCCATTGGATGTGGATCTGTCTCTGAAACTCCACCTACTTTGATTCGGACATTCTCCGCATCAACCTCTTCTCGTAGACGCCGATTACAGCATGGAGTGGAGCCCTCTGCCTGCACGAATAGTGTCAACGGGAGTGATTTTTATTGCTGGATGCAGTGCTTATCCTCTTCTAACGAAAATATTAATCCTGACGAATCCTTATATTGTGTGAACTTAGCTGTTTTGGCAAAATCAAAAGATTTGAAAAAGGCTATAGCCGCATGTACAGATGAAAAGGGAGTGGTTGGGGGAGTTATGGATGATGGATGTGAAAATGTATGGCATCCAACCATTGATGAAGCTTTTACACATGTGACTGATGATACCTCCCATAGCTCCACTACCGGTCAAAGCGATGGTAATAAGCATGATGAATCAGGGGAACTAGCCGAAATGAATGAATTATATCAAGAAAAATATTGTTATGGCGCAACCGCCATGTATATGCAGGGATTTGAATGGGAGGGCACCACATGCATTGTGTACCTTTTCCAAACCTGGATAATCACTACCCGTGGAGCTTTTATAGCAGCTTGTTTAGGAACGATTCTATTTGGTATCTTTGTGGAAGTTGTAGTTAAACAACGCCGTATTATTGTCGATAAATTTACAAAGCCACTACAAAAGTTGGTAGTATCGACCCTCATGTATGGAATACAGCTTACAAATGGTTATCTGATCATGCTGGTAGTCATGACATATTCGGGCCCATTAGTACTTTGTGTTGTATTAGGTTTGATGTGCGGTCATATAGTCTGTAATTTGACTATGATTTCAAAGAACCAAACAAAAGACGGCAGTGAAACAACTATTGCCTTGATAAGTGGGACAACACCGTGTTGCGTCTCGGAAAAAGATTTGGCTTGTCAGAAGACGGTTGCTACTTCCCATACTCCAATTTCCAATAGTCGTCTTGTGGATACAAACGATCATAGTGATGATGATTCTGAAGTTTATGATTGTTGTTGCGCTGATGGAGAAGAAAAAATTTAATGGTGTTTGTTCTTTTGATGATATAAATATCAAAAACAAATTAGACATTCACATAAGATGAAATTAGAATTTTGTATATCTTATCATAGCATTTCAATCTATTACAAATAATAGATAAATTTGGAGTGTTTCTGTCGATGAAAACTTTCTTTGCGGCACTTGGATGGACGGTGCTTAAATGAATGAGATTTATTTCAAATCATATTAGATTCATCATCAAAAATTGAATTAAGCGTTAGAGGAACGAACTTTCTTGTATGAAACTCATGCCCTATCTCGAATATGTAAGAAATAGAACCTGACCTATACTGTTTATTTTACCCTCATGCATACTTACTTTATCTAAGAAACAATATTAGAATTGTTCAACATAATTTTACGTGAAATGATTTCATTATCTACATAATTACCGAAACCTTGTAAAATTGATTGCGTTGTGATTGAGTGACTATGGAATCAGAACCCCAACAAAATCAGGAACATCATAGAAATATAATATGCGCTTGCCAATCAAAAAAACAAGGAAACGAATATCTCTGCAAAAAATATTCCTTTATGCTTTGCTAATATGGACTCCATTCGTTTTTTTACTCCTTCGGTACACGTTGTATCATTCTGAGCATTTATTTCACGATCCACACGAATTACAAAATCAAGATCATCGAACCTCTATACCCATCACAGAAGTAACAACGCTTACCGCTTTGGATAGACTTATCACAGACACTGATTCTTCATCTTCTTTATACCTACTTTTGACATTACTCAAACAACAAAAAGAAGCAAATATTCACTTCGACAAGGACGATATCGACCCTGAAATTGAAACGACACGATGTGCAAAGTATGGATATGAATATAAAGGTCGCACCAAAAGACGAAGGATCTTTTATGGAAGTCCTATAGCAGACGATTCGTGGCATGCTATTGCCATACATGCAATTGAGGCCTACGATCTATATCATACAGTTGCCTTTGCTGAAAGTGATGTAAGCACAGCTGATCGTGAAGAATTTATAGAACCGCGAACTCTCCGCTTTCCTCCTGGATCTTTTAATGTAGAAGTGATGGAAAGTGGCATTTTTGGGCCTTCTACAAAAGTCTATATTGATCAATACGTCGATGATCCAGACAAAAGAAAATCATCTGATGGTAATGTACATCCACTACAGGAAGATGTGCAAAGAGATGTATCTTTACAGAGATTTATTAAAAATGGAATAGCTAAAGATGATATAGCTATTTTTAGTGATGTAGATGAATCTTTTACAAGGGACTTTTTATTAGCTGCGCAAATTTGTGAAATACCACAACTCGTGCCAGGTCAAACTTGTTACAAACCAAAAATTGTTCCGAAATCTATAATATTTGAAGCTACACCTGATTGTATAACATCAAATAGAGAATGGTTTCATCCAGATATGGTTTTAGGTGAATGCGTGGATGAAATAGGAGACTCCTCCGTTCATAAACCAGCAAAAAGAATGTTTTCAGATAGAGGCCAACGCCTGCCTGGATATGGAAAGGCTCTAAGTGATTATGGGGAAATGCCAAATACGATCATGTATCCTTTATGGAGGCCTGTTGACTTTCGTAATGTTGAAGGCGGAGATCTTCATAGTGACATTGATGAACTTCACATTGGTTTTCATTTTCGAAACTTCTTTCCTTCCATTGAAGTCATGCGCAACAAGTTTTTCACGTTCTCGCATGCCAGTGAGAAAGCCTGGATCAAACCCATCAGAGAAATTCATGAAGATTTAAATATGACAGTGAATTGCGTTAAAGGAATACCTGATGAAGAAAACGCTGAAACTATTGCTCTCAAAGGCGGTTTTGAAGCTCTAAAGGGAGCAATTCCCATAGCTTTTCAGAATGACAATTATCGAGAAAAGAGATTCCAAGAAGTGAAGGAAATGATTTTAGAAGATGAAAAAAAATTGAAGGAGAAACATGAAATTTTGAAAACTTTGCTTCACAAACCCTCTTCGTGAATGCTGAATATAGCTTGTGTACCTATTGATGCAACGAAGAAAACAAAGAAGATTGACTACTTTCATTGAATGAAGTTTGGAAAGTCTAACGAGCATATATATGTGATAGATATGAGGTGAATAGTTTGAGTTCAATTTAAATGTCATCTGCGGAACAATTCGTTGCATCAAAACTAGTCCTACGAATCAAAGTGGAGTGAAGTATAGTTTATCATAAAGAAGCCCGCCTTTAGACGCTTGACACGTAATGATCAAAGTGCTGCTGAATAATAATCGCAATACTGTAGTCTGAACAATATTATATTTTATGTATAAACTTAGCCTTTTCTACAAGTTACGGTAAACGTTATGAACTTGCTATGAAGAATGAAGTGGTACTACATACACAACACAGATGGATCAAATGTAATTCTAATATTTTTTTTGTTAAATGACATGTGCAACAGTCATAAGAGACTTCAGCTACGGTGAGACCTAAATTAATTGGGAGGATGTACGACGTCTGTTCAAAGTATTCGAATGAATCCATACCAGATGCTGAAGTGAAATTTTTGCTGCAAAGAAAATTCAAGTCCCCAAAGATTGAGTTATTTTGAAGACTCAGCCCTTTCAAGTTGTCCAAAGCATGGAACTCTCCCGATACTGTGCCCGTAAGATCATTATCGGATACATCAAAATAAAGAAGATTCTCCAAGTTGTTCTCCCAATTGATTTCCAAGCAAAGAAACATATTCCAGCTCCTTCAATAGACCTAATTCTGAAGGAATTTTCCCTGTCAATTTGTTTTGCTATAAATCCATAGCTTTCAAATTTTGTAATAATCCTAGCTCAGTTGGAATAGCACCATGCAAATCACTTCTACATAAATTTCAAATGAGACAATGTAGAAATTTCTTTGGCAATTATGCCTCCACCACGTCTTGACATCCATTCATTTTCCAATATTAATCCAACTATTTTTCTCTCGTTGTTACAAGTGAAATAAAATAAATTTCTTTGGCAATTATGCCTCCACCACGTCTTGACATCCATTCATTTTCCAATATTAATCCAACTATTTTTCTCTCGTTGTTACAAGTGAAATAAAATATGTCGCATTCATGAGGGAAAATTGGAAAAAAATCAAAATTTACGGAATCGCTCCGACCCGCACTGGGGCCTATCACAAGCATTACGTATCGTTGGATTATCAAGTTGAAGACTACATTACAAATACACTGTTACGATTGATTGTCTTAGCGAGCTTAACATTCCCGATTCGTGCATGATTGTGCTCGAGTTTTTAGTCGCTTGAAGTCAAACGAGGCCACGTTCGATTCATCTATCCATTGATAATTGGAAGAGCTTGAATCAGACGATGCTGAGAAGGATCTAACACCTATTGTGCTATCATTGCACCTATCATTAGTTTTAGTACAAGATGACATGGTAGAAAGGGATAAGTGATCTTCTGAAATTGGAATGGAAATATGTTGTATTCTATGCACAGTGAATTTGAGGAAGGATTTTATTCGGTTCATACTTAACGCAACTGTTTCCTTTTTATCCACCTTTTTGCCAAAAAAAATACTTTTTTCTTTTTTGTTGTTGATTGAATTGATTGACCACGGCATGTATGTCCCATTTTCGTCATTTTCGTCTGATGGTGTTAGGCTGTCGCTTTGAATTCCAAAACGCAAAGAAGAATCGACAATACGAACCAATCCTCTTGGTGGGAATGAAAATCCATCGATAGTTTGGGGAATGATATTAGAATCTTGTGTTGTGGCAGATAAACTTCGACTAGGTAAAGTTGCAGAGTATGTCTCAAATGCAGACGATTCTGTTTTTGATATTGAATTGGAATTCTGACTTCCTGAATCGCACGATAAATCTGAAACAGCAGTTTCAATTTTGCCAAAAATTCTGTTTTGCAATTTGAAAGGATTCTTTTTTGAATATGTACGGAATTTAACCTCTTCTTCTTTCGTATTCAATAATTGATGTTTGTCTCGATCGCCTAAATCTTCCTCACTTTTTACATCGCTTACATTAGATGCACAAAGGGAACTATTGATTTCATGTATCGTTGACAATCTGCTAACAATGGAAGCCGAACCATCCTGATTCTTTGAAAATTCTAATTCCTTTTGTTGGCTTATTGCACGATTAAATTCATTTCTTTCATTAGAATTGCGAAAACGTTTCCAACGGAACACGGAAGAGGGATAACGATATTTATTACTATACTTCCTTTCAATATACATATGTGAACCTTCTTCATTATCTGCTTGTTCCGGGATCTCAATAGTGGGATGTAATGGAGTCTTCGCAAAAAAAACTTGATTACCAGTCTGGTTTGCTTTGTGCAGTTTTACTTTACGTCTGGCTCGTTATAAAATGAGAATGAGTCAGGTTATCATTAATCGACTTTTCTTCCAATCGGTGCAAAGACTTCTACTTACTTGAAATGATGTGCAACAAGAGTCAAGCAAAAGCATAGTAAAAGCATAGCTACGGTGATGAAGCCAAAACTATTATTCCCTTTCTTTAATGGTACTTCATTTGGTAAAGATCTGCCTTTCATCAACTTCATCGGTGATATCAATTTTATTTCCTGAAACATTATTTCATGGCTGTTTGAAATAAAATTGGCAATCTCTCTACTTTCTTTGTCAAAAATTTTAAGCATAATCTCATTTAAATCCTCACTGATTTTATTGTCGTCTCGTTCCACATTGATCATAATCAGTATAGCAAGAATCGAAGAATGAATGACAGCAGATGATTTCACATTTGATTTTTCGTTCATATGCTGGTCAATTATAGTTACATGATATTGCTCAATATGTGGAATATAGTTCAGCTCCTTCAAAAAAAGTTCGATTCGACTTTCTAAAGTGCTCTTTTGGTCAAAGTTTAGTTTGGTTTGAATATCATTTATCGCTAGCTGTAGACTTGCGTTGCCTACATTCGCGTCTTTCATGTTTTACCTTTTACAACCCTACAAGGTGATATAAAGCACTTAGATTCCTTCACTTCAAAATCAAAGTTTACTTTGGCAAAATGTTTGAAGTTGATTGAAAGAAGATCATGAAACTTAATTTCGTGACCGGAAATAAAATCGACTAATATCGCCAATTCGAAGTTTAACTCGTTCTCGATTACTTCTGGAATCTATGTACATTTCACATTTGCTTTAAACATAACCTTTGCACATACACGTATTAAATGCATGAAAATAATTTAAGTTCATACACACATCCTTATAAACGTTAGAATCATGTATTTATGTATTATATCCGTTTGTAGATTGAACCTAATTGTGTTAAGGAAACAAGATTCACTGACACACGTCTAGACAAAAAGAATTTTGCAGTCTCGGCTTCATTTTCCTTCCTCAAAGACCCAGCTTTTATAGATTTGCAAATGATGTTATTATGGTGGATATTTTAAGGGTATAGAATGTGTATTTTACATCAAAGAGCTCACATGTTTTAAAATAACTATTGATATTTTTACACTTAATTTTTAACTTTTATTACGCTTCGCGATAACATCAAGTTGTGACTTTACAAATAATCTTGGTCGTATGCATATCCATTTGGAATGAAGTTAATTTTTCGATTTTTTCCCATTCTACTTATCATGAGTTTCGTGACTTGTGCAGCTGACATATCAACTGTTTTTATGTCATCAATGGCGATAATTCGATCTAAATGGGATAAAATACCTTCTAGTGGTGATCCATTTTTAACTTTATATACAACAGGAAATCCTCCGACAGTGTCAATTGCCACTCCTAATTTTCCTGGAGGTGCATAACAGATCTTCATTTGCTCCTCAGCAGGGAATAAATCACAAGATGATGGATGTTCAAAGAGTATCTCAATTTCTTCATTATTTGCATGACCAATAATGTCATCTTTTTGTGGCATCAATTCGTGCTTATGCGAGGAATTAGTTTGAAAACGCTTCTTTCCAATAAAACCGCTTAGTAGAGGTGAGTTTGTGTAATCCATTTTCTTGAAAGTTGAACTAATTTTCTTGTCTGTAAATGATTTTTCATCAACATCCGTAAAATCATCGAGTTGGCCTATAGAAGACACTGACGGCAATGATAGAGTTGCTAAATGTTCTTCCTTTCTATCTAAAGGGAGCTCATAATGATGAAACCTTTCAAATGGACGTTGATTGAAAAAATGTAAGTCAATTGAATAACAAGTAATTGGACTAGGAGTTTCGATATCTCACCTGTAGTAATAAACAGCTCCAAGCATTAATCCAAAAGAACCAAATAGACCTATTCCTATCGCTGTAATAGCAATGAAATTAATGATCCCCACCTTTCTTTTGGACACTTTTGTTCCATTGTATGAATTACCTCGTCCAATTTCCAGATTTGGTTCTTGAACTTCTTTTATTTGCGAAATTCCAACATTGTTATTGGCTTCCTTGCTCTGCTCTACCGCATTTTTACTAATAATTTTTTCCATCATGTCATCTCTATTCAATTCTTTGTTTGCTGAAGGTATTGGCAGAATTTTGCTGGACTCTTTCTGCATTTTCTCTGTCAAGGGTACTGTTCGGACCCCCTCTATTTTTTCTGAAACAAGCATCACTTTTTCGACAAATTTAAAATAGTCGTCATATTGGTTAGAAAGATAATGGATTTCTAACGAGAGAAAGTCTTGATGCACCTCTATAGCCTCTCGAACAAGATCATCGAAATCTTTGTTTGTAGGTGGCGTCGAAACAGTAGCAACAGACTTATTTTCTCCAGTAACGATTATTTCGGAGACTAGAGTTTTCAGCGTTTCTTTACCTGGCGCGTTCAAGTCTCTTTCTATGAATGCTTCGTTCTTTATATCAATTTGAAATACCGATATAGAATGGGAGGATGATCTCTCAACTTTTGACATTAGAAATGATTGCAACTGGGATTCAAAACGCCCTCTTTGAGACGAATTCATTTCTCCTGGTACGTAATTAATTTGCATCATAATGCTTGTTGTAAGGATAAATGTTTTTTCTTTTTTTTCTTCTTGATGCTCTTCTTTGTTTATTAAATAGTTGAGGTATGCAGTTTCTTCATTCATTGCAATATGTTCATATAATTTTCTATCGCTTAGAAAATGATCAAACGCATCTTGACTATAGGCCATAGAACAAGACTCAAATATCAAAACAGCCGCTGCTATTAATGTTGCTATCGCACCCATGTTTGAAGAAGGATTCTTTGATTTTAGACCTAATCTTTCAAAATATGCTTTTTGTGCCGAATGACTTTGTGTATTTGTGAACGCAATCATAAAAGCAAATAAATACATTTAGCGGGTTTTGAAAGTCTCACTCATCTTAAATGACAGATTTCGTGTACTCTCTTCTATACATAGCAGAGTTATTTTTCAACGGTTTGCTAATAAATAGTTTTGGCGAGCACAGAGTTATGAAACAATGCAAGTAAGCAGCAGTTAGATATGATATTTATTTCCTTAAATGGTAATTAAAAGTAGGTAGAAAACACTCGTCATCATAAGTAGATATACAATTAGACTAGTATACGCGAAAGATATGATCATAGAGGAGTTGGTTGTAAAATCTGTGCCAGTGTGGCTTAACCTCCAGCTGGAATGTTAGGTTTTGGCGCAGATCATATCGAGCACAATGAGCAATGTTAGATAAGTATTCGATAAGATATTTATTGTTTAGCACCTTATGATGACGTCCTAACTATTAATGGATGATGGATGCCTACATAGGTACAATGGTATTAAAGTTTTCAACTTCCTCTATCTTTTAGTTAGTATGTGCATATGTAGATACATAAGTCTATTATACAATGATCATAATCATGATTTTGATGATACCGAAACGAATTGACCGTAGATATTTATTGTATATTCATATGAATTTATGTTTAACGGCACTGGATGAGTT
>Ga0209092_10004050_pt1 | contig 12395 bp, 9 predicted proteins | sample FraStrMetagenome_FD_187446 | JGI IMG/M metagenome (GOLD analysis project Ga0209092, IMG submission 187446) | Marine eukaryotic phytoplankton communities from Arctic Ocean - Fram Strait ARC3M Metagenome (SPAdes) (version 2) | ecosystem: Environmental > Aquatic > Marine > Oceanic | place: Fram... | reverse complement strand
TGCATCTGAAAAGCATTTTGCTGAAACAGGTAAACCCTTATATAGTTCTCATATGATAGATTTATCTGAGGAACCAATTGAAGAAAATATTGAAATTTGCAAGAATTATTTAGCTCGTATGAGTAAGATGGGAATGACTTTAGAAATTGAACTAGGTATTACTGGTGGTGAAGAAGATGGTGTTGATAATTCTGACGTTGATGTTTCTAAACTATACACACAACCCGAAGAAGTTGCATATGCTTACGAAGAGCTAATGAAAGTTTCACCTCAATTTACAATTGCAGCTGCTTTTGGAAATGTACACGGAGTTTACAAACCTGGAAATGTAAAGTTAACTCCAAAAATCTTAAAGAATTCTCAAGAGTTTATATCAAAAAAATATGGTGTTGAAGAAAATCATATCGATTTTGTTTTTCATGGAGGTTCTGGTTCTACTCTAGAAGAAATTAGAGAAGCTATTGGTTATGGAGTTGTTAAAATGAATATTGATACGGATTTACAATTTGCTTTTACTGAAGGAATTAGAGATTATATGCAAGAAAAATCTGCATATATAGCAACACAGATTGGTAATCCAGATGGAGCGGGGCAACCCAATAAAAAACATTACGACCCAAGAAAATGGCTGCGTTTAGGTGAAGAAACTTTTAAAACAAGACTAAAACAAGCCTTTTCAGATTTAAACAATGTAAATACATTGTAATTTTAAATATCTTTAGAATTCATTGTTTATAGTTTACCAATAAAAGAGCATTTTGATAGAATTCAGAATGCTCTTTTTTAATTTTAAATAAAGCTAATATGGACAACCTTCATATATCATTAAAGAAAAAATTGTAGTTCGCAAAAAACTTTTACATTTGTAATGTTACTTTTTTAGGTTGTAACAATAAAAATCAAACAACAATAAATTAAATAAACTAACTATGAGCGCTTGGTTTAAACGTAAAGATAAAGGTATACAGACTGCAACAGAAGACAAAAAAGATACTCCAAGAGGTCTATGGTATAAGACTCCCAGCGGTAAAGTTATAGATACAGAAGAACTTAAAAAAAATTTATATGTTAGTCCAGAAGATGGTTATCATGTAAGAATAGGTAGTAAAGAATATTTCGAATTGTTTTTTGACGAAAATAAATTTAAAGAATTAAACGAAAATTTAACTTCTAAAGATCCTTTAAATTTTGAAGACACAAAAAAATATTCAGATCGGGTAAAACAAGCTCAAGATAAAACCAAACTCAATGATGCTGTAAGAACAGCCATGGATTTTGCTTTTATTGGTGGCTCTATGGGCTCTGTTGTAGGAGAAAAAATTGCACGAGCTATTAATTATTCTATAGAGCACAAGATTCCTTTCTTAATGATTTCAAAATCTGGTGGAGCTAGAATGATGGAAGCATCACTTTCTTTGATGCAACTAGTAAAAACTTCTGCGAAATTAGCACAATTAGCAGAAGTGAAAATTCCATACATTTCTTTGTGTACTGATCCAACAACTGGTGGTACAACTGCATCTTATGCCATGCTAGGTGACATCAATATTGCAGAACCAAATGCATTAATTGCTTTTGCTGGACCAAGAGTAGTTAAAGACACTACAGGTAAAGATTTACCTGAAGGGTTTCAGAAATCAGAATTTGTATTAGAACATGGTTTTTTAGACGCTATTTATGAGCGTAAAAACTTAAAAAAACAGGTTAATTTATACATTGATTTAATTCAGAATTTACCTATTAGAGCTTAATAAAAAAGGGCTGTATCTAAGGTTTATATTTAAAAAAATAATTATATATTTGCATCCTCAATGAAAACATCATTGACATACATAAAAATCATTTAAACAATATTGGAATGTATTTAACTAAAGAGGTAAAAGAAAGCATTTTCGAAAAACACGGTAAGGGTAAAAACGATACTGGTTCTTCAGAAGGTCAAATTGCGTTATTCACGCACAGAATTAACCATTTAACAGGACATTTAAAAAATAATCGTAAAGATTATAATACAGAGCGTTCATTAGTAATGATGGTAGGTAAACGTAGAAGTTTACTTGACTATTTAAAGAAAACCGAAATCAATAGATATCGTGCAATCATTAAAGAATTAGGAATTAGAAAATAATTCTTACAAAAAAAGAGGTGCTATAAACGCGCCTCTTTTTTATTACATTAAATTTAAATCTAATCCTAACAAGATTAGTAATCTATAAAAAATCGAGAATCTTAACAAAGTTCTTGTATTTCCATTGCAACAACAGACAACAATACAACAGCAAACAAATTAAAAATTTAGAATTAAAATTTATGATTCCAAAAGTATTTAGAGAGGTTATAGACCTTGGTGATGGTAGAGAAATTTCTATCGAAACCGGAAAGTTAGCAAAACAAGCTCATGGTAGTGTTGTTGTGCAATCAGGAAAATGTATGATGTTGTGTACAGTTGTTTCCAATTACGAACAAAAAGATCTTGGTTTTTTACCATTAACGGTAGATTACAGAGAGAAATTTGCAGCAGCAGGTCGTTATCCTGGTGGGTTCTTTAAAAGAGAGGCAAGACCAAGTGACGGTGAAGTACTAACAATGCGTTTAGTGGATCGTGTATTACGTCCGTTATTCCCTAAAGATTATACTGCAGAAACGCAAGTGATGATTCAGTTAATGTCTCATGACGAAAATGTAATGCCAGATGCTATGGCAGGTTTGGCGGCATCAGCAGCAATACAATTATCAGATTTCCCGTTTGAATGCGCAATCTCTGAAGCGAGAGTTGGACGTATCAATGGCGAATTTATCATCAACCCAACAAGAGCACAATTAGCAGAATCTGACATCGATATGATGATTGGTGCATCTGCTGATTCTGTAATGATGGTGGAAGGTGAAATGGATGAGATTTCTGAAGAAGAAATGGCTGACGCTATTAAGTTTGCACACGAAGCTATTAAAGTACAATGTGCTGCTCAATTGAAGTTAGCAGAAGCATTTGGCAAGAAAGAAGTTCGTGAGTACGAAGGTGCAAGAGAAGATAAAGATTTAGAAAAGAAGGTTCATGATATGGCATACGATAAAGTATATGCTATCGCAGAAGCTGGATCAGCTAAACATGAGAGATCTACAGCATTTAAACAAATAAAAGAAGATATTAAAGCTACTTTTTCAGAAGAAGAATTAGCAGACTATGGTGGTTTGGTCTCTGATTATTATCGCAAAGCAGAAAAAGCTGCGATTAGAGATTTAACCTTAAATGTAGGTTTACGTCTAGACGGACGTAAGACAGATGAAATTAGACCAATTTGGTCTGAAGTAGATTATTTACCATCCGTTCACGGCTCATCAATATTTACTCGTGGAGAAACGCAAGCTTTAGCAACCGTTACTTTAGGAACATCAAGAGATGCAAATAAAATAGACATGCCATCGTACGAAGGTGAAGAAAATTTCTATTTACATTATAACTTCCCTCCTTTCTGTACAGGTGAAGCTAGACCAATTCGTGGAACATCTCGTAGAGAAGTAGGTCATGGTAATTTAGCACAACGTGGTTTAAAAGGAATGATTCCTGATAGTTGCCCTTATACAGTAAGAGTAGTTTCTGAAGTTTTAGAATCAAATGGTTCTTCTTCTATGGCTACAGTTTGTGCTGGAACGATGGCATTGATGGACGCAGGTGTTCAGATGACAAGACCCGTTTCTGGTATTGCAATGGGGTTAATTTCTGATGCAGAATCTGGAAAATACGCTGTATTATCTGATATTTTAGGTGATGAAGATCACTTAGGAGATATGGATTTTAAAGTAACGGGTACTTCAGAAGGTATTACTGCTTGTCAAATGGATATTAAAGTAAAAGGATTAAGTTATGAGATTTTAGTAAATGCACTAAAACAAGCTCGTGATGGTCGTTTACACATTTTAGGAAAAATAACTGATACTATTTCTACTGCGAATGAAGAAGTGAAAGAACATGCTCCTAAAATGATTAACAGAAGAATTCCTAATGATATGATTGGTGCATTTATTGGACCAGGAGGAAAGCATATTCAAGAATTACAGAAAGAAACAGGAACTACCATTGTAATTACTGAAGACGCTGTAACAGAAGAAGGAATTATCGAAATTTTAGGAACAGATCCAGCAGGTATAGAACAAGTAATTACTCGTATTGAATCTATGCTTTTCAAACCAACAGTTGGTGAAGCTTATGAGGTTAAAGTAATTAAAATGTTAGATTTCGGTGCGGTTGTAGAATATATTGAAGCTCCAGGAAACGAAGTTTTATTACACGTATCTGAATTGGCTTGGGAACGTACAGATAATGTTTCTGATGTTGTAAAAATGGGAGATATTTTAGATGTAAAATACTTTGGCTTAGACCCAAGAACTCGTAAAGAAAAAGTTTCACGCAAAGCATTGTTACCAAAACCTGAAGGTTATGTAGCAAGACCACCAAGAGATGATAAACGTTCTGGTGGACGAGATAATAGAGGTAGAGATAATCGTGGACGTGATAACAGACGTGACGATAGAAAACCAAGAGAACCAAGAAAAGAAGAATAATCATCTTTTTAATTGATATCTAAAAAATCACCAATTTATTTTGGTGATTTTTTTGGTTTAGATCCCAATTATATAAATGCTTTCATTTTCTTTGTAACTCTTTTATGAAAACACAGCACATTACATATGTATCTTTGGGTACAAATCAAGGGAATAAATTTGAAAACTTACAAAATGCAATTGATTTAATTGCTGATGAAGTTGGTGATATCCAAAAAATATCTTCAATTTATAAAACAGATGCTCTCGGTTTTGATGGAAATGAGTTTTTAAACGCTATTGTAAAAATATCTACATATCTTCCGCCACAGACTCTAATGTTAACACTACTAAATCTTGAGAAAAAAATAGGAAGAATTCGTACAGAAAACAAACAGTATTCAAATAGAATTATTGACCTTGATATTATACTATTTGATGATGAAATCATCTTTTCTAAAATAGTAATAGTTCCACATTCTAAAATGTTAGAACGAAAGTTTGTAATGGTTCCATTGGTTGAAATTGCAGGAAACTATATACATCCAATTGAAAAAAAACAGCTTAATATTTGTCTACTCAATTGTAATGACTCATCCAAAATAATCAAGATTGATATTGATTTAGTCAGACCAATTTCGATTTCAGAAAAATACAACTACATCGCAATTGAAGGAAATATTGGTGCAGGAAAAACATCTTTAGCAAAGATGATTTCTGATGAGTTTAACGCCAAAAAAGTTTTTGAACGTTTTGCAGACAATTCTTTTTTGCCCAAATTTTATAAAAACCAAGAGCGGTATGCTTTCCCTTTAGAAATGAGCTTTTTAGCTGACCGGTACCAACAACTAAGTGATGATTTAGCTCAATTTAATCTGTTCAAAAACTTTATAGTTTCTGATTACTACATCTTTAAATCTTTAATTTTTGCGCAAGTAACACTTAAAAAAGAAGAATATGTATTGTACAGAAAAATATTTAACTTCATGTACAAAGAAATTGCAAAACCAGATTTATATGTGTATTTGTATCAAAACAAAAACAGATTATTAGACAATATTAAAAAACGTGGACGAGCGTATGAACAAAATATTCAACCAGAATATTTACAAAAAATTCATGATGGATATTCTAACTTTATAAAAACAGAAAAAAGCTTAAATTCTATAATAATTGATATATCAGATGTTGATTTTGTTGGCAATAAAAAGGACTACAAATACATTATTAATAAAATAAAGAATTTTTAAAAAAAAAATTATACTTTTGTAGTAATGAATACTCCCCCCATAGTGCTAAAAAAGTTATATTTTAAAATCAGATGAGGAGAATTTATTTATTTATATTTTTAAATTTCATGTTTGCCAATGCTATATTTGGGCAATTTACTACAGATGAAATAACTTACGGAAATAATATTGAATTAGAAAATAGTAATAGTTGGGCATTTGGTGCAGGTATTAGTAATTTTATTATGCACGGAGACTTGCGCTCAATTGGCACTGGTGATGACACAAATTACCTTAACTTTGGTGGTTTTGTATTTGTAAATAAGATGTTTAATCCTTTATTAGGGCTAGAGTTTAAAATAACTTATAATGAAATTTCTGGAGGCGCACAATACTTTTCTAATACGCCAAATTATTTTGTTTTATATGCAAATAATGTTATAAACCAAGACAACTTAAATTTTAAAGGAAGAGCGTATGGAGCTGAAATAAATTTAATCTTCAGTTTTACAAACTTATATCAAATAAATTCATCTAAATGGAATGCAGCTGGTTATTTTGGTGTCGGATATCATCAATACAACTCTGCGCTATTCGAACTTGTAGATGGTGTAAATGTTCCGATAGTCGATTTTGGATTTAATCCTGCAAGAAATAATAAAACTGAAGCAAGTTCAATTTATTTATCTGCTCAATTTGGTTTAAAAAGAAGGATTAGTAAGCGTGTAGATTTAGAATTTAGGACTGGTATGTATTTTAATTATGAAGATCATTTAGATGCTGCTATTTCCAATAAACAAGATTGGGAAACTTTTTTTGTTTCTAGTTTAGGTATTACTGTAAAAATAGGGAAGAAAAAAATATTTGCTATTTGGGGTGATCAGGATAATAATACTGAAGAATTTAAAATTATAGATACTGATCAGGATGGAGTTATGGACCAGTTAGATATTGAACCTAATACGCCTGCAGGAGTTATGGTATACGGAAATGGCAAGGCTGTAGATTCAGATAAAGATGGTTTATCAGATTATATGGATAAGTGTCCATTAGAGTATGGTCCTATTTCAAACGAAGGGTGCCCTTTAAATATTGATTCTGATGGAGATGGTATTATGGATGGAAAAGATTTATGCCCTAATGTAATTGGTACAATTGAAAATAAAGGATGTCCTAAATCAGAGGATGAAAAACCTAGCAATATTAACCAACAAATAGGCTTACTTGCTGCTAACATTTACTTTGACACCAACAGTGATAAGATAAAAAACATCTCCTTTTCAACTTTAGGAGAAATTATAAGATTAATGGAACAAGTGCCTAATATTAAATTCCTTATTGAAGGCCATACAGATGACAGAAATAGTGATAGATATAACTTATACTTATCTCAAAGAAGGGCTAATGCTGTTAGAAAATATATGATTAGACAAGGTATTATTGGAGAAAGACTTAAATCTAAAGGGTATGGAGAAACAAGACCTAAATTTTCTAATCAGAATCCTGGAGGAAGACAATTAAATAGAAGAGTAGAAATTAAACCAATAGGATCACTTGATTAAAAGAAATTAGCTTCTGTTTTAAATTAAAAAAATAAAAACTATTTTTTTAGCTCCAGCTTTTCCGCAAAATACTCACAAAAATCTCTCATCGTAGCACTCATTTTAAGGTCATCAGTAGCACGTTCGAAAGAGTCTGACATAGATACAAGTGTTTGATGAAAAAATTGCTTCATTTCATCTACAGGCATGTCTTTTGTCCATAAATCCATACGAAGCGTATCTTTCTTTTTGTGATCCCAAACAGAAATCATTATTGCTTTTGACTCTTCATTATCGATACCACCATCTTTGGCTGTCCAGGAAATTTCTTCAGGAACTTTATTATCATCTAAACCAACTTTAAATTTAATATCTGATGTATGTTTAATTGCCATTATTTTTTGGTTTATATTTTGATTTATTTAATAAGTCTTCTGGTCCTATTTTTTTTAAATGCTGCAAAGATACATCATTATATTTCATATAAGAAGCAACTATTTTCCACCCAATCCAAGAGCCAATTTTTCCTGGCGATAATTTATCTTGTTCTAAATAAAATTTAGAAAATGGAGCATTATATAAAAACCGCCTGCTTAAATTACTATCAGTGCTGTACAATAATTTATTTTGAATAAAATACATCCATATCTTCTCCTCATTATATATTGCCCAATCTAGTTTTTGTTTAGAATATCCTAACTTTTCTTCATCGAATGTTCTCGGCAAATAAATATCTAAAAGATATAATTTCTTTCCCTCATGTAATATTTTGGCTAGAAAAGTTCTATCTATAGTTTGTGGAATTTGTTTGCTTATAATAGCATTGGCAACATCTACAATAATATGTTTTTTGGTGTTGTTTTCTTTGATATACTTTGGATAATCAGCATAAAATTCATGATTTTCTCCAAGGTAAGCATCTAGAGAAATCAATAACAAACTATCTACATATGTAATTCTATTCTCATAATCTATATTTGTAAGCATCGTTATTATATCTGGCGATTTAAACCTAGGGTTGTAATACTTTATATGTTTAAAAAGAGATGTTAGTTCCTTTTCTATAGATGAGAAATCTTTATAAATTTTCTGTGTTTCTGAGAATAGTTCTTGTTCATCTATATTGTTCATTTTAGAAATCCAAATGCTATCACTAATTTTTTTTGGAAATAAGAAAGGGTATTGTTCTTTTAAATCAGGTAATGTTTTTGATGAGGCATTATAAAAATCTACATCAAACCTATTTGAAGAAAAATTAATCTTTGTTTTAGATATATCTGGTGTTTTAATGTCTTTATTTTCACATGATAAAAAAGTAATGAAAACTATAATGATTGTTAAAAAGACTCTCATAAACTTTGTATATTAGTACTACTATAAAGAAACGACAAAAATACTAAAATAGTTTATCTATGGACGCAGAAAAAGTATCTAAACATATTGTAAATTGGTTAAAGTCTTATGCAGAAAATGCAAAAGTTAATGGATTTGTTATAGGTGTTTCTGGAGGAATTGATTCTGCGGTAACATCAACTTTATGTGCAAAAACCGGTTTACCAACATTATGTGTAGAAATGCCAATACACCAAGCTCAAAGTCAAGTTACAAGAGCAGAAGAACACATTGCACAACTTAAAAAAAAATTTAATAATGTTTCTGAGGTTAGAGTGGACCTAACCTCTGTTTTTGAAGGCTTTAAAAATGCAGTTCCAAATATAAAAGCATCCTCTAAAGTAAATTTATCACTTGCCAACACAAGAGCTAGATTACGGATGACTTCTTTATACTATTTTGCTGGTTTACATGGTTTGTTAGTCGCCGGAACAGGAAACAAAGTAGAAGATTTTGGTGTTGGTTTTTACACTAAATATGGTGATGGCGGAGTAGATTTAAGTCCTATTGCAGATTTAATGAAATCTGAAGTATATCAACTTTCTGAATTTTTAAAAGTTCCTAAATCAATTCAAAAAGCAGCGCCTACAGATGGTTTATTTGGTGATAGTAGAACTGATGAAGATCAAATAGGTGCTTCATATGACGAATTGGAATGGGCAATGAATGTGCAAGAAGATGGTAAGATAGAAACTAATTTTTCAGAAAGAGAAAAAGAAGTATTTGAAATTTATATGAGATTAAATAGAATTAATCAGCATAAGATGAATCCTATACCAGTATGTAAGATTCCTAAAAACCTACAATAGATTAGCTGCTATCATCGTTTTTTTAATTTTCATATATGCTTTTTTCTTTGAACCTTTAGTAATTTCAAAAGGTAATAAAATAAAAAGCTGGAAAATTTTTAAAATTTGAGATAGTCTTTTCATTGTTTCTTTTTTTTTATAGCGATTGCAATATACAAAAAAACCATTAAAAATGACAAAAACCCTAATAAGGGGAAACACCTGTTTTGTAATTTAATGACTTTATACAACTCTATTTAACTTAGAAAATAATCTCATTTTCAGCCCTGTGTAGCTTTTTATAAGGTCAAGATTCACTGTATTTGAATTTTTAGAAATGGATTCTTTTATCAAATCTTCAATCTTTTTACCAATTAAGATTCTACGAAGATTAAACACAGCATCATTAACCGACTTCCTTAGAACTTCTAGAGAGGATTTAACCTCTATATTTTTACTTTCCCAATTACTTAATAAATGTTTTTCTTCATCCATTAAAATAGAAGTAACTGTATTTGAAATATTTGAATTTTCATGATTTATAAATGCATCTGTAATCAATTTTTGAGATTGATTTAGTTGATGAATCATTTCATTATATATTTCTTGAAAAATACCATTTGAAAACTCTATTTCATCGTCTTGTAGATGTAAATATATCTCTGAAGAAACTAAGTTTTGATATTTTCTAGATGAAATTGACTCCTTCCCATCGTCATCTAAAATTGTTGTTTCTTCAATGAAATCTACTTCTTCATTACCATAAAGCAATAAAATTTTTATAATTTCTTTTTCTAATATGGATAATTGATCAATTTTTGAAGAAGAAACTGCCCCACCTTTAACAACATCCATTGAAGCTTGTTCTTGCTCCTGATAATATTCTGATGGAGGTTGATTTGGATCTTGAAGTTGCTTATTCTTTATTGGTTTACTAGATTCCTTTTTTAAAATCTGTGCCAATTCACTAAACAAAACGCGCTCAGAAATATCCATAATTCTAGCGCATTCTTGCACATACACCTCACGTTGAATACCGTCAGGAATTTTAGAAATGCTCGTTACAATATCTCTAATAACTCCCGCTTTTTTAACAGGATCATTTTTAGAATCTTTTAATAAAAGTGATGCTTTAAAACTAATAAAATCTTGTGCAGAATCATTTAAATACTCTTTTAGTTCTGAATCTGAATGAGATTTCGCAAAACTATCTGGATCTTCACCATCTGGAAACTGAACAACTTTAACATTCATTCCTTGTTCAAGGATTATATCTATTCCACGAATAGAAGCTCTAATGCCAGCTGCATCTCCATCAAAAAGAACAGTAATGTTTTTTGTGAGTCTATTTACTAATCTTATTTGATCTGAGGATAGTGCAGTTCCTGAAGAGGCAACTACATTTTCTACACCAGATTGATGAAATGAAATAACATCTGTATATCCTTCTACTAAAAAACAATTATCCTTTTTTGCAATCTCTTTTTTAGCTTGAAATAGTCCATATAAAATTTTACTCTTATGGTAGATATCACTTTCTGGAGAATTTAGATATTTTGCTGCTTTTTTATCAGCAGTTAAGATGCGTCCTCCAAAACCGAGAATTCTTCCAGACATGGAATGTATTGGAAATATAACGCGACCTTTAAAACGGTCGAATTGTTTACTTTCCTTTACAATTGTTAATCCCGTAGAAGCTAAATACTTTAAATCATATCCTTTTGCTAGAGCAGCTTTTGTAAAGTTATCCCATTCATCTATACAATAGCCTAAATCAAACTTTTCAATAATTGTGTCTTCAAAACCACGTTCTTTGAAGTAGGATAATCCAATTGCTTTTCCTTTGATTGTATTCAGCATTAAATGATGAAAATAATCTTTGGCAAAATGAGAAACCAAAAACATACTTTCTCTCTCACTCATCTGAGCTTTTTGCTCGTCTGTTTGCTCTGTTTCTTCAATTTCTATATTGTATTTTTTAGCCAACCATTTTATAGCTTCAGGATAGGAATAATGCTCATGTTCCATTAAAAAAGAAATCGCATTACCTCCTTTTCCTGTAGAGAAATCTTTCCAAATTTGTTTTACTGGAGACACCATAAAAGAGGGTGATTTTTCATCTACAAAAGGACTTAATCCTTTAAAGTTACTACCTGCTTTTTTTAGCTGAACAAATTCACCAATTACCTCTTCTACTCTTGCAGATTCAAAAACTTGGTCTATAGTACTTCTAGAAATCATTCAAAATAGCATTAATAAGGATAACAAATATAGCAATTAGTACTAAGACTTTTTTAAATTAAAAATCCTCACTAATTTAGTTAGTGAGGATTGTGTTATTCAACCTGAAAATTAAGAAACTGCTCTTAATTTTTTGAGCGTTGTATTTGTCAATTTAGACTCTGCATATTCTTTAGTTACATTAAATTCTTTTTGATCAGAACTTGGTAAATCAAACATTGCATCTGTAAAAATAGCCTCACACAAAGAACGCAATCCTCTTGCGCCTAATTTATATTCTACGGCTTTTTCTACAATATAATTTAACGCATCTTCCTCTATGGTAAATTCAACATCATCCATCATAAAAAGCTTTGCGTATTGCTTCATAATAGAGTTTTTTGGCTCCGTTAAAATAGCTCTTAATGTTTTTGCATCTAAAGGATTCATATAACTTAAGACAGGCAAACGACCAATAATTTCTGGTATCAACCCAAATGCTTTTAAATCTGAAGGAATAATGTATTGTAATAAGTTTTCCTCATCAATTTTATCGTCACTAATTGAAGCACTATAACCAACAGCCTGCATATTTAGACGCTTGCTTATGATTCTATCAATACCAGAAAAAGCGCCACCTGCAATAAATAAAATTTCTTTCGTATTTACTTCTATAAACTTTT
>Ga0209092_10004049_pt1 | contig 12396 bp, 10 predicted proteins | sample FraStrMetagenome_FD_187446 | JGI IMG/M metagenome (GOLD analysis project Ga0209092, IMG submission 187446) | Marine eukaryotic phytoplankton communities from Arctic Ocean - Fram Strait ARC3M Metagenome (SPAdes) (version 2) | ecosystem: Environmental > Aquatic > Marine > Oceanic | place: Fram... | reverse complement strand
TATTTGCAATCTATTTGGTAATATAGGACCAAAAGGCATTTGAAAAAAAGAATGAATAGTTACCCCTTTTGCGTTAATTGCTGCAACCCCTGTAGGTGCAACAATAACCATTCTTTTTAAAGATTTCTTTTTAATTTGATGTAAAAAAGTTGTTTTTCCTGTACCTGCTTTTCCTGTGATAAAAAGATTTCTATCCGTTTTCTCAATAAACTGTACGGCAAGTTCTAATTCAGGATTTTTAGACATTTTTACTTTTTGCTGCAAGATAAATAATTAAAGACTACTTCATAAAAAAACCCAAACAAAAGCTTGGGATTTAATTTTATAAAATAAAAAAACTTATTTAATATCTCTCTTATAATAACTTACAATACTCGCTTTTGCTAATGTATTATTCCATAAATAAAAACCAACAACGGCAGGGTTTGTGTTTTCATCTAAGCCCAGCGTATCTGTCTTTAATGCATGCACTGTTATTTCATATTTATGTAAACCATGACCTTTTGGTGGACAAGGGCCTCCAAAACCTTTAATACCATAATCTGTAATACTTTGTATAACTCCTTTTGGCACTAACTTTAAGTTTATGTTACCTGCGTTTGTAACTAATTCATTCATATTTGCTGGAATGTCAAAAACTACCCAATGCCACCATCCACTTCCTGTTGGTGCATCTGGATCATACATTGTTATTGCAAAGCTTTTGGTTCCCTCTGGTGCGTTTGCCCAAGAAAGTTGTGGTGATTTATTTTCACCTTCACATCCAAAACTATTAAATTCCTCTGTTTTCGTAGCTTGACCTCCTAAGTCTGTACTCGATAAAGTAAATGTATTCTGACTAAATGAGGCACCCGAAAATGCTATTAAGGTAATAATTAGTAAGCTTATTTTATTCATGATAAAATGGTTTTAAATCTTCCGTAAAAATAGATATAAAACTAATTATTTATAAATCAAAAAAGCTCTAAAAGTATTGCTAAAAGTTCACTTCTTCTCACCTTTTATATTTGCAAAAATTTAATTTTAAACTCTTTTTAAAAATAATCTATTCGATTACTTTTTGTGTCCTGTAAAGTGTTCCATTGTTTTATAAATACCCAATACATTTCCTGCAAACCAATCTAATACATTAATAGACATAAAGCCTTGCCCTAATTTTATAAGTCTATAGATATAACCTGGAATAGTAACCATTCTTTTATTTTTTTCTATGGCTTTTATAATTGTAAGTGCAGCAACTTCTGGATTCAAAATTGGTATTTTAGATCTTACGCCATCAAACATTCCCGTATTAATAAAATAAGGCATAATCGTGGTTACATTAATGTTCTTTTTTAACTGCTCCATCTCAAGTCGTAAACTATCAGACCAACCAACTAAAGACCATTTACTTGCTGCGTATACAGACATTTTAGGATTTGAAATTAAACCACCAGAAGACGCAATATTACAAATATGACCAGAATTTTGAGCTAACATTTCATTCAAAAATTCTTTGGTTATATGCATAGGAGCATTGGCATTAATCTCCATTGTTTTTAAGATATCTAAAGTGGTATGTTCATGAAAATATTTTCCTGCAACAATACCTGCGTTATTTATTAGTAGATCAACTGCACCTATTTCTTCTTTTACTTTAAGAGCGGTCTCTTTAATTTGATTGACATTAGAAACATCGATAGTAAAACCTGAAATAGTTCCTTTATTTGAAAATTCTAAAATAGTTTCGGCTATTTTTAATTCATTGATATCCCAAATAATCACTTTAGCTGCTCGCTCTAATAGTAAACGAACCATTATTTTACCAATGCCAGAAGCACCGCCTGTTACTAAAACTATTTTATCCTTTAATTGTTTCATAGAACAGCGTTTTATGAAGAAATACATTTTAATTTGTATTCTATCTTCAATAGCGAAGTTATCTTTTTAAAACCATAGAAACAAATGAAAAAAAAATCCTGAGCAAAAGCACAGGATTTTTATATTTATAAATTCAAATTTTGAGTTACATTTCTAATGCTTTTGTAGAATTATTGTCCATTAAAAATTCTACAGGATTTTCTAATGCTTCTTTTACTGCAACTAAAAAACCAACAGACTCTCTACCATCTACAATTCTGTGATCATAAGACAAAGCAACATACATAATTGGTTGAATTACCACTTTACCATCTACTGCCATTGGTCTGTTTACAATATTGTGCATTCCTAAAATTCCACTTTGTGGAGGATTTATAATTGGCGTAGAAAGCATAGAACCAAATACACCACCATTGGTAATTGTAAATGTTCCACCTGTCATTTCATCAATTGTAATTTGCCCGTCTCTTGCTCTAATTGCCAAACGTTTTACTTCAGATTCTACACCTTTAAAAGATAAATTTTCTGCATTTCTAATTACAGGCACCATTAAACCTTTCGGACCAGAAACTGCAATCGAAATATCTTGAAAGTCTTGTTTTATTTGAAAATCCCCATCCATCATAGAATTTACATCAGGATACATTTTTAAAGCTCTCACTACCGCCAAGGTAAAGAAAGACATAAAACCTAAGCCAACACCGTGTTTTTCTTTAAAATTCTCTTTATACTGTTTACGCAAATCAAAAATTGGCTGCATATTTACCTCGTTAAAGGTAGTTAACATTGCTGTTTCGTTTTTTACCGCAACCAAGCGTTCTGCCACTTTTCTGCGCAACATAGACATTTTCTTGCGCTCTGTACCTCTGGAACCATTTAATGGTTGTGATCCCATAGATGGCACGGCTTTTACGGCATCATCTTTGGTAATTCTACCATCTTTCCCTGTTCCTTTTATAGCCGAAGTAGCGATCCCTTTTTCTGATAAAACTTTTTTAGCAGCAGGTGAAGCAGTCCCTGTTGCATACGTTGCAGTTGGGGCAGCTTTTGGAGCTTCAAGTTTATTTTCCTCTTTCGGAGCTTCTGATTTTACAGGTGCATCACCGGCTGGTTTTGCAGCACTTGTATCTATTAAACATACAACTGCGCCAACTTCTACAGCATCACCTTCTTCTGCTTTTAAAGTGATAATTCCACTTTCTTCTGCAGGCAATTCTAAAGTAGCTTTGTCTGAATCTACCTCTGCAATTGGTTGATCTTTTTCAACATAATCTCCATCTTCAACTAACCAAGTTGCAATTTCTACTTCTGTAATTGATTCTCCCGGAGAAGGAACTTTCATTTCTAAAACACTCATGGTTTCTTATTTTACTTTTGCTAAAAAAATATTAGCTTTTATTAGTTTGTTCTTTTCCAAAACTTCAGAACAGAACTTTTACTTACTTATTATCATTAAAAACACTATCAATAACGGCTTTATGACGTTTTTTGAAACGTGTACTAGAACCTGCTGCTGGCACTGCGTAGTATTTACGAGAGCATACACTTAATTTCACCAAATCAAAACGCTCTAACATAAAACTCCAAGCACCCATATTTCTTGGTTCTTCTTGCGCCCAAACATAGTTTACTACATTCGGATACCTATCTATTGCTTTCTGTAATTTTTCTAAATGTAAAGGAAATAATTGCTCAATTCTAACTAAAGCAACATCATCTCTTTCTAAAATTTCTCTTTCTTCTAACAGATCATAATAAAATTTACCCATACAGAGAACTAGTTTCTTTACTTTATCTGGGTTAATTGTATCATCTATTACTTCTTGAAATTCTCCAGTTGCTAAATCTTCTACAGTACTTACTACTTTTGGATGACGTAACAAACTCTTCGGTGTAAATACAATCAAAGGTTTTCTATAATCACGCTTCATTTGTCTTCGCAATAAGTGATAGAAATTTGCCGGTGTTGTACAATTTGTAACGGTCATATTGTCTATTGCACACAATTGCAGATAACGCTCTATTCTTGCAGATGAATGCTCAGAACCTTGCCCTTCATAACCATGAGGTAATAAAATTACAATTCCGTTTTGCAGTTTCCACTTATCCTCAGCTGCAGAAATATATTGATCAAACATTATCTGGGCCCCGTTAGAAAAATCTCCAAACTGTGCCTCCCAAATTGTTAATGTATTCGGATTTCCCATGGCATAACCATAATCAAAACCTAAAACACCATATTCTGATAATAGAGAGTTGTAAATAGACATCTTTCCTTTACTATCGCTATTTTTATTTAATAAATTAATACGTTCTTCTGTAACCTCATCACGTAAAACAGCATGTCTATGAGAAAAAGTTCCTCTTTCTACGTCTTGCCCAGAAATTCGAACATTAAAACCTTCTTCCATTAAAGAACCATACGCTAAATTCTCTGCCATTCCCCAATCTAGCTTATTGGTTTCAAATACCATCTTAGCTCTACCCTCTAAAATACGCTCTGCTTTTCTTAAAAACTTTACACCCTCAGGAACCGTAGAAACTACTTTTGCAATATGTTTTAATTGTGTTGCTTTGTATGAAGTATCTACTGGCTCTAACATTGTAGAGAGGTCTTCTCTATCAAAAGCTTCCCAAGTAGATTTCATGAATTCTTTTACTTTAGACTTTTTATCTTTCTTAGATAGATCGAATTCTTTCTCTAACATCCCTTTAAATTCTGCAGTAATTTCAGATAAATGAGATGCACTTATAACTCCTTCTTGTAATAATTTTTCAGCGTAAATGTCTTTTACGTTTTTATGTTTTGAGATTGCTTTGTATAATTTTGGTTGTGTAAAACGGGGCTCATCACCCTCGTTATGGCCGTATTTTCTATATCCTAAAAGATCTATAAAGATATCAGATTTAAAACGCATTCTAAACTCTAATGCCATTTGCATTGCATGACAAACCGCTTCTGTGTCATCTGCATTTATGTGTAAAACAGGTGATAAAGTAACTTTACCAACATCTGTACAGTAGGTGCTTGATCGTGCATCTAAGTAATTGGTGGTAAAACCAACTTGATTATTTACAACAACATGAATGGTTCCACCGGTTTTATACCCATTTAGTTTTGCCATTTGAACTATTTCATAGGCAATACCTTGCCCAGCAATAGCTGCATCTCCATGGATTATAATTGGTAAAATTTTACTTGAATCTCCGTTATATTTTCTATCTATCTTAGCCCTTGTTATTCCCTCTGCAACTGCCGCAACAGTCTCTAAATGAGACGGATTTGGTACTAAGTTCATCTTAATAGAATTACCATCTCTGTAGGTTTTACTTAACGTTAAACCTAAATGGTATTTTACATCTCCATCAATATCATCATCTTCAAAATCTTTTCCTTCAAACTCGCTAAATAAATCTCTTACCGGTTTTTTAAAAATATTAACCAAAGTATTTAAGCGCCCTCTGTGCGCCATTCCTAAGACACATTCTTTGACTCCAAAGATTTCAGCTGCATCTCTAAGAGCAACACTTATTCCCGGAATTAAAGCTTCACCACCTTCTAAAGAAAAACGCTTCTGACCAACATATTTTGTTTGTAAGAAACTTTCAAAAGTTACTGCATGATTTATTTTAGAAAGAATATATTTTTTTGCATCTACAGAGTACTTAGGATGATTTTCATTCTCATTTAAACGTTGTTGCCACCACTTTAATTTCTCTGGGTTTCGCATGTACATATATTCTACACCAATAGAATCACAATAAACCTTTTTTAAATGATTGACAATTACAGAAAGCTTCACTCTTCCTAAACCTAAAATATCTCCCGCTGAAAATTCTTTATCAAGATCATTCTCATCTAAACCAAAATTATCAAGCTCTAAACTTGGTGTATATTGCCTTCTATCTCTAACAGGATTTGTTTCCGTAAATAAATGACCCCGTGTTCTATAACCATTTATTAAATCTGCTACCAAAAACTCTTTTCTTACTTCTTTCGGAATCCCTACAGGAGTCTCTTCCTCTGAAAAAGAATAATCTTCATTGGCTAAATCGTACCCCTGAAAAAAGCTTCTCCAGCTAGGTTCAACGGCATCAGGATTGACTAAGTATTGATCGTATAAATCGGCTATAAAGCCTGTATGTGCTGCGTTTAAGAACGAAAATTTGTCCATATAATAGTTTGCGCTTATGGAATAAGCATATTATCAAGGCAAAAATACACAATTTTGAAAATTAAAGAAGCGTTTATCTTTAATTTCTTAGAGTGAAAAAAATCATTTTTTTTTCACAAAACGTTTGGAGATGTCTTAAAAAGATATATATTTGCACTCGCTAAACACAAAACGTGTAGCAAACTCCTCTTTAGCTCAGTTGGTTAGAGCATCTGACTGTTAATCAGAGGGTCCAAGGTTCGAGTCCTTGAAGAGGAGCTAAGTTCATTTACATTGACTGCGAAAGTAGCTCAGGGGTAGAGCATCACCTTGCCAAGGTGGGGGTCGCGGGTTCAAATCCCGTCTTTCGCTCTATTTAGTAAAAAGTACCAATGCTGAAGTGGTGGAATTGGTAGACACGCTGGACTTAAAATCCAGTGGTCAGTAATGGCCGTGCGGGTTCAAGTCCCGCCTTCAGTACAATAACCGTTGTTAATCGTTTGATTTTCAACGGTTTTTTGATTTTATAAACCTCATCTTGCAAACCATTTGCCAACCATTTTTTAAAAGCTTGCTATTTATCTTTTTTATATTGTGGTTTTTCATAAAGCTTTGAGATTCTAAATAAAGTTGTTTTTAAGCTCTTTCTAAACCAAATAAATAAATTAAATTTACTACATTTAAAAAAAAATGCTTTGAAGAAATTACTTTTATTACTTTTATTATTCTCCTGTATATTAAATTCTCAATCAAAAAAAAAATATAAAGTAAAAAAAGGAGATACCGAAATTCTATATAATGAAGATGAAGGTAAGTATTCAACATATATCGAATACAAAAGTTATTTAGGTCAAGTTAAAGAGAATTCTGGAAGTTTACTAGAATGGAGGTTTGATGGAATAAAACAACCTGTTCTTGCTCATTGGACTAACTACCATACTAAATCACTTGGTAATTACTTTAAAAAAGGTGAAAGAAGAGAGCATTTTGAATTTACATTTTTAAACGGTAAATTGAATGGTCTACAAAAAGTAAGTATGAAGACTGATAGAGGGTTTAAGGATGTTTGGGCTATGGCTATTATTAACGGTGTGCTTTTAGGAAAACATATAATTGATAAAAAGAATTCTTGGGTCAGAAAAGATGATTGGGAACTATGGGAAGCAACTTACAATGTCAAAACATTTGGGCAAGGTAAAAAATATAATTATAGTTACGGTGGAGGCTGGTTACCACAGTCATTTGAGGAAAATAATTATTATAATTTAGAGGAATTAGTTAAACTATTTTTAGAAGATTTCAAAGCTTTAGATAGTGATGCTGCTTTGATGTTAGCAAGTAAAGAAAACAATATAGAGAATCGCTTTCCCTCGCTAAATTTATGGGAAATTGAAGACTTAAAAATTGATGCCACTTTTTCAAAATTAAACGGAAATACTATAGCAATTTCATATGGTATAAATAAAGATAATGAAATTACTATTAAGGTTGACCCTGAAAAATGGGAAAATGCTTCAAAACCAAAAAAATGGTATATTCTTTATCACGAACTTGGTCACGATGTGTTAAATCTTAAACACGGTCAAGGGGGGAGAATGATGTTTAATTTTCCAACAAAAGAATATACTTGGGAAGAATTTTTTATGGACAGAGATTTTATGTTTGATTATTATTTGAAAAATAAATATAAAGATTATGCACCAATAAGACGGTCTGATTGGTAAAATTAAATATGTTACAAAAATTAAATGATTATGAAAAATATATTTAGCTTGTTAATTTTATTATCATTAATAAGTTGCGGAGTTCAGCAAAACTTAACAGTTTCATATCGGTTGAATGATGGTATGACGAAGTCAGGGGTCGAAGCAATAATGGGTGCACCCATAAAAAGTGATTTTTATAAAAATGTAGAAGAATGGTTCTACTGCAAAACAGGTCAAATGTCTGATGAACATTTAGCCTTATTTTTTTATGATGGTAAACTTATTGCTAAGAAAAATTATTCAGTTACAGCAGCTGATACTCGTGGTATATATGGCTCTTGTGAGAAATTTATTAAAATGGGTAATTATCGAGTTCCTGATTTAGTGGTTGAAATACGAAATAGATAAAATATTTAATAAAAAAGCCCCTAAACTGTACTCAAGTTATCTTCAGACGACCTGAAATACATTAATTTATCAGGAAATAAAAATAAATCAGGAAGGAATAGAATAGTTATACGGAAGTTGTTGAAGTTAAATTAAGTAAACAATAAATTAAATCTCAATAGAAGTTATGAAGAAAGTATTAATATTATTAGTAGCAGTATTAGCGTTCAATATGGTAAACGCACAAGATTATGCGAAAACTCCAGAAGATTTAGGTCTTTCAGCTAAAGAATATAAGAAAATTAAAAAGAAACTAAAACTAAAAATTATAAATAGAGATTTTGATTTCGGTGACTGGGAAAAAATCTATGTTGGGTATAAAAGTGCAAGATATCCTAATGATCCCAATGCTGAAGTATGGATTGATTTGTGGAATGAAACAATTTATGAGATGGGTTTAAAGCAAGGGAATCTTGATAACGCAATATATATTTTTGTCATTGGTGGGGGAGGTCTTGACCTTAAGGTGTTAGATTATTTAGATAATAATACACTTGTAGCGAAAGTAACAAGTCCAAAAAATCACAGGAATGTATACACAAATAGTGGAAGGAGTAAGTACAAAAACTATGTTAAAGTTTTTTTAAATGAACTTTTGATGACAGTTAGAACAGATTGAGGTTGAAAAGTTAAAAAAAGAACTAATTGTTTAGACACTCTAGGGCTATAGAAATCTTTAAGAGAACAGATTCTATAAACAAACTAATATCGATATAATTCAATTCCAGATAGGTGAAATATATATTCAAATGTAACACCTATAACTGACATTTGTTTTGTTATTTTTCTGGAACTTTTATCCCAACTTTTAACGAATACGTGTAAAACTTCCTTATCTCCTTTGTGAATTTTAAAACCTGTAGGACTAACGACGATTAAATAATCCGTTACATAAGTATATTCACCATTTTCATAAACAAAGTCTTTAGTAATAATATTTTGGTCATCTAAAACCTTACTGATAGAATTCAAAACCATTTGACTACTAAAATAATTTCTATGTTTTTTTGTAACAATACTTTCAATTGAAAAGGATTTTGATTTATCAATTATTTCACTATGACTGATATAAAACTTTTTTCCATTACCCCCCATTTTTTTAATAACTCTATAGTCGTTGAGTGTAGACTCCCTGTCTGTTTGACCATATCCAGTAAAACAAATTAATAGAGCGAGTGTGAATAGTATATTTTTCATAATCATTTAATTTACTAGAAGATAATTAAATTAAATCATTTTTACAACTAATAAACTTATTAACAAAAAAGATTAAACTCGTATAATGTCATTTTAGTAGAATTCAATTAAAAAAAAACCACCTCAATTAAGAAGTGGTACTTTTCGCTATAAAAATGAAAAATAGTCGAAACTATTTAACTTTATAAGAATACTTTTATATTGTCGATATATATAATTTTACTCCGAAAGGTTGTGAAAATTATCTTACAAGAACCTTTTTTATACTATAATATCTGTTCCATTAGCATCGGTAAGCTGTTTAAAAATTCGAGCGTTTGTTTCGAAAATAGCTCAATTGGGTGTACAATAACCGTTGTTAATCGTTTGATTTTCAACGGTTTTTTGATTTTATAGACATAATTATCCCAATATAGTTCCGACATTTTAATAAAACACCTCAACAATATTCATTCTACATCAAATACTTATAAAATTATTATAGGTATTGGAAATAGCTAAATTGAAAGAAGAAGGTATGGCTAAGATTTAGTCATAGTACAGCTTGCCATTTTTATCTTTTAAAGTCTTCATAAGTTCAAAACAGAGTTGGTCAATATTACCTTGAAAGGAATTAAAAGCCGAAACGTTTGATAGAATTACGATACCGATTTTATTTTTTATATCTATTGCCATTGAGGAGGAATATCCGCCTGTTGCTCCGTTATGACAATGCCATTTATTATTTGACCTGGTTGAGTTTATAATATGCCAACCAAGACCCATATCAGTTTGATTATCTAACTTTATTGTTTTTTTTGTCAACAGTTTTAATTCAGCATTTGAATCATCAAAATGAGCAATTCCATATTTTGCTAAATCTTCAACATTAGACAATACTCCTCCTGCACTGGCAATTACAGAAAGGTCCCAATTTGATGTATTTCTTCCTTTTTCATCAAGTCCTTTAACGAGTTTTTTATCTAATAATTCAATTTTAAAAGTTGAGTTTTTCATTTTATATTTTGAGAAAATATTTAGTTTAAATAGCTCCTCATACCTTAAATCATATATTTGACTTAAGGTATAGCCTAGTAAGCCCACTCCTAAGTTTGAATATTGAAATTTTCCTACGGTTTCTTTATCAATTTCCAAAAAGTTTGTTAGATAATCTTCTAAATCATACTGATCATAATATTTATAAGGATTATCTGGTAAATTTCTGAAATTAGCCAATTTTTTCTTCTCTGCTTTAGCTAATATTTCAAGTATGTGAAAGCCAAACACTGTTTCAACAACATCAAGAGAACCTACTTCATTTTCAAAAGAAAAATCTCTAAACTCTGATGCAAATCCGTCGAAAAAGGTGAATTCAATTTCTCCAAAATCATTGCTTATCTCTTTCTCAGATGAAAAGCTTAAAAATGATTCAAATTTTACATTATTTGATTTGATTTCTGTAAGTAAACTGTCCGCTATTTTTTTTGCAGAAACTCTTGTATTTATAACATCCTCACTACTTTCTAATGAACCTTTGTAAGGAATTAAAATATGCCTGACCTTGACAACATCAGCAGAATCTAGTTTCTCTACTTCAAAGTTAGATGGCATTCTTGGAAGTCCTGAACTGTGGTTTGCGAGACTCTTGAACGAAATTTTTTTGCCATTCTTGAATTTTACACTTAAGTAGTCGTTAATATAATTATCTAGTTTTATCTTTTTATTAATTACCGATTTGGCCAACAAGTTTGCTGTAAAGAGTTTTGTAATTGAACCAATTTCAAAAATACTTTGATAGTTGTTTAAATACAAAATTGAATCATTTTGACGTTTAATTCCGTAATAATTTACATTATCACCATTAATAAATGCAAATGAAATTTGAGTATTATTTGGAAAGTATTTTGACTTTTCAAAAATTAGTGTGGTTTGAATTTCAGAAATTTTTTTATTCGTATTTGATAATCTATTAATGGCCGAGCCAGAAAGAACTTCTTCTACGAAAGGAATAAAATAAAAGACATTATCTATTTTTTGATTCTCGTTAATTGAAAAGCTATATTGTGAAGTCCAGTCGTCAAAACTTAACTTATAAATTGCTACTTTTTCTTCATATCTGATAAATTCATTTTGATTAATTTTACCCGCTCCAGAATTTAAATTTTGAAGAAAATTATTGAGTTCGTCAAGTGGCAATTGTTTTTTCATTTCAGCTGAAAACAATGAAAAAACTGACTCATAATCCTCAGAATTAAAAGCTTTAATAAAACTATCAACAAGCATTTTGGTTTCAGCTTTCTCATCTTGACCAAATATTGTTAAGTGGGAAAATAAAATGAAGAATAAAAATATATACAGGTGTTTTTTCATAACACAAATATAACTCTTATTTTGAAAGTAATTTTTCGTAACATAAGTTTAACCTACTTACGCACTAAGAAATAGCTGAAATGTCGGTAGTTTTTAGCATCTTTTGTTGAAATCAATTCATAAATACTTTTTTCTTATAACAAATAATGTTGGTTTTAGTTACAAATCAATAATTACCTTAAAATAAACCCGTTTTTCATAGAGTCTTTAGGGTCTATTATAAACGTATGTATTCCTGTAATATGAGCAGTCCCTTCCACTTGAGGAATTACAGCTTTAAAAGAACCAAAATCTTCTTCAGAAACAACAGAACCTTTGAAAACTGAATTTGTAATACTCTGAATAGTCATGGTTTTCCCAAAATCAATTTCTTTTCTGGCTTTATGAATTGCCATTCTACCAGAAACACCAGAACCTGTTGGACAACGATCTACCTCACCTTCAGCAAAAACACAAACATTACGACTATCAATACCAGATACTTGCTTGTTATTATCTATAAAAATTGTTCCGTAAAGAAAACTTAGATCATTTTCAAAAGGATGTAAAATTTCTTTATCTACAGCTATAACTGCATTTTTGATATCCATGCCTTTTGTAACTAATGTCCTATAATATTCTGGCCTTAAATCAAAAGCAAAGTTGTTTTTCTTCATATCAACATACGCATAAAAAGCACCTGA
>Ga0209092_10004048_pt1 | contig 12397 bp, 15 predicted proteins | sample FraStrMetagenome_FD_187446 | JGI IMG/M metagenome (GOLD analysis project Ga0209092, IMG submission 187446) | Marine eukaryotic phytoplankton communities from Arctic Ocean - Fram Strait ARC3M Metagenome (SPAdes) (version 2) | ecosystem: Environmental > Aquatic > Marine > Oceanic | place: Fram... | reverse complement strand
TCGGTTATCATCATGATGGAACAAATGCTCCTAACACGCATTCAACGAAGGCTACTTTTTGTTGTTGTGAACACCAATATCATCGACACACGTGTTAACACTTCATCATGCTTAAACTGAGAAAATATAGGGAACGAATTTCGATCTTGGGCAACTGACAACAAAAGAGATGGCATTTATCTCTTCCCCGTCCTACTGGAGAACTACATTCGATGACACTGGTCACTCATGCTTGTTCATAAGAAACAGAGAAAGAACACTGGAATACTTTTTCAAGGTTATCCTAGGGCAAACAAAACTAGACTTGGTAATCTGAAACTAAACATTTCCAAAATTTTCAATTGCGCAGAACCCATCTCATGGGAAAAAAGTTCTTTACAGGACAATAAATCAACAGATGCGGGTTCTGGGTCATCAAAAGGATGTGCGCTATTAACTTGTGGATGTACAAATTCAGAAACCCGAAAAATATGCCATTGATTACACTGACCAATGTGGAAGAAATGTACCATATCTGTCACAATGAATATGGCAATGATAGAAATCTTACTGCGTCTATACTGGAAACAGAACTCGCATTTTGGAGCAATCTAATGAATAAGCTTCCTTTCGAATCAACAAATCCCTCGAATTTCCCGAATACAATCACATATACAGCGAATACCAGAAAAAGAAAACGCACTCGAAATTCAATACGACGAAAATGCAGACGTAAATTTGGACGATATCATAAAGGATAGACTTTTTTTTCTGGGACGAACAGGTTTTTTTTCGGAGATATAAAGTTGGGGTATGCTTCTTTTTTTTTTCCTGGGACAAACAGTTTTTTTTATTTTGCAGAGAACTCGACGAAGTGGAAGATGGGATACGACTCGGCAGGCTACAAATCTCGACCTGGCGTTATGGACCGATCTTTTTTAAAAAATGATGACAATAACTTCTTGGGATGGATGAATCTGTTTAAACTTTTCACAGGGAAGGTTGCTGACATGGGATACGACAAAGAACGGGAACTTTTCCTGGGACGAACAGTTTTTTTTTTTTTTTTCGGAGCGAGAACATCACAGAAGGGACTTCAAAAGCATACGAATGTGTTTTTGTTTACTTTATATATTTCTTGTATGGTTCGAACTCTATAAGCTGCATGTAAGTTCATAGGCACTGCAAATTCCATTATCGCCGTGCTGATGGCTGATGTTTCCGGACATGTACATTTGCTTATAGAAATTCAAATAGGGGGCAGCTAGCCAAATCTGTCTTCTTAGCACAGGGCTAGAACCCCCTGTACATTAAATAATATCTTAGACATAACATAACATAACATACGTAAACCATTTACTGTGATATCCAAAACACTCCCCTCAAATGATATATAATGGTCGAATTATTCTCATTTGTCCTCACATTTTACAAATGTCAACTTAGACCAAAAAATAAAATAAACATATTCTGGAAGTTCAGCTCATCACAATAAAGCTTAATCTCCCTAGTCCAAGGAGTTCAATCTAACACAACGATTTAGTTTCCTTTAAATTCAGTCACAAAGATTGTACAACATCATTTGTACTTTCCCTTTCATATCTTCTTCTCCAACGCGAGGAGATGCCATGATATGTGCTGGATTTTCTGCTGATTTCCCGTACGTAAATTGCCATTTATCAAGGACAAGGCCATGACGCACAAAATAATACTCCACACTATTTGATTTCTTCTTCAAAGTAGACTCTGGAATAGAAGAATTTGTTAGAACAGATTGGTTATCGCCAAAAATAAAACATGGATCGGATACTGGTACACCCATCATCCGAAGTTTGAAACGCAATCCTCGTATGTATTCACAGGCATGCTTCATTGCCACAAACTTGCTCCCAAATGAGTTTGTTTCTATGGTGGTTTGCCTTTTAGAATGCCAATAAATCGGAGCACACTTTAAATAAACAATAAAACATGTCCTTAATTTTCTGGTTAGATTTTCACCAGCAAAGTTGGCATTGACATAGCATAGAAAAAAATCCTTCCCAATTCGTTCAGGCATATTGTCTGGCAATTGTTCACTATCAATACCATAGAAATTTGTCCATTCATGCCTTACAAATTATCTGTAATCTATTTTTTGGTATGATGGATCAAAAACAAGTGATGAGTGATGATGATGATTTTGATAAGCAAAAATATGCAATACTTGTTGCAGATTCCCTCGCAAGACAGTGCTACATGGGAGGACATCATCACCACATCTACTGTGATGTCAATACGATCAAGCTCCACACTCTGTCTAAGGATTCCTCACAAAGATTGATAGTATGTTGCTTCTTTGGGATTGAGCTCACAAGACTGGTCCAACTCTGGCCTATATCTTAAAGATAATGGTGCACTTGCTTTTCTATTAAGCTTCATGTTCTTCTTGCCTAAATACTGTTCAACATTTTTAACAGTTTCTTTTACATACTGACACGAAGAAAATGAATGTGCCCATACACCGCTTGGTAGGTCAACTTTCGACACCTTTCCACCAAGATATATTTTGGGAAGTCCAATTGAGTTCTCTTTTGAACTAAAATATTTGTCAATTTCACGAAGTGCTTCACTCGCATGATCGCTTACACGTAAACAATCATCTGCGTAAAGAAGCAATAGATATTCATAATAGTCTGTACCATCATCCCTTTTTGTTATTCTTATCCAAACATTATGGTCAGCAGTACAAAATTCGTAATGCAAGTGTTTCATACACTCCCTAAGTTGGTTTTAAAAATCTCTCCCTGTGATTGCAGTACCATAGAGAGCTCTAATGATGAGCATTTTGCATCCTTCTTTTGATCCGAATTCAGGACCTGCTTTGGCCGAATGCTTTTCTGAAGTAGGGGCTTGCAGATATGCATTTTGAGTCTCAGCTGCAAATATGTTTAAATCATCCAGTGCTGTATATGTGAATATAATGCGGACTGATTCTCTTCTTGATACAACTCCAGCGTACGTGCTGCCCCTTATGTGATTCTCAGAGAAACAAGATTGTGCAACATATCTCGCTGTTCTCGTGAAATCCATTTTCACATCGAAAATAAGTCTTTATGGCATATATGTATATCCAACAGGGATGTTAGAACCAGGATCTAAAAAATCGAACGCCACCCTTCTTATGCATTTCATTTCTTTTGTTATTGCATCCACCCAAAGTGTGATTTCATTCATTTTATCTAATGCTAAAGCTTCTTCAATTGTCTTTGGTAACCTGACACTATATTTGCTGTCTTTGTCTACCATTCTAGACTTGACAGCTTTAATGATTTTCATATGGTGACCACCTTGCAAATCCTACTTCATTAAGGAGTTAGTTTTCTTCAGCATATGTAGCAGAATGAATCGGATAGCATTCCTTTCAGTACTTTTGGTGGTTTCCAAGCTTCCGATCCATCTTTACCTTTAACAAGCAAATACCATCCCTTGGTGCTCTTCTTTTTATATTTATCTTCTCCATCAAGCAGAATAAAGTCTTTTGTTCTTCTGTGATCAACTATAGCATCTAGAAGTTGATATCGAAAGCCTACTTCATCGACTTGAGAAAGTATATTTTGAGCTATAACATTTGCTGAATATTGCTCGATGCTACCATCTGGGAATTCGACATCATAAACTTGAGTGTTCAAGTTGGGCTGTGTATGGTGAGTGCAAATCACTTATCCATCTTGATCTCTAGATCTCCTTATTATTTTTGCTGTTTGCATATGTTCTCCATCTCGAGGGAGAAGGACTTCAGCATTAATATACTTTTCAAAATCATCAAAATCTGCAGCATCTGGCATGACACTGTCAGATCCATTTTCTATATCATCAGCATATAGGTCATCTAATATTGGTACTGCATCTGGCTTGTCACTTGGTTCTCTCACAGTATTTCCATACCTTTTATGAGTAGTCTTGTTGAACGCTTTTTTTATCTAGTTCCAGCGAGCTATTGATTTCAGAATGTGTGAGTGCAAGTATGGTTTGAAATGGCAATACAGTACCATTATCATTCATGATGTGCATTGACATCATTGTACCAGAATGAGTATAAGTACCAAGACATCTTCCAAATCTTTCCTTTGTTGTGTGGGGAAAGGACGATGCGTGATCTCTAAAATACACCCACTGGTACCATTCGGATTTGCAGACGTTTGATATATCTGTGATAGTACCTGTTGCTTTGAAAGAAGGCGTTTGGCTTTGCAATTGGTAAGTATCACGTGCAATAGGATTGTTCGCTTTAACGAACCATTCACATAAATAGCACCACAGTCGCATTGGGACATTTGAACTAATATTCCAGTCTTTGCCAAGCCAATATGAAGTTCACCTTGGTTAGACCATGGCGTGTCCTTCTCTAGTTCTTAAAATTGTATATGAAACTAGTTGGCATAACCTCGCTGAATCCACTTTCACTTGCTCTTTCGCACCATCTGCAATAATGTTTGCTGGAACTCCAACATTTTTGACATGTGCTTCATAGCAAGGTGAAGGTCAGATCTCATTTTCATATTCTCAATAAGGATGAAATTGAAATCTGTGAAAAACATTTGAGCACAAGTATATCCTCTCACAGATTTGATTTGCGAAAGAATGTGTGTCCATAAACATGTCACAGCTGATCCTAGGATAGCTTAACATTCTATCATTTGTATGGAATCTGTGGGACAGTGAAGGATTGATGGATGATCTTGTGCAGCGTTGAGTGGCCACATTCAATGTTCTCTTTACAGTATCCCTGCTACATCTGAAGACCCTCATGATTGTATCAACATCCGTGTGGTATCTTCGATTTGATGATGATACAGAGCTAATTGAAACAGTATCCATTAAAGCATGATGAAATTGTTCGACATCTAGTGTCGATGAAATGCCGGAAAGGACGGATGATACTTCAGAGTAGAATGGGAGGTCGAAATGTAGGCGGTCATGAAGATGACCTTGAAAGTCAAGCATTGGCTTTTCTTGGTCGCCAAATGTTGCATCATGCGGATTCCAGTCCTCAGTATCTGGTGTCAGGTCTAGGTACTCATAATTTGGCCGCAAGTCTGCTTCTAGTATTATCTTTTGTGTCGGGATATATGACGTTGTTCCGTCCAAATGTAAATGTATTTGGAGGTCTTCTTTCGCATCAAAATAAATCAAATGATGGGACTCTTCCGGATGACATGACGTATACTTTGGACATTCATTCACGTCTATACCATTTAATATTAACATAAAATGTGAGATGAGATTTGAAGACATATTTTTAATATATAATGCATTATTAATATGAAAAACATATGAGTTACCAGTACATTGGCAATCGTGGACAACAGCAGCCTGGGCAATTGAAACTTTTAAAATGTTTCTAAGTTTGTCAGTGAAACCTGCAACTGCCACTTCTTTGTTCATATATTTTAAAATATAGGCATTTTTGCCAACAACAGGAGAATCAGCATGGCTGTCCTACTCGGTTTGAGATGCCTTAGATTCTAACAGTGAGCTGACATTTCGATGGGAATGCAATTGGATCGTATGTACTGCTGGTACAGAAAGCACGACTGGATCAGAAAGATTTTTAAGATCCTCACATTTTTCCAAATGCATAAGCACGACTGAAAAGATTATCCCTTCCCTCTTCGCTATTAGAAGGGAAAGGAAGTCACTTAAAAAGGCCAGAAGGTTTAAAGGGAATTCGATTTCTATTTGACGGTTCTTCCTTCTCCTCCTCACGGTGAACATCACCATTCAAAGTAGTCATCTCGGCAGCAACTCGTTTGAGGTCGACCATCTCAGTAAACATTGCTAAGATTTTCCTGCACTTGTTGTTGACAGCTTTGCTTTTGCCTTCTCCAGGGGGTTGGGTAGCTCCCGGCCTAGAGGGGGCCGTCCTCGGCTTCTTCCGCTCTTGTCTACAATTATAGAGCTCAATCTTTTGGTTGGAAGTCAACCTATGATATTCTGGCACGGTATGGAATCGAAGTTCCACATCCGTAGAGCCCTTATTTGGGGTGTGCTTGAAATCATTCTGACGGGTGGACGAAATCGCCTAGAATCGTTGTCCTGACGTGTGGGAGGTGCAGCGATCAATAGAAAGTTCGAAGCAGCCTCAAATTGGTCTTTTTTTCAGCTTCATCTGCAAGGATGTCAGTCTTTGCTAAGATGATGCGGGGTCTGAACACTGAAGGTTGTGTAGCAATTTGCGTACACGAGTTCCTTCATTTGGTACCTCATAAGCAATGTGCTAAGAAGCACGAATCATATCGTTTTGAGCCTCTCTATGCTTCACCAAATGAAGTTTGAGCGGGTAACGATTTGAGTTATCATTCCAAACTGTGTTGGAGACAGTATGGTCAGCTCTTTTTAGCACAGTTTCCCATATGTTTGAGCCTAGGTTGTGTTTGGACAGAGCTAGTAAAGCGCCTCTTCCAACTATATTCCTCTTGAAAGGCTGGATGGAGACTTCAAAAGAAGTACCCTTGAGCACATACACCAAGATGTTAAACACAGATGCATTGTCTTCTGAGTATGGCGCTCAAGAATAATCAGTGCATGATATCATCTCATCATAGAAACTGCTGAAGGCAGTAGCATAAGGAAGATCGGTTCTAAGGGGGGTGGTAGCTACAGTGACTGAGTTATCTGGTTCTTTTCGAATGATATATGCCAGAGTGACCTTTGTCACATCCAACTCTCCCCTGAGGTGCTCTTCAATCATCTCGATCGCCTTTATGATGGTGATCATCTTCCTCGAAATTTCAGGTAGGTCCTCGGTGTTTGTGTGATCTTGACAATTGTCTTCAAATCTTTGAAATGTTTAATATGATTCCATGCCATCGAATTAAAATCGATAGGACGCTGAACTATATTATAATAGTTCGCGGCATAAGAGCACATTTTCAAGCGGATTTCACACATAGTTGAAATAGCAACTCCCCTGTTTGGACGCTGCTCATCATCCACTGTGATTGTGCCTCCAGGCCTGCGGAGGGTGGAATACAGGGTAACTACATCCTGCTCCTCAAAATCAGCAAAGCATCCAAGATCTGAAATGCCAGAAGCTTCAATCTTTTCTGCTTTTGGCGGATCTCCGGCTTATCGGAGGAAGGGAGTGGCTCTTGGACGTGTATTTGTCATGGTTGGATTGGAATTTCGTTAGTAACTTTGATTGCAAGGGAAAACGAAAAATGTGTCAAAATAGCAAATTTCAAAACAACAATTTGGAGTTCTATTTAGAACATATAGAGCATTTGGGCTTATCCCAATACTTAAATGAGGAAGTCAGTTTCTTAATTGAAGTGAATTAATTACACACAAAAATCACCAAATTAGATATCTCATTGCTTCTTTCATAAATTCATTTAATATTCAAGCAGCTGTTTGACGAAAAGGCAAACATAACAAGTTGCTTAGTGATTAACCCGTCTAAGTAATCTTTCAGGAAGAGAATTATCCCGTCGGATTGCTGTACTGTCTATTCATTTCCAACAGAATGTGTGGATCAATTGATCAGATTACTTTTAATTTTGCTCTAGCCCCACCGCAATGGTGCGGTAATTGGATAAAATTTGGCGTTTAGGGGTAAACCATCCTGCCTCGAGTGTTGGTTAAGGTGGTGGAAGCTTATAGTTTTCCAACATTCAAGCAGCTCGCAAATTACGCTTTGTGGCTTGATATATTTTAATTGCTTATTTGGCAAACAGGCATTTGAATTCAAAAGATGAGCTAAAATGCGCGACTTATCCTATTCTATATAACTAAATTTCGGTTATTGCCCCCTGAAAAGGCGGGTCTTTACTTTCAACAATTTTTCTTCATTCAAAGATCAAAAGGTTAACGAGACAAGTGGGTAATGATAAACTGTTTAGATCCGTAATCGTAACATAAATTATAAGCATTAAAGATCTATCACTAATAACAGATTTTCGCATTTCTTTGTACGCACTAGAATCATACATACGTAACCTATTAACTGTAATATCCAAAACACCATTATGAATTTCTGTTGGTGACAACCATCTTCATCAGTGTGACTATAGATGGTTTAATTGTGGGAGCAAATGAGAAAGTAACAAAAGACATGGCAGATAACGATTTCAACAGAAAAAGGAAAATAGCGGGTGAAGACATAATTGTATACAGGAAGAAGAAAAGAAAAACGAATGCAAAACGAAAAATGAAAATCGGTTCTCCAAAACATACGGGAACAACAAAGGTAAACTCAGTTAAGGTTTGTATGAAACACTTATTACTAACAAATGTGAAGTACAAACCCAAGCAGTTGCCCAGTCCAACTGTAAAATCAATGAATGCAAAAATCGTTCCTCCGCCAAAATATGAAGGAACAAAAGTAAACTCAGTTGAAGGTTGTACGAAGCACTTGCCGGTGGCAAGTGGGGAGTACAAACCCAAAGAGTTGACCAGTTCAACTGTGGAATCAAATGGGTCAGCAACGAAGAAAAGGAAAGAGAAACATTTCTTAGCTTGTATGGAGCACTCGGTTACGGCGAGTGCAACATACAAGCCAAAACGATGTATCGGGCTGGTAAAACGATTCAAGGCAAGGCAAACAACTACCAAATCAACTCGCAATAGAAACACAAAAAAAGAAAGGACAGCGCAAAATGTATCTTACCTTTGTGATCTTGGACAAGGAAAGAAGAGATCGAAAATAATGTTTCCTACGAGAAAACGAAAATTTGAAAAAAATTTCCCACCAATCAACAAATTGATTGATATGGATGGAATCGAAAAAAATTGTGTTTGAGAGATATACACATTGAAGTAGGTGAAAAAGTGACATCTTTGAAAAGGAAGGCAGAAGCGGATACGTCACAGCTACGTAGGTATGAAAAGCGAAGAAACTATGAATTTATAAAAAATCAAGCTGTACAGCATGATTTTGGAGAGTCCTAAATTTTGGACTAGTGCACGGTTTTTTCCCCTGTATTCACATTAATACGTAGCACTTAAAATATAATTTTCTTATTATTAGATGGTTTAATTGTGTGTTTTAGTAAGTGTTAAGTGAAGGAAGATGTGTATGTACGGACAATACCCCCTTTCTTGCTACTGATGATATTTATTGAGATGGAGAATTGATATATCTAGTATGAAAAATTGTGCATTGCTCGAGCAATTATGATACAGCTGGATTCTAAGTTGTTGAGTTGAATTGTGGTGATTTTCTGAATCTGGTATTTGGTATGTGGGTTTGTTTTCGATGATCATGTTGGGGGGCTGCTTAGATTGTTCCTTTGTTTGATGTCACAAAATATTGAACTTCTTTTTCAATGAGCTTGTGGTCAAAGTCTATTCTGAAGCATTGTACTAGAACTATTTTTATGTCTGTGCAAAATTTCTTTATGGTTGGTAACGTATCATTTTTTAGACTGTTAATAGGATAATCAAATTTATGGCATCATGTAGCCCTATCTACAATGAATAATGTATACTTATAACCAACTATACTTGTTCCTGATCCATATAGTATATCCATATGTACTATACCGCCGAGTTTGGGTGGAACATCTAGTGGTGTGGTGTTTCAGTTTGGTTTATTGATTGTTGATACAGAGCCTATGTCTAATATTAGTTCTTTATCTTTTGTGGACAACATGAAGTTTATGGATAATGATAATAATTAATATATCTTATTTTAAATGTAGTTCAATGAACTATACAAGTAGAGGGCCCAAAGAAACACTAGCCCTTCTTAAGCTAAGGACTCCCACACTTTATTGAATGAATTGGTCAAATGGTGGAATGAAAATTAATTGTCAAATGACCCCCCACCAGGAATGAACCAGTGACCACTGGCTGTTGCTCCACTACTACAGTGGTTGTGATGCTCTTCCAATGGAATGAGGTCATATGTAGAGAATATTTGTCCTGATTGGGTACTCATGTTGAAGAGGTCAATTGTGGATGGGACCACTGTTCCAGTACTTGTCCTATGCAAAGATTGTTGGATTTGGTTGACGGTGCTCTTTTAATGGATTACTTGAGCTAGCTGTGTCTGTATGTTATTGAGGTTCTGTTACAGGACTTGATTTTGTTGGCATAGGAAATGCAATTCAAACTGATGGGCCGACTGTTGTTGACGTTGACGATTGTTGTGAAATTGTTGTACCATGTTTGGGATTGGAGGTTGATGGATCCTCCTTGTAACTGTACATAAGAATGTGCGACTATTTTATTAATGCATATGGACAAATTAGTATGACATTTAGTATATTTCATAGTCCACTGATGCACTATTGTAAATATTTACAGATGTAAGCTAGTACAACAAAAATATCTCACTACAATTTCTTTTGGTACGCACTTTTAATTTTGCTATTGCTATTTTTTAATGCATTGTTTGCACTCTTCATTCTTGCACTTGTACCTATATCTTTTTGTTTCAACTGAATTTTCAATATTGTTGCCAACTAATCAAAAAATAGATTTATTACACATAGACTATTCTGTTATAATCATGTCTTTAGCAAACATTTTTTCAGTTTTATCTAAGTTTAATGTATTGCAATAGTGCCACTTCTATGAAGTATTTGTCCAATGAGTGAAATTTGTTAAAGCTTGCACTTATATTTTGTTTATTTATATTTGTACATGTTGCATTCTGAAAATAATCAGGAATGCATCAATATTTTTTTATAGATAAAAATATTCATGTGCAGATCTTTCAAGTGTGTTGCTTGCAGGTCAACTCCCACCACAAACATCTTTTGCATGTTATAGCAAAGTCATTTATTTTTTATTCGGCATCAATATTGTCATAGATATTTAGAAATATACCAATCTAATCCCCCTTTGAAACACAAATGATGATAATATATTGAAAGCACTTTATTTGTATGATACAAAGTAAAATAAGAATAATAATAAGAATAACAAAATAAAAAGGACTAGTTTGACTAATAGAAATATGAAAGTACAGTGAAATAAAAAGATGAACATTGATGAAATAATTGCCATTGCTGGACAATTTAAAATAATGATAACATAATTCTTTTCCTTTTGCACAATAAAATTTCCTTGCATAGAATAAAAATATATCTTTACACATTCAGAATTTATTATGCACTATAATAATGAAGAATGTTACACAAATCAAATATGAAAATACACCAATATGGATTATTTGTTTATAGAAATGGACAATTGATGTGTGTTATTTTTTTTTAAAATCTGATTCAATTAGCACACTATTCAAAAGTGTGTGACAAATTTATTTGTTTGGATTTTGGAGGGAAGAGTGGGTGGTATTACCAGAGTTTGTTGGGATGGTTGACGTTTGGGACCGTGCTGATTGTGTATTTCTAGAGATATGTGTATTCACGGATAGAAAGTCAGGTAGGGTGGTCGGTGGTAAAATACTAGTATTTAGATTTCCAGGGAAAGGTTGGATGCCGCCGTGTTGTTGGTGGACGTTATTATTTATGGGAAGAAAGAGATGGTTTTCCAGTTGAGGGATTTCAATTCCATTTGGAGAATTCCTTGTATTGGTCTGGTGTGGATCTGCTATGGTGGATTCATTTGAGTTCGCCATATGTACCGAATAAGCTGGTAGATTAGGTTGTAGGCGAGAATGGGGAGGTATCTGATTCATACTATAGACAGGACCCCCTTGATTCCGGGCTGCGTCGAAGGGAGACTGGGCGGGCACATTTTGTGAATTGTGGTCTGTTGGAAATGCCAGGACTGGATTAGTAACGGTTGGTTGAGACGGAGTATGTCCTATGTTTGAGGATGCATACGATCGTGGTGCCCCCAGCAGCATTGAATTGTGGTCAATATCAAGGGTGCTGTTGGATGTTGAGGAGTATTGTTGGTGACTAGGGTCTTACATGATTCTGGGTACATGGGACTTTGTCTCCGGACTTGCCTGGACTGACATGTCGTATTGTTGGGTTGCATGTTTGCAATTGTATGGTGGGCTAGTACTAGAGAGTTCTAGTGGGTGAGCAAAGCTAACTCAATTTTTGCGAGATTGAGATGGGGTGCTGTTATTGGTAGATTGATGACGTAAGGAAATTTGTGATTCCTCGCTACGCTCGGAAGCTTGGTATGGGAATTGCGAGAGAGGAATCCTTGTGCTGATTACGTTAGGATTACCGATTCACCATTCGCGGGCGACATAGCCTATAAGGTTTAATTGTGTGTTTTAGTAAATGTTAAGTGAATGAAGATATCTACGTAAGGTACGACATCGAGTTTCTACGTACGAGAGCAAAAAGGTCGTAGTATTTCGGTATTTTACCTCAGCTTCGCTTCGGTAAAATACCGAAATACTACGACCTTTTTGCTCGAGGACGTCCGAATCTGAGGTTTGCTCATTATTTCCCGAAGAAAGTGCGACCGAAAATGGTGTGACCGAGGATGAGATAAGGTACTTTCTTTT
>Ga0209092_10004047_pt1 | contig 12398 bp, 12 predicted proteins | sample FraStrMetagenome_FD_187446 | JGI IMG/M metagenome (GOLD analysis project Ga0209092, IMG submission 187446) | Marine eukaryotic phytoplankton communities from Arctic Ocean - Fram Strait ARC3M Metagenome (SPAdes) (version 2) | ecosystem: Environmental > Aquatic > Marine > Oceanic | place: Fram... | reverse complement strand
GTAATGAAAACAAAGATTATTGAAATCAAGGAAGAGTATATTTACAAATATTTTACTTACCATTTTCAGCCCCTGGAAAATCAGCAAGAATTATCGCCAATTTGTCCTTGACTATTTCATGCATTCTTTCGAACCATTTTCTATAACTCGGGTTCCCAAATCTAACCGCTCCCGGCTTCTGTTCCTCCGGCGCGTTTTGATCAATAGCCTCATCGAGGCTGTCCAGCAGTTGAATCAGTGATTGAACTGTCGGAGATATTTCGAATTCGCTGTGCATTGTCGTATTTACAAGCGCCGCGCTTGTCCGACTTATAAATTTTATGAGCGTGTGGTATCCTTGCGAGCGCTGGAATTTGCCGAAAATCATCGGGTTGTTTATCATCTTTGTTGGGACAATGTATTCATGCTTTGCTTTCTGTTTTTCAGCCATTCTAACAAATAGTAGTAAGTATTTTTTCAAGATATTTAGTCATGGAAGTTATTAACAAGGCAAGAATCGGAAAATAGTATAAGAAAGGCGTGACGAGTTCTTTACTTATAATCGCTCTGTGTTAAATGTGAAGTGTTTTCGCGGGATACATGTAAATTGATAATGATAAGAGAATAACAGTTAGGCCATTTAAATATCGATAAGTGAGTGCTCGGGTAAAAATATATCGCTATATTTTATCGAAATGTGAAATACCGGAGTTTGAACAGAAAAGAACATGAAGATAAGTCGTGAAACGAAATTGGTCAAAAAACTTAATTTTAGTACTTTAGGCGGTCGCTGGAGGAGACTGAGCCAGTGGAACACGCTTGAAAAATGAAGCTTCTTTCCAAACAAACCTTAAAAAATAAGATATTGCTACATTCTATGACCTACCAAAGGCTTCCGAGCCACAGGAAGAAATTCAAGAATCCAAAAGCAACTGAAGCATTGAGTTTGACAAAAGTCGCGGCTGTTACGATGCATTTATTCGGAGTCTCGCAAAAGTCCTTCAGCGCAGCCTCCTTGACGATATTGCCATGAGTGAGAATGAAGTCGAGCTGATTCTTTCCCCAGGCCATCGTTGAAGCTCCAGTTAGCCAGAAAAAGACCATTACGCCGGTAATGATTAGATCGACGTTGTTGTAGGTTGGGATCTCGTCATTTTCTCGAAGAGTTGGCTCTGGAACAGGAAGTCATTTAAAAAAAAGGAACGAAGCGTACCTATAAAAACGTAGTATCCGAGAGCAACCATACAATACAGAAATGCGATGACTCCAACAAAAACGTACCAGGAAGCAGAAGGACTTATTGACAGATAAAAAATTGAGATTAGTAAAAAAATAGATACCTGACATCTCCAGCAAGAGTTACTGGGATTTGCGTCTCGCAGGCGTCATCAAATTTGTGAAAATCGGGATTCGCTTTCGCAATATTAAATGGGTACTTGATAACAATTTTTTGATCTGTCACTACAGCATCGTCTTGTCCTGCTGGAACACAGTGAGACGTGAAAGTAAGTGTTTCTTAAAGGTATTTACGACCAGTAAGATTCAGTTACTCAAACCTGTGTATCCAGAGCATGTTGCAAAAGCAACAATTGCCAAAACCCATTGAATAATTCTTATGAATCCTCGCGGCTCATTCAATACTCGAAATCTTCCTTCCGCTAACAAGCTCTCAATATTCATTATTCTATAAAAATGATTTCAAATAGTATATAGAATTTAAAAATTTGGACAGAAGTTCCAACTGAACTTTTTAAGTGTTGTTAGCCGTATGAAATAGAGAATAGAATAATCAGAAAAGGACGGATAGTAGGTGATTAGCATTCTATGTACAATGGAAATAAGGATAATAACGAATGTCGGTTCTCATTGTAGTACATTACTTGTGAAGACATTGAGGAGAGAAGTGTAATCCAAAATCTTTTTACGAGTTTTGCATTATTGGATCATAGAGTAGTCTTCTATGATTTCAACAATCAACTCAACCCGTTCCTTTTATTGACGCAGAGCAGCAAGTCGCTGGCTTAATTCATCCTGGTCTCCAGTAGCTGTTGCGATCTGAGTTTGTGCCGCGCCAGGAATCTCCATGTTGAGTTCCAGTCCATGTTCGTCAGCTGTTTCTTGCATCAAAGACTAAAATAATTACTCATAATTGATTATTCATATAAAAATCTACCTGAACCGATGCTTCAGGAACGGATTGAGCAGTCACACCCCCGACAGTTTCTTCCATGACTTGAGACTGGACATCAAGGTTCTCGAAACTCTTCTCGAAACGATCAAGCATGTTGGAAATCTGCTCCAAGTTCATAGACTTGAGAGCACCTTCCATTGAGCGGACGACTGATGTCATGTCTTTTGTCACGCGCTGCATCGAGACTGCCGTCTGGACTCTTGAAGCTACTGCGTCGACACGAGAGGATAGACGGAGAAAATTCAGTGCCTAAAATGTGATTTGCGGGATTGAGAATGGTAGTTGTACCTGATTTTTCTGACGAATAGCATTCTCGGCGTGAATCCTCGCACCCTCCATATTCCCTTTTTGAATTGCTTTTTTGAGCTTTGTCTTTTCTTCTGACTCGCTTTTGACGCATTTTTTGGACTCTCTTGACAAATTCTTGGAAGAGAACTTCAAATTGAAAAGCGTGTTCTCAAGCTGCTTCGACTGATCAGCTCCCATGCTGCTTCTTGTCTGAACGAAAATTCTTGATTTTAAGCATTTTTGAAGAAACACGGAAGAAAAAATTGCAGTTTTAGGCGCTTAAAGAAACAGAAGAGGAGATCGTCAAAGTTTTCCATTTGAAAGTCTTTCAACGCTAGCTTTAATTTCTTCTAAACTTCTTGGATCTTCTGTCTTTTGCTCAACGCGCTTGATCTCTTCCGTAAAATTATCAGCGGGATTGATTTTCTTAAAGAATAATAAAAATTAATCATTCACGAATCTGAGTTACCAGATGAGCTCGACGCCACTCTGTTGGCATCACGGATTTGTCTTCTTCATCTCTTTTGACTTGATATTCACGCTTTCTTTCTTCCAGCTGTGTTTCAACATATTGCTGTTTCGTGATGTTGTTTTCATAAAGATGGTCAATCTCAGCTTGTTTTTCATAAGCACGAGCATTTTGTTCGCGAGTTACAAATGCTCCTCTCTAATGTTTTTGTTGATTATTATGTTGAGAGGAGAAAGACGTTACTTTATTAACTACCAATTGATCGAAACAAGCATAGAAAAATCCAGCTGAAAAAACAACAGCAGAAATCCAGAATCCGATGCGGAACATTTTCGTATTTTCGTCTGATAAAATAATCGTAAATTTAAATTTTTAAGTTTTACCTGCATCAGGTTGGCTTGTTCTCGCAGCTTTGATATGCCTCAATGAGTCCTCAACAGACTCGAATCTTTGTTGGATCTCTTGGACATTGACATGCTCGAATTTGAGGCCATCAATGCCAGCTGGTCGTGGAGATCCAGTAAGCGGTACCTTTTTTTGGACTATCGACGATAAGCGTTCTGTTCGAATTTTCGCGAGACCGAGCGATCTCCGCAAATTTGCTCTCAACATCTAAATTTGATGAATTTTAAAAGACATACTTTTTGGAGTCATTTGACTGGAGTAACTCCAGTGGAGTTGTTTATGAAGAGACGTATGATTGTACATGTAAAATACTGAGCTCGTATAAATTTGAGGGTAGTTGTTACATTGAGGCAGTTCTTGAATTTCATTCAGTATCCATTGCGAACGATTGAGGAAAAGCATGACTATAATCAGAGGCCTTTTCCGTTATTCGAAAAAGTTTTGACTGAGTCGGATCTTTTGTTGCTTGACAGCCTTGATTTGATGCTATAAAAAATAAGGAAAGGTCAGGAAAATTGATAAGGTAAAGTTAATGCATCGAGATAAAGGATTCTAACTGGTTCCATTACTACTGTTAAAAGAAGCACTCGAAGAAGTTCTAGCAAGATTAGACGGCTGTCTTGAATCTTTGTCGAGCCTTATCGTTCTTATTTTATCATCGTCAACGAGTATACAGGCGGCAGAATTCGTTCCACCGCAGTAGGATGACGAAGAAAAAACAGTGAGAAGACATTCGAACTGTATCTTGAAGCCATTTTGCTGACATTCGTGGGCGCGAATGACGTATTGATATCCAGTACGTTTTAAAAAATTATTGAGTGCTTTTTCGGTAAACAAACATGATGTTCTCCTCCTCGTGTTTTCAATAAACGTCAATTCTGATTGATTATCTCCAGCTGCGTTCTTGACATCGCCAGAACGAGCTGGGTCTGCCCACATGAGATCCCAAGCAAGCGAGGACATTCCTTCAGGATCGCGAAGCGGGTTCGGTATCGCATTAACAGCATTTTCAAACGATGTGAAATTCTCGTAGAAGCGATTGTTTGGAATTCCACCATGAGTGCAAAATATTCTACCATCGACGACTGCAGTGAGCGGCATCACGTCGAAAACACGATTGATGAGTTCCCAGATTTCTTTTCCTTGTAGCTCTCCAAAACGCTTTACGCATTCATCGAAAAACGTAAAGTGCGACTGTTCGTAGGATTATAAAATCTGATAAAATAAAATACAATGAAAAGATCTGTATTACAGATTCTGTAAACATTTCCTGGACATCTCTATGCTCATGATTTCCTCGAATCAGGAAGACTTTTGATGGAGCTAAAATCAACAATTTGCCCAATTTATCCAAATTTTAAATCACCTAGAATCTTCTGCGCGAATAAATGCGCCACACATTCGATTCCCATGCATCCTCGATCAACATAATCGCCTAAAAACAAGAATCGAGCTGGAGTTACGGCAACCCCGGAGCGATAGAGTAATTTTTCGAACATATGTAAATCTTCAAAATTGCCATGAATATCTCCCATGACGTAGCAAGGAGCTTCAATTTTTAACAAACGATCTTCCTTCTGCAGAATTGAAAGGGTTTCTTGGCAGACGTGTTTAAAACATGATGCGAAATTGCCTTCGATAGCAGATTCGAGCCCGCCCCAGCTGAACGCGCCTTTTGGATGATCTCCAGTTCGTCTTTCTTTCGCAAAATAGTTCAGCGCTTGCAGCATTTCATTTGCGTAAGATTTCCGGTCAAAAACACGGATAGACTCTTGTTTACGTATATCCTTCGTTGATGGGCTTTCTGATGTCAGGTACTTATTTCCAACGAGCTTCCAGACATCTGTAACGTTGCTGATAATTCCAGATTTCTTAAGGGAAATCGAATGTGTCGCTAGAACGTAATTTTTCTTAGCTTTTATGGGCGTTGAGAAAGAATCGTAAATTCCGTTGACTGCCAATGTATCGGATTCTGAAGCTTCTGTTATGTTCAGTCCGTCAAGGCTGTTTTCTTCGTCCAGATTTGGATCAAAAGTGGTCTCATTGAGTTTCGGCCGTTTTAGACTCGGGCTTGATCCAGAAGATATTTTCGGTTGCGGGAGGATAGAATTTCCGTTGGGAGGATTGATTTGAGTGATAATGTCCGGCCGGGGAAGTCGAAGAAGCCCAGATGTTCCACGAAATTTTAGCTTTTCATAGGATTTCAGATAAGTTAAAACAAAAATGTATTTTGAATCTGCAAAAATTATTCTGAAACATTTTCTTTCCGATAACATCCACGAAAATTTCCCTGTTTGGTCCAGCAACCCTCAGTGGAATTTGAAATAAATTGCAAGTAAGCTTAAAGTCTTCAAAATTTGCTTCCACGCTGCTTATATTTTTTGTATCACAGTAAAACCGTTTGAACTCGTCGAGACACATGCTTTCTGTATTTTCCGAGTAGAATTTGTACATCATTTTTGTTCGAACTTTGCCACTCAGGCTGCCATGATTCTGGTCCAAATGCGTGGCACAAAGACCACAGATAAAGTCATCGATGGTTATGTAGCGCACGAAGCGGGTTTGAAATGCACGCCAGTAGCACGCTACTGTTGACGCTGGAATCGAGTGGCTTGAGAAGAATTCTTTGAAAATAGTCTGGAAAGCTCTGAAATTGATGAATCGACTCGGATAGATGATTTTCTCAATGGATTTTTTGAATATTTCTCGTTCAGCGGCAGTGTAAATCGCCTGATCCGCATTATTTGTCCTTCCGACAAATAAGTTTTCCTCTTCATCGACTGTATACATGCACCTCGACCTTGTTTGCTGGATAATTTCATTGTCTGTAGGTTGGCATTGTGCGGAGCAAAAATCAAAGGGATGAAGGTTGAGTAATGCTCTGAACATATGTTCATACGGTTCTGGACCTGCAAGACTCATCGGAGAAAGCTCCCACGTGAACATCATTTGCTTGATTTCATCAATTTCGAAGAATCGGTATTTGTCTTTATTGTCCATTGTTGATGAAGCCATATCTGACGTGCGAAAGAATTCAAGAATGTATTGCGAAATCTCATGTCTTTCATTCCATAGTATTTTCAGCACGCGCCCGCGAGCAGGACGGTCAAATGCTTTCATTTCGTCCATTATAGTATTGATAGACCTTGCTTCTCTCCGGCGATAAGTCTTGTACGGCAGCCACCAGCCGTTAGCTTGTTTTCTAAGCCAACAGCCCTCATTGTTGCGAATAAGAAGGACAACCTCGAGCCGCTCACTAAGGGGAATCTCCGGTCTTTTTTGACCATTTGTTGGACTCTCCATAAATATCGTATTCTTGCCCGATTTCGCTCTAAATTGTCCGTTGACAGATGAGATACCGATGAAACAAAAAGAAGCTCATTCATTCAATCAATAAAAAAGTAATGATTCAGAAAGACAAAGAAGTATGTTTTCTGAGTAATGTAAAAGATTCTAAATAAGCAGATGTAGGAAAAATGACTGGACAAACAGGACTTAAATACTTTGATTGAAATTTGGAAGAATCTATAAAGCAGTAGGTAGAGCGAGAAGTAAAAAATAATAATCAAGGAAGATATATTAAAAAAAGAAGCTCGATAGTATTTTTACGAAGACTTGGGCATGCAATTTCTACACCCAATTAACCAAAAAAACATTTATTAACACTTACTAACTGAAAGAAGAAAACAGAAAAAAATGCCACCAATAAACCTGGCTAGAGCGTAAATTTTGCGTTCTAGCGCCGTATAATATGATTTATAAATTATAAAAGATTGCTTATAAATAAATGAAGATATAAGGTTCAGATTCATCCCTGCGAAAACGCTTAAAATCATGCAAATTGATGAAATGCGATGCATTTGCATAAAGCAATTAAATGATTTAATTTAAATCAACTGAATAATGATACTTGCAACTGGAAGCGAAGCGATACTTTGATGGAGATCATAAGGACAATAAAACTGAAACAAGAACAGTGTTTTTTTGTTGAAAATGAAATCTTGCGAATGAGCCCAGAAAATGTTGAAAGGAAGAAACTTGCAGAGAAAAAATGGTTGAAATAAAATTTCATGCCATAACTGGGGGTACTTATTCCTCCTCAGTCTTTTCGTGGCGCTTTTCCAGCAAGCTAAAATCAGAAATAATAAATAAACAGAAATAGATATAAACAAAGAAATCATCTGACTAAAACATCGATAAATAATATCGAGGTGCTCGGCGAGAATTGGTGTTGCTTCATTGGTGGATTATTGGTATTTGGAGTTTTAGCGTCTTATGGTCGGTAGGTTCAGTTTAATGTTATTTGTAGGGATTGGGTTGTTGTTCGAGAATGCTAAAATACAACTACGTTTACAAACACGAAACTACAACCATTTAAACAATCCCAGAATCAATCTGACTTTATTGATTCTCTTGTTTTGTACTATACTAAAGCAATACCTTGGATCACGTTCAAGAATTGTTGTCAATAAAGTATCCAGATATTCTTGAAGCTGTTGGTGCTGACATTTCAGCTCAGAGTACTAAGAGGTAATTTAAAACCGAATCAAGCAATTGTGATGGATACTTTGATGGCTAGTTCATCAGCTTCCATGAGACCGATCTCGTTTGCGAAAGAATCTTCTGCTTCTCCTGAACGCTGGAAATCTTTCGCTTTTTTATGGTTTTTAATGAACATTTCTGATAAGCAACCCTTGCAGGCAAAGAGATTAGTTGTAAACTTGAATTTCGGTAAAATATTTGTATGCTTGATTTTGTGAAGCTTTGCGCTATTTTCTTCGTTTCGCTTGAGCCATTTTTAGCGAAATTTAAGATTACAACTTTTTTGCCTTCCCCGCAAGACTTCAAGTGTTAAAATTAATAAACATTCCTTTTGAAATATGCTGTTGAAGAAGCTGAAGATTCAAGTCTTCAATCTGCTGCGTGAGCTTGTCGTTTTCATCTTGTAAATTCTGGACTTCTGAAGGTTTCGCGTCATCTTGATTCTTCACAAGAGTCACAGCGTCCACCGCTTGTTTTTTCATCTCTTCATATTTAGTATGAAGATTTTTATTCTCTGCTTCAAGTTGAGCGATATGAGTCTTTTATGATTTTTTAACCGTTTTGTTTGATTTTTTGCTTTCTTAACCCATCGCGGGGCGCGCGAAAATACCCATCGCTGATCTTGAGGACGATGAGTGGCCTCAAAGCTGCGGCGCAATTTTTGTTCGCGCCGAGCTTGGCCCAGATCTTATTTGTACCGGAGTTTACGCCACTCATATTTGGCAAAAAGGAGTCTTCTTAGCATGTTGGCATGAATTATGCTAAATTTAGATGTGAAAACGGCTATTTCTTTTAAAAAAATTGAGATAAAAACAAAAATTATTTTTTGACAAAAAAAATTAAAATAAATATAGAATTTGATGAGGATTCTAAGTTTTTTTTTATTTTTGAATTCCGATGCAAAATGAAGAAATGAGAGCCAAAAAACCCTTCTTGAGGCCACTCATCGTCCTCAAGATCAGCGAGCTAAGAATTGAAAAATTTTCCTGAAATTGAAGCTTTTCGGTTGTATGAGAAGATAATTGCTTTGTGTATCTTTCCCTCTCATTTGAAGTCGATTCATTGAGCTTCTGGTACTTTTCCATTTGATCTTCAACCTTCACATGCGCTGCGTCGAGCTTGTCTTGCAGTGATTCAAGTTGTTTCTTGTATTTTTCAGCTTTGTGGCGGTACTTGTCGTTCTCTTTGGTTATTCTGCTGATTTCGTCTTTTTGTTGCTAGAATTTTTGGCTGAATGATGAAAATGAATGGAAATTTTACCGAAATAGTTTGATTGGCAAGTTCAAGCTCGAGATTTTTCTCCTTTTTTAATTTTTCGAGATCTTCTCGAGCTTTTGATCGCTCAGTCTGTTTCATTTCATCGAATTTCAGCTGCAAATCGTGATAATTGTTATCCAGCTCGTTCACGCGAAGTTTCAGTTCTGTGTTTTCGATTTTAACTTGTTCCGTATGTTCTTGCTTTGCTAAACAACCAGTTGTACTGTATTTCTGTGTTATTGAAAAAAATGTCCACAAAGAATCTTAGAAATGAGCATGTACCTTGTCGCTCTTCTTCGATCCTCATTATCCGTCTGGACATTGTGCCCATTGCATCTGTCAAATCCTCAATGTCAGATTCGACTGTAGCATCTGTGCCCGAAAGATTTCCATTTCCATTTGAAACAACCGAGTTTGAATTTTTATCCGGCCTTGGTCGACGAAATCTCCCCGATTTTCGATTTATTGACCGTCGAAACGCTGGATTTCCGAACGGCGATGAGTCGCTAGAATTTTTTTAAGAAAATAAGAGACAATGAGGAGCTAACCCGCCGGATCCATAGTCTTCAAACGATTCTTCAGCCATTTATACGCGCATTTGAAAGTTTTTTTTCTCAGGAAGACAATTTTATTCTTAAATATTTTCTTCAAGAAATCTTGCAAAAAACGAGTCTCTGAGATTTCAAATTTTGGGCTATCTATATTCGAAAAAACGCTAAAACAAGCTAAATAAACATGCAGCAAAGTAAATGAAACTGTAAAATCAGACTTCAAAAGGTCGCTGGCAGTTTTTAAATACGCGATAATTAAGAGCGCTAGTTTTTGTAGTATTTTTGAAGCAGTAAAAGTGGTGTAAAGCGCGAGCGGCGAAGATTCTCTCTCTCTGTTTTCAGCTTTCTCTTGGGCACGCAGAGTGTGTTGCTAGCCGTCTTTCTCCAATTCTTCGAGAAAGGCGATTCTTTCAAGGAGCTGACAACAAGCTTTGAAAATGACCCCAGGCCCATTGTCTGATGACTTGTTGATTGTCAACTTTTCTCACAAGCCAAAAAAACAGCAAAATGCTGATTTTGGAATTTTTTAACAAAATTATGAAAAAAAAGTCAGCACGCCAACTTTTTGGGAAACCCGTTTTAATCAAATTAAGGGTGTACCGCCTTGTTCAAACTCTATGCCTGCTCTATCAAAGGGATCTAAATGCACTTTTAGCCTTATCTACGATCGATTTTCAAGTCCTGATAATCGATACCGTCATTTTTAATAACCATCTAAATGTTCTGCGAATCGGCGATCCCATCCCTGAAGAAGTTCCCTCATCTTGTCCAAAGTCGCGTTCACTTTATCTTCTGGCTTCACCTTCTTTTCATCTTTCTTAACCTTCTTTGATTTGTTTTTTGGCTTTGAAGATTTGATGATTTCTTTCGACTTAATCTTTTTTTCGCCGGCGCCTGTCTTTTTCGCCATCAGAAGTTCTTAAAAAATGGAAGACGTTTATAAATTTTATTCGCATGAATTAATTATTTTAAGGGCGAGAAGAAATTTGTTTTTAGGCCGAATATTCTCTTTATCTTGAAAAGATTTTTTCCCTTCAATTGCAGCGAACTTCAGGCAGTTTCAATACGCGCTGCGTAGGCAAATTCTAGAATTCAATTTCTCCACAAAGATATAGAAATTTTACATTTTCATATTCTTTTTCTCTTCATTATTTTTGATTTGAACTCAATTTTTCATATTTTTATTTTGTTTTTCAAAAAGTAGAGATTATGATGCATTTAAATTTCGTGAATAAAATAAGTGAAAATCTGCAGTATTTGCATTTGAGAAGTCTGAGAAAGATGGTTACTCAGCCTGAAAGTGTCTTTTACCATTTTTGCGCCACCGTGATTCACCAGGCGGAGGCGGCTCTTTTCGCTAAACACAGAAAAAAGGAAAAAAAAGAAAGAAACTTGGCGAAAACTTCAATGAAAGAGGCTGAAAGAAATTAAAGAGGATTAATGAAGATCAGAAGCAGATAGAAAGAAAAAAAAACTTAGAAAAATGGAAAGAGGGATTAGAAGAGCTCTTGCAAAAGCAGGGACTGGCAAAGATCATCCTCTGGGAGATTATAAAGGTTTGTCTGACAAGAAAATTCCTTATTTTTACATCGAACTAAAATTTTATTTGGTTAATTATTGATTATAAAAATTAATTTTATTGCTTTTGTTGATCGAATTCACAAATTAATTCAAAAAAATGTTATTTTACTCGATAATTCATGAATATTACAAAAAAAAATAATTATTAAAAAATAAATGTAAGGTAAACTTTAATTTCAAATCATTATTTTAATTATCAATTACAATTGTAATTAAAAGTTATCAATAAATAATACTTTTTAAATAATTTTTGTAATTAAAGCAATTCTGGACGATGTCGCTTCCTGTCGCGAGGGTTTAAAATCTGTAAACGATTCTCTGTCCAAATTCTCAAAGTATAAATCATCCGATGACTCTCTTTACAGCCGTCTTGGCCAGGTAGAAATCTTTTTATTGCAGCTTTTGATTATTGATTTGTTTCTAGGGATTCGATAAGGCTGACCAGCAATGTTTCAAGCAGATGAGTCGGATCCAGACTTTTGGGCGAATTATGGGATTAATTGGCGAAAAAATGACGCAGATTGGACATTTAGAGCAAAACCATCATATAAGAAGTAGAAATCTGGTGCAGGAAAGCGGTTAAACTTGATGATTTTAAACAGGATCTGTCGTTGATTCGAAAACTGACCTAGAACAGGTTAATTTTTCGGCCGAAAATACACATTCTATCTTTTAAAGGGATACGGGGTCTGTTGACAGGCCAGTTCGACGAACAGGTTGCCAAACCCAGAAAGTAAGCCTGTTCATATATGAACCGCTCTTAAAAGGATAAGCTCGAGCCTGTTTCAAGCAAAGAAATTCCGGATCTAATAAAATCTGCCTCCAAGCTGTCTACTTTCGAGGCTGATCAAAAAATAAGTCTTGGTAAAGTGGAAAACGCCAAAGCCAGCTGTAAGTCCTTCAGGATAATTATTAGCTAATTATGAATTGAAAATTCAGTGGAAAAGCTGCGACGAACCGGAAAAGCAACCAGCTCAAGTCTTTTTGGCAAAGCTGAAATGACAGAAGAAGATCATATTGACAAGATCAGAAATCTGGAGGGCGATGCAGATGCGGCAGAGTCGAAATTGCACGATGCGACGGAAAAAGTTAAACTCGAATTGCTCGAGTTCGATGCCAAAACCGCTCTTGTTGG
>Ga0209092_10004046_pt1 | contig 12399 bp, 29 predicted proteins | sample FraStrMetagenome_FD_187446 | JGI IMG/M metagenome (GOLD analysis project Ga0209092, IMG submission 187446) | Marine eukaryotic phytoplankton communities from Arctic Ocean - Fram Strait ARC3M Metagenome (SPAdes) (version 2) | ecosystem: Environmental > Aquatic > Marine > Oceanic | place: Fram... | reverse complement strand
TGCTGACCTAAACTTTGAGATCAGAGAAGCTAGACTACAAGACACAAAGAATCGTCAGAACAGTATCCCAATTGATATTACTGATGAAAAGCAACGAAGAATAGCAGAAGATTGGCGAATGAAGCAAATGGAATACATCCGTCAGTCTCAAAAGCTATACACTTGGGCGATCGAGAATGGTATCGCTAAGGAGCAAGCACGTGCAGTACTTCCAGAAGGAAACACCGTATCTCGTATGTATATTAATGGTACCCTTCGTTCTTGGGTTCATTTTATTGAACTTAGGAGTGGCAACGGTACACAAGCTGAGCACATGGATATTGCGAAGGCAGTAGCTCAATGTATATCAGAAGTCTTCCCAATGGCAGGTGATTTTGTATCAGAGTGAAAATAAATGAAAATAATTGTCAAAAACAGTTGACAAACACCATTTGATTTGATATAATATACTTATAAATTAAATAAAACAAGGCGAAACAGATGAGAAATGATATGATAGAAACTGGTGATAGTGTTCAATACAAGTATCCAGATGGCAAATGTGTAAGAGCATTTATCAATGAGCTTGGAGAAGACTACATGGTAGTAAGACCCACGACTATTGATTGGGAATACGCTGGTGGTCAACCTTACGGTGACGTACGTTACTCAGAGGAAAAACTGACTGTTGATATGTTTGACGACATTGATCTAGAAATCTGGTCTGACGGTAGAGGATGTGACAACTCTGCAATCGGAGTATCAGGCTGTCATGAACCGTGGACATCTGTTTGGCTTATTGTTGAAGACGGCAGAGTATTACACGCTGCATAGGAGAAAATATGGATAAAGAAACTTACGAACTTTTGGCTGCCGCGTCAGTCAGAGATGGAAAGCAAAGATATAACGAAGCACAGATCAGATCAATGGTCGGCGCTCCAAGTATCGAAGAAGAAAACACCTGTACGTGCGGTGTTAATATAAATGAATGTGATGATACGTACTCACACATGACGCAAGGAGTTTAAATGAAAACTAAACTATATAACGTAGCCAAAGATTTTGGTTTTGGAATAGCCACAGTGTTGGCAGTAATTGGAATCATCTCAGCCTTCATCGGCATTGGAGAACTGGTTGGCGCAACTTCTGATACAATACGTTTAGCACTCGCTACACCGTTCTTTCTATATTTCATCTACATCTTCGGTGGATTGACCAGATCAATTTACTTTAAAAAAGATTGAAATAATCGACAAAAACAGTTGACAAACACCTTTTGATTTGATATAATATACTCATAAATTAAATAAAGGCGAAACATATTATGAATTACACCGTTGAAGAAAGACACACCTTCGTGTCAACATCACTGCAAGGCTATCTCAAAGCTTCTTACGAAGACTTAGTTGAGGTATTCGGCGAACCAACAATTACAGAAACCTCAGGTGACGACAAAGTCGACATCCAATGGGAAATGAATATCAACGATAATGACTTCAATGCAATACGTCCTTTCACTATTTACAACTGGAAAGACTACGATGGTGGTCGTGAAGCAATGAGTAATCCAGATTACATCTGGCACATTGGTGGAACATCTGGTATTGTCGACATGTACATTAACGAATATTTTCAAAAAAAGGTAGCATAAAATGAGTAAGAAATCTTTTAATATGGTAATGCGTGAACTTAAGAAAATTAAGAAGCAGATGGACAAAGAAGCTTCTCACGAAAAGTTCATGACTATGAAAGCTCAAGCAAAGAACGAACGCGCTGCTAACAAGCTAGCCAAATCAAACAAGAAATTTGACATCTATTCTGATGATAAGTTTGATGTGTCGGAGCTTGGCATTAATGAAGTAGCATTACACGTTAACTACTAATGACTGAAATAGTCTATCTTTTAGCACTCGCCTTCGCAATGGTGTTTGCAGTAAAGCTGGTTATCAAGTCGCTTGAGTTCATGTATGCATACGCATTTACGATAGCAATACTTTTAGTTATAATGGTTATATTCTTATAACAAAATGATCTAAGAGAAACGACAATAGTTGTTGACAAAATGATCATGTTGTGTTACAATATACCCATCAAATATGAAAAGGTAAATAGAGATGAGTACTGATTTGAGAAACGTCCCAACAACAGACATCATGCAGACACGCTTCTTCGGTGGCAAAGACCGAGGAACATGCATCCAATTAACTCCACCGTGGCAAGCACAAGGTCATATTCAACTGACCCGCGAACAAGCTGCAATATTGGCTGCTGAGTTAATGCTGTTTGCAGAAGGCGAAGAAGTTACTGAACAACTTCACCAACTGTTGGAAGGCGACGATGGGGCAGAAGCAATCTGTGAGGCGCTCTGCTCATGATGGTTGATATGACAGGCCCACGAGGCGGTAAACTTGATACTGGTCTACAAGCGTATGCTTTAACAGCTATATCTTCTTTTTCTAAACAGCTTGGTATATCACGACTTCATATAAACATAGGGTTGAGATTTCATCATAAGTTGTTTGTGGATGGCACTGCTGAAGGATTATGCGAATCCCTTGATAAGCGTAACTTTTATATTGATTGCTGTCTCTACGGAAACTGGTTATCTACCTTAGCTCATGAGATGGTGCATGTTAAACAATTCGCTCGAGGTGAACTTAGTGGTAATCTATCACGATGGAAAACACGAGACCATTCTAACACAGAGTATTGGGATCAACCTTGGGAAAAAGAAGCACGCCGACTTCAAAGTAAGTTAGTAGCAAAATTTGAACAGGAGCTAGCTAGCTAATGACACCGCAAGAATTCTTTAAACTGTTAACTGATCACGATTGGACATATAACTATTCTGACGATCATAGAGCTTGGGAAAAAGGAAAGAATGAATCCCATCGCTTACAAGCAATTATTCAAGAAGTACCTTTATATACTAAAATGTACAATGATTATTCTGATTACGTGTTCAAGCGACTATATGATGATGCTTCTCCAGATAAACCAAAAATTGAGGATTACTTGTGTTAAATAAATGCGCCCTTAGCTCAGCTGGATAGAGCAACGGCCTTCTAAGCCGTAGGTCAGTGGTTCGAATCCACTAGGGCGTACCAAATCAAAATCAATAAGTGAGAAATAAAAATATGAAAAGTTTAAAAAGAGCAACTATCTTTGCAGTTGATAGCTGGAGATTGGTAATGGATGCAAGGTTTAATCCGCTGAGATTTATTCCAGATCCTGTAATACAAACATATCTAATGTTAGTCTTATTTGTAATGTGGAGCGCATTTTTTGGTCTATTCGCAATGTACTATATGGGTTACATGGGATATAGCATTGAAAAAAGTATTTTTATTCACTTATCTATTCTTATACCAATAGCAATCACTAACGGTGTCTTTATTGATGCTGAACGTGACGGTTCAACCTGGTTACGGACATGGAGAAAAAAGTGAGTAATTTAATTAAGTTCCCAATGGACCGAGTACGTATAAGCCCTACTGGTGAAGACTTCTTTCTAGATCATGCTATCAGAATCGAACAGCACGCAATTGACCTAGAGGAAGAGACCGAACGAATGCTTGAGCAAGCAAAGGCCATCGAAGAACAATCACAACGTATTCTTGACATGATGAAGTTATAGAGGAGTTGTAGTTTTGAGTGAACTTGTGCGTAATGCATTAAAAACACCAGATGGTACAATAATTGAAAGCCGACATCGGCATGACTTTGTTACTCACATTGATAAAAATGGTAAAGAGTATATGGTTGACGGTGGATTGGATTATATTCGGCGTAGTCGAAATGGTGATGAAGAAGATATGTGTGTAACAACCGAAGATTCTTTTGAAAAAGTTAGGCATGTGTGTTCGTGGGGAACGTACGGTATTAATGGAGACCAACCATTGCAGTACAAAGCTATTGCAGAGATGGATACGGCTCACATTGAAGCAGTACTACAGACCGTGAAACATATTAGACCAATGATCAAAACTGTTATGCAGAATGAACTAAAATTTCGACAGGCAAATGTCTCTTATGAGTAGGTACGAGCCAGACAACTGGGTAGTGTTGAAGATCAAGCCAGGCAAAGGGATGTTCCCTATCTACAAGGTGCTAGCAGGATGGTCTGGTGGTTACTTGCAAGGTGACAGCTGGCGACTGAATAGTGGGATCACTGAAGTGAAAGAGCAAGGTGACTACTATAAGTTCTATGGGTCAAGTGGATCGTGCTATCGATGTCACAAAGAGCAGTATCAGTTACGAATGAATAATGCTAGTGTCTATGAGCAGCTGAAAGGTCAACAGGAGTTTGGTGGTCAGATACAGATGATGGATGAAGATACAGATTGGAGTAAACTTATATGCAAGAAGAGCTGAATAAAGATCAGGTAGCTATGTTAAGATCTGCATTAAAGAAAAATAGAGAAGATAAAGAAGAAGAGTATGCTTCTTGGTGGGAAGGATTGACTGAAGACGAACGCGAAAAAGCCTTCTTTTCAGTTACTAAACTAATTCATAAAGCAGAAATAAAAGACGAAGGATCATACCGGTATGCTATGTATGATGTATTCGGATTTTGTTCTAGTATGTACGAAACTGGTATGCACTCTGGTTACTTTGATATACATAATCTAATACACACAGGGTTAGAGCAACAAGCAATGAACAACATTAATAGGCTTGAAGTTATAGATAAAACCGGCCGAGCTTATACTCATCACTTTAGTGGTAACGAAAAGGTACAATATAGTTTACAAGATAATAATCGTACACTTAAAATATTCATTGATGAATTTGGGAGTACTGTTTATGACAATGCCAAATGAACGACGTAATGCAGTCAATTATACTCGTCAGTTCTTAGTTGATCTGATGGATCCTAAAAAGACTCCACGGGTTCCTAAGGAAATTCGTAAACGTGCATATAGTTGTTTGAAACATTATCCTGGTGAATACTACATGGAAGAAGCTGCTGAACAGGCACCTAACATATTTGGTGACTGGGACGCAGGGCTTTCTAAACCAGGAATAAAATCGCTAACAGGACAACCATGATTAGTTATAGCTCAAATTGGATGGGACCTGTTAGTACTAAATGGTATGAAGATCGAAACATACCTTTTAGCATTATAAAGAAGGTTTCAAAGATCAGTGGCCGTGAATATGAGCATAAAGTATTTAAAGCACATTTCTCTTGTGGTCGTATTGATGTTTATGGATTACCTGAGGATGAGTATTACGCTGGAATGACGGAGTACGGTCTTTTACCAATGTTAACGCAAGATTGGAATAAACTCCAAGATTGGTTAGATGAATTACAAACAGAAACACTGTTGCCATACAAAGAGCTTATCAGTCAATTTGAAAAAGACTATGGTAAAACAATAACATGGGCAGCAGAAAAAAAGGGAGAAAATAATGAGTAGGAATTGGCGCGGCGCAGAACATGTAGACGATCGTAATTATGCAGTGGAAGCTCGCAACTTAATTAACGGTTTAAAAGGCAGTCAAATATATGAGATGTACGGGATTGTAACTAGCCAACTTAAGAAAAGACATAGTGATACTCGCGAAAAGGAGTTAAAAGCAGTGAAGACTGCTATAGAAACACAGCCGCACATTGACAAACATCGATTGAAGCATATTGTAAATGGCTATCAATCAGAAATGGCAAGAACAGGTCGACCAAAAGACGGCCAGAAAACACCGTATAGAAAGAAGAGTTAAATGAAAGCTACGTTTGGAAAATATACTAATAGATTGGTTTGCCATTTGCACGATCGCCACATGGATAAGAAGTATGGCACGTGCAATTGGGACGATAATCAATCACACGAAGACTATGCGATCGAAGCTATTGAGTCAGGTATACAACGTGTGTACAATGTATTTAACTGGATTTGGTTTGACAGACGTACACAAAAAGTAAAAGTGCGTATTGATCCATGGGATACTTGGGGTATGGATCACACTCTTGCACATATTATACATCCTATGCTAGTACAGCTCAAAGCTACTAATCATGGATACCCAAGCGATCTTAGTGAGCAAGAGTGGGATGATATTATGGACGAAATGATCTGGGCGTTTGAACAAAAGCTGCGTGATGATTGGGAAGCCGACTATTACGAGTACAGAGAACTGGGCCCAGAGGAATCTAAAGATCATCCTGAAAGTCTTTTCGGTCTTAAACTTATATGGGAAGACCGTGAAGGACGGAAAGCACACCAAGAACGTATGACAAACGGTTTTAAACTATTTGGCAAGTACTACGAAAATTTGTGGGATTAAAAAATAACTGTTGACAAATACCTTAAAGTGTGTTATAATAAATAATTACACGACGGGATACTATACGGTTACAGAAAATGGCAAAGCAAATAAGAAATCCAGTAGCGAAGAACATTAATAAGTTCAATAAGCCAGTTACGCATGTCGACCGTAAAAAAGCAGCTAAGAAAGGCTACTTAAAGTATAAATTAGAAACTAGTGTGGGGGCATAGCTCAGGTGGGAGAGCGACTGGTTTGCAACCAGTAGGTCGTGGGTTCGATTCCCTCTGTCTCCACCATTTGGTATAATATAATATGAAAGAAAAAGCTTACATATTTGATGTTGATGGTACAATCACACCAGCCTGTGGTATAATCGATAATGAATTTCAAAAAGAGTTCGTAGAGTTTGCTTCGAACAATGTGTGCTATCTTATTACAGGTAGCGATCGCCAAAAAACATATGGTCAAGTTGGACCCGAAGTTTACGATATATGTAAACAAGTATATCAATGTAATGGAGCTGAAGTATGGGAACAGAATAGAAGAGTTAAGACTTCTGACTGGACACCACCGCACGAACTTAAATCTCATCTCAAAAACATAGCTCATCATTCTAGATGCCCTGTTAAAACAAATAATTTTATTGAAATCAGAACCGGTATGGTTAACTTTAGTACTGTTGGTCGTTCTTGTACACCAGACCAAAGAAAACAATATTATCAATGGGATCAAATGTCACAAGAGCGTGTGTACTTAGCAAGAAATATTGAAAAGAAATTTGATGATCTCAACGCAGTAGTCGGTGGTCAAATTAGCATTGATATATATCCTAAAGGTATGAACAAATCAATGATAGCAAATGATCTGCAAGACGAATACGAATTAGTATTCTTTGGTGATAAAACAGAACACGGTGGTAACGACTATCCACTAGCAATGGTGATCGAACTAGGAAATCTTGGTAAGACTCATCAAGTAGATGATTGGGAAACAACAAGACAATTATTACGAGAGGTAAAAAAATGAGCACAGATGGTAGAAACAAATATACGTATACTCACCCTGTTAAAGAAGGTGTTGAGTTAGAAGTTATTGCAACAGAAGAACGCGTTCAAGGCGAATACACATATGTTAGAAGACTTGATGGAATCATCGTAGATATTCCAACAGCAAACATTATAAACAAAGAAGTATTAAGCTAATGTATCAACAACATCTTGATTTACAATTTCCGCTTACGCAGCAATTTAGTCTTGACTTAGATGTTCCTGAGGATATAAGAAACAGCTTCGCTGTCCCGTTTACTAGTGAATTGATATTTGCTGGTGATTTTACTGGAACTACGAATTCATATCTTACTGTGAATAATTCAGACGGTGATGAGGCGGCAAGGATAGACGATACAGGCATCAGTCTTAGAATGGAAAACAAATCTTGGCTAAAAACTAAGGTTGCTAACTGGCTTGGTGTTAAGTACTTATGACACCTGATGTCAGCGCAGAGATAAAGAAAGAAGTGAAAGAACAATATAAAGAAAGCACGATGTCTAAAGCTGGTCGACTCGCTATGGAGTTGAACGCTGAAAGGTCTCGTCTTCGTTCTGAGATGGAAGAGTTACAAGAACAAGTTGACACGTTCTCACCATCTACTCCTGTTGGCGGATTTGATAGTTATGTTAAATGGGTAGCAACAACCCTTGCAGTTTCTGGTGTATTTTTGCAAAGCAGTGGTTTTATGACAGAAGGTAAAGTAGCATACGCGCTTAGCTCGATCGCTTGGGTATACGTTGGTCAATGTTGGAATGATAAAGCGATTATGATTGGCAGCGCAATAACAGGCACTGCAGTACTTATGAATTTAACGGAGCTTATAAAATGAGAGAACTAGGTTATGTATTAGCAGGATGTGCTTTCTTCATCGCTTTTTTTGTAGGAGTTATATACCCAGACATTGAGCATAAAGGCCATCCAGCTATTGGTAGCTGTACAGGTGAATGCTACAGACAGTATGTTGCAGATAATGGCACAGTTGAAGAACAAATACAAGAGAAAAAGGAAATAGCAATAGCCAAAGCAGAGTCAGGTATAGTTGACGAGTTTGAAACTATCAGAGGAATATGGCCAGGATGTAGTGCATGCCACGGACAAGATGGCAGTGGTGGTATAGGACCTAAACTTGCTGGACAAACAGCAGACTATATAAGTGGTAGATTAATTTCTTACAAGAATAAAGAAAGAATAGGTTCACAAAGTGCTATGATGTGGGGTCAAGCAGGCTTGCTTTCAGAATCAGATATACAATTAATTGGTCAATTCATCGAAGAAGGATTCCCAAAAGAATGATACGTAGTGAACGTGGTGAAAAGAAATTAGATTGGTACATTAAATGGTGTGCGTCGGCATTAGTATTATCTGCAATTATTTTTAGATCATCAGGTGATGAATACCACGCTTTAGATTTATATTTTAGTTTCTTTGGTATTGGATTATGGATGTGGGTTTCTATTTTATGGGAAGATCGTGCACTGATATTATTAAACGGTGTAGGCTGGGCATTCTTAGCAGTAGGTATTGTAAAGTATCACGGCCCATTTTGGATAAATTTTTGGTCAGCACTTTTATGGGGTTGACAAACGTATTGAAATGTGTTATAATAACACTTATGGCGTCTCTCCTTAGCTCAGCTGGATAGAGTACTCGGCTACGAACCGAGCGGTCGGGAGTTCGAATCTCTCAGGGGAGGCCAATTTAAATTAAAGGAAAAAATTATGGAAACACAAGATAAAACAAAATTGCTAGAAGCATTAAAGAAAGGAACTGTTACAGTTACTTTTCGTAAACTCGACACGGGCGACTTAAGAGTTATGCCATGTACTCTTAACCCTGCCGTTTTAGAAGCAAACAATGTAAAGAACACAGTAAACGTTATGTCTGCTGATACTGAAGCATTTCCTGTTTGGTCATTAGACAAAGATGCATGGCGATCATTTAGATTAGATACCGTAGAAGGTTGGGAGGTTTTGGGTGAGTAGAACAAGTTCAATTCGTAAAGAAGGTAATGTTGGTGTTAATGATTCAGGAAGCAATGGGCCAGACTCATCGTATGTTGTTGACTTAATTGAAAACGGAAGAGTAGTAGAATCACGTAAACTACCAGGTAAAAGCATTTCATATGCACAAGATCTTGCTGAAAATTGGGAAAGTGGATTAATCCAGCTCTTAGTCGATTAATAAATAGTTAATTGACATAGGAATAATAAATGAATTACTTTTCAGCAAATACCGTGTCTGGTAGAATACAATGGCGGATGGAAGGATTAGACGATAGCAATATCCATGAATATGGAGACAGGTATCATTCTAATAACGAAGTCTATATTTGTAGAATAGAATCTGGCACTGTATTAACTCAGCATACTAAATGGTGGAACCATGAGGCAAACACTTCTGTAAATAAAACAGAAATTAGTTTGTCTTATTCTCATGATGCTGTTGAACAAGACTTCTTTTCAGATTATGCATGTCCTAATATCACAGACCCGTTGGACCCAAGCTCTCCGGTAACTATTGGCAGGACAGATGATCCTGACGAAGAAACGATGACGTTATTTAATGATGTTGATGTAATTACAGTAGCAGCAAATACTTCAGTTACTATTTCATCAATTCCAAACGACGGTGATACTTATATTATAGTTAACGGGCAGTCAATAGATTTTGCCGAGACAGTAACAGTGCAATCACCAACTAATGTCGAGATTGATTCTCCAAGGTTTTATCGTAAAGTAATTGAGGTCATAACATAATGCCATCGTCCAGAGCAAGTAATCCATTATACTATAGTGATGTCCAGCAATATTATGGTGGCAGTAATCCAATATACGCTTCTGAATATCGAAACCGCGATGGGTCGTTTGCTCATGGTGCAATGACGGGATCAATAGATACTTGGCGTGTTCGTGGTAGACCAACGTTTACTCCTGGCCCAGGTTCAGAACGAATTCAGTTTTGGTTCTATTCGTCAGGGTGGTACATTCGTTTTAATCCAACACCAACACAAGTTCCTTTTACTGATTATAGTAAAACTATCGGAACTGATATGTATTATTATGGTAATAGTACATCGGCCAGTTACCCTGCTCAATTTTCAGGTGTATGGTCTACTTCAAATGTTATGAGATGGTTTGGTGGTCTTAGATATTATATGTTACAAGCACATAATAATGTTAATGGATACAGAGCAACTCTTGGATATGTTTGGAATATAAACTCAGACGAACGTCTTAAGAAAGATATTAAGTTTGTTGGAGTTAAAGGTACTCATAGGATATATGATTGGAAATGGAATAAAACGGCAACAGACCTTGGAATATCCAATATGCCAACACGAGGCGTTATTGCACAGGAAGTTAAAGAGTACGCACCATATACAGTTACTAAAGACCACGCAGGTTTTTACAAAGTAGATTATAGAGCATTAGGATTATTATGAGCGACGAACCACGAATTATTCAACCATTAACGCCAGACTGGGAAACAGTCGACCCGTCAGAACAACATACGTTGCACGCATTAGAAGATGCAAAAGAAGCTTGGCTCGCAGAAAATCCTGGCTTAACTTCATTTAGTTGGGAATTAGTATCTGATGCAGAACGTGACCAATATGTGGATCAGGCAATGAGTAATAAAGGATTTACAAAAACAATAGTGAACGGTTATGTTCACTGGAATTTATAGGGAAATAATATTTTGAAACAGCAAATACAATTTTGTGATGTAAAAAGTGAAGCCATTCTCAAAGCAGAAATGGCAAAGATTGCCTACGAAGATGGGCCTATCGCCAAAAAGCATTTTAAAGCTCTTGGATATACAGGTCACAAGTTTATCGACCACGACGGCGCACAAGCACACTGTGTGTGGAATAAAGAAGAATTTGTTTTATGCTGTAGAGGAACCGAGCCAACAGAACTCAACGATCTTAAAGCAGACCTAAACATTTGGCCTGATAAAGCTCAAGCCGGTGGATGGGTACATAATGGATTCCAAACAGAAATCGACGATATCTGGGAAGACATAATGGTTGTTATTGGTAAACAACTAAAGAATAGAAGAATGAGTATATGTGGACATTCATTAGGTGGAGCAATGGCAACAATCGCTGGCTCTAGATTAATGGAACACAACCCTGTTCTATATACTTTCGGATCACCAAGAGTTGGTAACTCAGCGTTTGTAAAAGAATGCAAAGATTTAGAACACTATCGTTTTGTAAATAATAACGATCTTGTAACTGTTATACCACCGTGGTTTATGGGATACCGCCATCATGGACAAGTTATGTATTTTAACTATAACGGTATTATTAAGAACCTTGCTTGGTGGAGAAAACTAAAAGATAAATTAAGAGGTATTGCAACTTCTTGGATTAATCTAAAACCATTTGACGGTCTTACCGACCACTCGATGGATAACTATACAAAATATACTAAAGACAATTAAAGGAAAAAACTATATCATGGATTATAAAGGAAGTAACGTTGAGACTTTAACTCACACAAAGAAAGTAATGTTAGACAGAGCAAACAAACCTTTCACAGCACTAAACGACGGCCCATTCAGAACGTCACTAGATAAAATGGATGGTGTATTTCGTAAGGAAGTTGTTTCTTACCGAGTAAGCAATGGTTTCTTATATAAAGAAACAGCCGTTCGCCACTTTTCTGATGGTGATTATAACGACACCGTCACAACTGAAACTCTACACTCAGTAGAGTAATAAAGAATTTGGTCGGAAACGACTAATATGAGGATTGCCAATGGTGGCGATCTAATTTACTATGTTAATAATAAGGAGAAGAATTATATTATGAAAAACATATTTACAGCATTTCTATTAATGCTATCAACTACTGCATTCGCAGACCTAAGTGGTTCAGCCACTATCACAAACGATTACGTATGGAGAGGAATGACTCAAGGCGCAGAGAATGCACTTCAAGTCGGAATCGACTATAACAGCGACAAAGGATTTTACGCAGGTGTATGGACATCAGACGTAGATTTCGGCGGAGATGTTGACCGTGAAGTAGATCTATATGCAGGCTGGAGTGGAGCTCTTGTAGACGGAGTACTTGATGTAACTGTTGGTTAT
>Ga0209092_10004045_pt1 | contig 12399 bp, 6 predicted proteins | sample FraStrMetagenome_FD_187446 | JGI IMG/M metagenome (GOLD analysis project Ga0209092, IMG submission 187446) | Marine eukaryotic phytoplankton communities from Arctic Ocean - Fram Strait ARC3M Metagenome (SPAdes) (version 2) | ecosystem: Environmental > Aquatic > Marine > Oceanic | place: Fram... | reverse complement strand
AATAGATCTTCTGAGAATATTTCAACTCACGAAGTCATCTTTGAGGCCACCTCTTAAGCTGCTAATTGTTTCTTGTATTTTTATCGATATTCTCAGGCACTAATATGATAGTAATGGATTGCCACGTGCTCAAGTACGATAGGGGTATTAGGAACAAAATATTTTAGTTTATGGTACGGTTATGTCATGTTTGCTATTATTTTACGTGTTATATCTAGTGCGCACTACGACGTATACTGAATCTTCACGGCCCGCAACGAAAGAAAAGATTCACTTGGGTCGACAGCCGGTTTATAAGCTAGGCTCGTACCATCGCTGACTTGCTGATTCCATTCTTTCGCTTCTCCATCTAGTATAGCAAACTCGCATAAAAATCAAAATCCAAAAAAAAAGAAAAAATATAAAAAAAAAGAAAAGAAAAAGTCCCTCTTCTCCGATATTTTGTCCTTCTTCGCTTTCCAGCGCTGCCATTTGTTCGATTACTTCTTTGGTTCGCGTTTTCTTTTCACACCCCGCCCTCCTGCCACCACTTCATATCCTTGCTGCCTGAATGTGATGCGCGCGGTCCGCATGTCCGTGTTATGGTTCCTCGTCAGCCTTAGAACTTCTCTTCGTATGCTTCCAGCATTATAATCCGCTTCCCGTTCGGTGAGTAGCGCCATCTGTATGCATTCGTCTATACTTACCCTGTTTTCCAATCCTTTGCAGATATCCAACATTGCCTTAATCGTCCTCGGTCCACATTCATATTCAACCTGTCTTCTGCTTCTCGGTGCGTTCCAGTCCAGTCGGCCCCTATTGGTTATGAACGCTGCTTTGATTTTCGAAAGTGTTGCGGAGTCTGTTCTGCCATTTCCTAGCGAATCTAGAATCCATCCTTGATGGTACCGGCCTCTCTTTTGCACCACTACAAGGTGCCAATGCCCTGCATCATTGCCCCCGCTGAACATTGGTATGAGATAAGTACCATCTGGTTTGTTGAATGTTGCATTTCTTGTTCCAAATATTCTTCCAAATCTCTCCCATCCTAACGTTTGATTCCATTCCTCTATGGTCACGTTGGCTAGACCATGGGCTATAAATATATTAGGATTGTGGAATGTATGGCGTAGAACTTCGACTGCCATTGTTATCGCATCATCGGATATGAATTTTCCATCCTCACTAATTTCCCTGAATATTTTCCTGTTGGTAAGTGATACACGTTCCTGTTGAAGTTCTGATGTCGCATTTGTTTCCTGAGAACTGTCTATACTTATTATTTCTTGTTCATTTACTGGATATGTGAGATGTTGTGCTTGTGGAGAGGATTGTTTGCTCTGCCTTAAATTCGATTCCCCTTTTTCTTTGCCTTTCCTGATCTTTTTTGCTGCAATGGAGAACGTGCTAGACTTTTTTGAGTTTGCATCTGAATACGTAGTCATCTTCATGGCTTGTGTTATGACCCTGCATATTAGTTTGTGTCTATCTAGGATCCTTGATTTTGGTTTTTTGATGGTTATTGCCTGGGCAGATGGTAGTTCTGTCGGCGTTTGACACTCCTCAAGCATCGTCGTCATTAAAGTATAATTGATGCCATTGTTGATTGCATATGATATTGTTTTGCCTAACTCTTCCGATTTGCTTGTTGCTGGTTGTATTCCGATGTTGTCTAGTATTGAAGCACTTTGTTTCATTGCCGTATTAAATTTACTGCACCTCTGACAATGTTTGGTAGTGTGTAGAATTTTTTGTTGACTATAGTTTTGACCCACAGACCATTTTTGATTCTCTCTGTTGCACGTTATTCCTCTGCATGTTACCTTATCCTGGGGTTCCTTTGATTTCGAATTGATGATGGTTGAACTGATGGTTTGTTCTTCACTAGCGTTACTGTTTGAATCTGCATTTGTTGTCTGGGTATTTTTTGGAATTAACTGTTCTTCTGAATTCTTCTTCTTGCGTTCCTCATTGATTTCTCGATAGGTTCCTTTGCTCAGATGATACTTTTCCTTGTAACTTTCCTCTTTTTGCTTGCTTAACCCTCCTATTATGCGATGTAGTCCGATTGCTTTGGCTTTGAGTAAATCTTTAATGGTGTTCCATGATTTTTTGAGTTCATTGCTGAATGCTTTGCATGTTGCCATATTTCCTGTGAATCGGAGGAGCTCGAATGGGCTAAAAGATGATGTCATTGCCTGGTCTACGCGTAATGGGACCATACCGAGCCAGTATGCATCTAATATTCCCAGATGTTTATCAAGCTTGTTCGTGCTGACTTGTTGCCTTTTGATTCCCATTATTTCTGAGCAGAATTTTCCTCTCACTTTCAGCCCTTCTATGCAACTTTGGATGTCATGCTTTTTAAGTAATTCCTTGCTGGATATGTAAGAGAATTCCTTGTGATAAACTTTGCCGTTTCTTCCTAAATTCGATTCTTGAAGAAAATGACACTCTTTTTCGACTTCTAATAAAGCGTCTGTAACATATTGGTTATCTGTATACTTTTGTAGATTTAAAAGTAATACCTTTAATTGTTGCTCGATGATGTTTGACATTTTTTTGCGAAAAGATGATAAATATGGATGTGTGCAATTTAGCATAGCATGTGACCGATTTCCCTTTGAATTATGCATTTTTTCGTGTCGAGGACACCATGTACACCCACTACATTTATTGATGATTTCTTTCACTTTTAAATTTTGTTCATCTATTTCCGGACATATATTATTCTTGAAGTCGACATTAATTCGGTCATTGTTACAGCCTGTTCTGTATACCTCTGATTTATAGAGGCTACGTGTGTGGGTTCTACTGAGTCCCGATAAAGCACGTAACCAGCCCTTGTGTTTCATAATATCTGACCAATCGCAGGAAGTTTCTTCGATAAATCTCCATAAAAGGCCTTGCGTGTCCTTCGTTTTCAACCTAATGACACGTTCTTTATGAATCTGTTCCCGGATGAATTGGTTGATGTGCCTGTCCACCACTGAGCCTTCCCAAGTGAATTGGAATCTTAGAATAGATGGAGGCATGGTGAGTTTGAAATTTTCCTCATTGGTATTAAGATATTTTGTTCCGATTTCCGCTCCAATGTCCGCATGATGATTCATGTTGAGGATGCTAATATTTGGTACAAGCTTGGCATATCGTGGAGGTGTTTTGATATTGGTTCCTTGTCCGTTGAGTTGATGCGAGTTCACCTTTAGTATGGGTCTAATCTCACAATCGTCGTAATATTCCCTTTTCCAAACCCCATATTGGTGCTCTTTTGCATTTTCTTCATCAATTGGAGGTACCGTCCAGGATTCTGCAATTTTGAGGAAATTGATTGTACTTTCCTGTAGAGTTTTTTAGTCCTCAATACTGCCGTTGATCACAGAGGTAGGTTGTATTGAGTTCCAACTGCTAAGTATTGAACTGGAAAGAAATTTGCTTGTCCCTCCCATAGATGTTCTAATCAACTTCCGATTTATATTTTCCCTTTCTGAATTTTTCAAGTCCATTGTGATATTACGAATGGCTTCGCTATCTGTAATTATCACTCTTGGAATTTCCGGGGCGAGAGCCAATTCCTGCATTGCTATTGCTTGGAGCTCCCCGTGTGCAATATCAGTTTTATGGGGTCCAAAGGAATAAGGCAAGTTTGCTGTTCTGCACAGTAGCGGGATTGATGGTGTGTCGATCCAATTGCTATTAGTTCTTGACTCTTCTGATGTAGTATTATTGTTTGTATTTGCTTTGCATATAACAAACGAAGAGGATGTATTTGTGATTCTATCCTTTCCAGACTTTACATGAGTGCTGGTATGCGCGCCATCAGTGGCAATAAACATTGGTAAATGAGAGTCCAATATTGATTTCCATAAGAATTCGTATTGATTATTGTTCTCGGTTGGGCCTTTTGTTTCTTCTACTGCTTTCCCAATTGTGAATGGAATGTGAAGAATGGTTTTCGCCTCTTCCAAAATGCTATTATCTGATAAATTCCAGAAGTCGTTAGGATATTTTTCCCTGATGGTGGCTCCCACATCGATATAAGCCCAGTCTTCCCGCTTTGAAGAGATTTGAGAGAGATTTTCTTTATTGATCCACTGCCAACAAGATAGAGAAGAGGTGAGTTCTCTGAAGTGTTGTTTACCAACTTTCATTCTCATTTTTATTAGTGTGGATATTGCGACTGGTGATTTTTGCGTATAAAGTTCTCTAAATTTTTCCTGATTCCAATTTGTCGATTCTAATAGCTTCAGGATTTTATGTATTTTTCCTCCAAACATAATATCCAAATTCTTACTTTTTCCTTTGCCTATGTACGGTCCATTTCCGTTTCGATACCTGCCAGAGCCTATTGCCTGGTAGCGTGGGAGTTTTTCCAGTTCAGCGAAAATCTTGTTGATGATTCCTTCCGTTTGATCCCTAAAGTGAAAACCTAGTTTTGCAAGTTTTTTTATAGCGGATAATGCATGATTGATTTGGTCGTCCATGTCTTCCATATTGTAAGAATGTATGGCTGCTATCCGTGATCGAAAAGCCTCAGATTCCAGAGTATTTGAATTGCTCAAAATTTCTAATTCCCTTGCGACACTCAATATATCGGTATCCTGTACTGAGTTGAATCCCATCCCTCCTAGCGATTCAGGTAAGAAGATTCTATGTTTTGCATCTGAGGAGGATAGTCCTCTTGACTTCTTTACTATTTTTACAAAATGTTTGTCAAGTGCTTCTAACTCATTCATGCTGTACCCTACCTGCACGGGTGCAAAACTATGTATTGTTCCGCAAAGCATATTGAATGCTTTCTTTTGGGTATCGTGACGCATTTTGTGTAGCTTTAATTTGTGGATGCGGTCCGTCATTTTCCGTAGGGTCTTTTTACTGGTTTCCTTGGTAATGCCTGCTAAAGTACCGGTGAGTCCCAAGTGCCTATGTGCTTTTGGGAAAATAATTTTATCCCAACTCTCCTGATCCTCTTGACTCATTTCATTGTATTTGCTTATTTCCATGAATTTCTGAAGTTCTGACTGTTTGAAGCATATTTTCACAGGGACCTCCTCCTCCATTGGAGAGTCACATATGAAACTCCACGCCGTTGAGAGTTGTTTCTTGAGTTTGAGTGCGAACTCCGCAGATACGTTGAAAAATTGAATTTCGCTCTTTGACCCTTTCCTCCCTATTTTGGTGACCATGCTTAGGTCTCCTGCTAATTGTAAGAAGTAATTGGTTAACAGTAATAAATCGTTTTCATTTTTTACAAAACAATACTTTGAATTGTCATCACAGTAGCCAAATTTACATAGAGTTACTGGGCCGTCAACTTTGTCGGATGAATTGAATACATACTTTCCCCCCAAATTATTGTTATTTCTTTTGAAGATTTTTTCTGCTTTCTTGGAAATATATTCCCAGACATCATGCTTCAATTTGATGACTAGATTTGCCACGGTAGGGCTGTCCGGGTTGCCCTGTTCCAGCCCACAAACAAATTTCGCGTACGCAATTCCTTTCTTCGTTATAATGTCTACATACTTAGAGCCCATCGCGCTAGCCTTCATTTCCAAATAGCCTAAAGTTTATGGTACGGTACCTATTTAAAGAATATCACATTTTTTATCGCAAGTGCGATATTTTTTCTCTCGGAATAAGGTTTATATAGTACTTCCATCTAAATACAAAAAATAGGTAAACTAGTCCAATGGGAGAGCTTAAATTCTGCCAGCAGGAAGAGATACAAAGTCATGTTCATCTTAAAAGAATACAGATAAAGATACGTAAGCCCACAACCACACAAAAACATACACACAAATACACACAAATACACACAAATACACACAAATACACACAAATACACACAAATACACACAAATACACACAAATAGACACACATACACACACATACACAAACACACGCACACATGTATTGGAAGGGTCATTTAAGTCAGTTGTACCTGCCATTTCACGTTGATTCGGCTAGGCAGACTCGCTTTCATTTGTCCACATAGGAATTTATTTTTCATACTTAGTCCTATGTAGTCCATTAAAGTACGCATGCAATGTCTCATTTCTACGATAGAAATGTACTATACGAACGATCAATCGTGGATAAAGATGGTTTTCTAAAATAAATTTGAGAAGTCTAAGTAGACTTCTTGGGAAGGAAAGTCTCTATTCTTGTAATTTATCTGACACACAAACAAGCCTTTTCTGTTCGTTCACTCAAGTTGTAATTCTGCAAAGCTATTAATTAAAAATGTTGCACGAATTTAATCTGTATTAGGCCTGTTTTGTTCTCCAATTAAAAAACATGAAACAAAAGATACAATCGTTGTATCACTCTGGACACAAATCCTCATAATGATGGAAGCGAAGCTTATTCGCACTTCTATGTTGAAAGAAGTAATAGATTCCGTCAAGAATATTATTCATGTAGCCTCTTTTGAGTTTAGAGAGAATGAGATCAAAATGCAAGCCATGACCTCGGATAATTTATCAGTGGTTGAAATATCGTTACAATCTTCCTTTTTCTTCTTTTATCGATGTGATCGGTTAATAAAGCTGGGAATCTATTTAGCTCAGTTTAGCCATTTAATGGCATGTGCAAAAGATGATGATATCCTCATCTTGAAAAAGGATGTTCATTCAGAAGATCTAACCGTCATCTTCGAAAGTCCAAATCAAGATCGAAAAGTAGATTGTGAACTTCTTGTTGTAGATTTATTAGACGTAGCGTTTCAGATTCCAGAAACAGATTACAGGTGCATAATTCATATGCCTACACGAGAATTTCGAAAAATTATAACCGATTTGATGGAAATAGATGACCATTGTACAATACGTTGCGCCGATGAAGGCATAAGATTTATTGCCAATGGCTACTTTGGATCCGTGAGTGTTCTGATTGGGAAGAATTTTAATTCAGTAGTGATTGACATGAGTGAGCCAGTAGAACTTAGATTTGCTCTAAAATACTTCCATCGTATGACTGAAGCATCATGTCTGGGGCCATCTATGAGAATTTATCTAAGCCATGATATTCCGAGTTGTCTTGAGTATCCAATAGGAAGTAATGGATACATAAAATACTACCTCGCGCCTTCAGTTGCGGATCCTCAAGACGATTCATGTGATAGTGAAGATTATTGATTTTTATTTTGCATCGAAATGTGCTTAGAATAAAAAGCATTCTAACATTACTTCATCGTATCTTGAGCAAAAGCTCGTTAATGAATAAGATATGCTAATTCAAGATGATTCTCAGAATTTCCCTCTAAGATACTTCCAATGTATAAGTGAAGCTACATGAAGAGGATCTTCTGCATTGGATGCATGAAGCAAAAGCTCGTTAATGAATAAGATACAGTAATTTCAGCTAAAGCATTTATCTTGAGCAAAAGCTCGCTAATGAATAATATACGCTATTTCAAGATGATTCTTAGATTTCCCCTCTAAGATACTTCCAATGTATAACTGAAGCTATATGTGAGGATCTTCTGCATTGGATGCATGAACTGCTACCGTGAACCTTCAAAATTGGGAATCCTGAAGAAGATGCAAATGATAATGACGATAATTGATTTTCATTTTGCATCGAATTGTGCTTAGAATGAAAAGCATTCTAACATTCCTATATTTATCAAAGCAGATAACTAAAAAATAAGATAAATTAATTCCAGTTAAAACTTTTATCTTGAGCAAAAGCTCGCTAATGAATAATATACGCTATTTCAAGATGATTCTTAGATTTTCCCTCTAAGATACTTCGAATGTATAAGTGAAGCTATATGAAGAGGATCTTCTGCATTGGATGCATGAACTGCTACCATGAACCATCAAAATTGGGAATCTTGAAGAAGATGCAAATGATAATGACGATAATTGATTTTCATTTTGCATCGAATTGTGCTTAAAATGAAAAGCATTCTATTATTCCTTTATCAAAGCAGATAACTAATAAATAAGATAAATTAATTCCAGTTAAAACTTTTATCTTGAGCAAAAGCTCGTTAATGAATAAGATACAGTAATTTCAGCTAAAGCATTTATCTTGAGCAAAAGCTCACTAATGAATAATATACGCTATTTCAAGATGATTCTTAGATTTCCCCTCTAAGATACTTCCAATGTATAACTGAAGCTATATGTGAGGATCTTCTGCATTGGATGCATGAACTGCTACCATGAACCATCAAAATTGGGAATCCCGAAGAAGATGCAAATGATAATGACGATAATTGATTTTCATTTTGCATCGAATTGTGCTTAGAATGAAAAGCATTCTAACATTCCTATATTTATCAAAGCAGATAACTAAAAAATAAGATAAATTAATTCCAGTTAAAACTTTTATCTTGAGCAAAAGCTCGCTAATGAATAATATACGCTATTTCAAGATGATTCTTAGATTTTCCCTCTAAGATACTTCGAATGTATAAGTGAAGCTATATGAAGAGGATCTTCTGCATTGGATGCATGAACTGCTACCATGAACCATCAAAATTGGGAATCTTGAAGAAGATGCAAATGATAATGACGATAATTGATTTTCATTTTGCATCGAATTGTGCTTAAAATGAAAAGCATTCTATTATTCCTTTATCAAAGCAGATAACTAATAAATAAGATAAATTAATTCCAGTTAAAACTTTTATCTTGAGCAAAAGCTCGTTAATGAATAAGATACAGTAATTTCAGCTAAAGCATTTATCTTGAGCAAAAGCTCACTAATGAATAATATACGCTATTTCAAGATGATTCTTAGATTTCCCCTCTAAGATACTTCCAATGTATAACTGAAGCTATATGTGAGGATCTTCTGCATTGGATGCATGAACTGCTACCATGAACCATCAAAATTGGGAATCCCGAAGAAGATGCAAATGATAATGACGATAATTGATTTTCATTTTGCATCGAATTGTGCTTAGAATGAAAAGCATTCTAACATTCCTATATTTATCAAAACAGATAACTAATGAATAATCCAATGCAATTTCGCAAATAATGAATTTTTCTTGTGGCATATTAATTGCCTTATGTGCAATAAATATTTGAGAGAAACTATCACAATAAATGTTGTAGATCCTTTCCAAATCAGTGACTACTCCAAGAAATTGAACATGTTGTAAATCCGTGCATGCTAAATACATTTATGACAAATAAAATGATAAGAAAACTCTCAATAAATTACCGATTACTGGGTAAAAATGCCATGTTTATCGATGACGTAAAAAAGGAAAAAAAAAATTTTTTATTGTTTTCATACCAAAATACTACAGAAATACTAAGCGATGGTGGGATAGTAATAGTGGATGCTTCTGACCCTATGCTATCCAGTGCGCCATCTAGCATGGCTTCAAGCGTACCATCATCTATGGCATCAAGTGACTTATCTAGCATGCCTTAAAGCGCACCATCATCTATGCTATCCAGTGAGCCATCTAGCATGTCTTTATGCGTACCATCGTCTACGCAATCCAGTGAGCCATCTAGCTTGTCTTCAAGCGCACCATCATCTATGCCGTCAAGTGAGTTATCTAGCATACCATCATCTATGCAATCTAGCATGCCTTCAAGCGTACCATCGTCTATGCTATCCAGTGAGTAATCTATCATGTCTTCAAGCGTACCATAATCTATGCTATCAAGTGAGTTATCTAGCATGCCATCATTTATCCAGCACACCATCACCTATGCAATCTATTATGCCTTTAAGCGTACCATCATCTATACTATCCAGTAAGCTATCTAGCATGCCTTCAAGTGTACCATCATTGTCATCTAAAATCGTCTCCCACGAGAGCTGTTGCGTATGGAGATGGATCAATTTTGTTTATGTCAAATGAAATCACATGCATATTTCCATCATGTCCAAGCACCCTCCAATCCATCTTGAACTACCACCATATCTATCTCCTATCAATTTTAAGGAAGGAACACATTCATTTCCATCACATAAGTAGCCATCAACATTATTTTCTTCATCACAGAACCAATCTTATCTACCTCATAGTCGAAGCGATCTCCACCCCCATCTCCAATACATTGCCATCAAATGTAAATTCACCCAATCCAAGATAAGTAACTTGAGACATTTGTGTACGCTAGATCTAAGAGGCAATGCGCGAACGGGTTCTATTTTTACTACAATCGGTAAACTAAAGCTAATTCTCTGAAGATGGTAGTTTAGACAGTTTAAAGTTCTTGGGTCTCAAAATGGGCTTGTTGGAGATATACCTCATGAGTTAGAGACTTTAAAATTACGTAATAATTCTCCGAATAGAACCTTGGAGTATTCTGCAATAGGAGCTCGAGTGAGGGTCGAATGATATACAATCATATGTTTTTGAGCCGGAATATGAGTTAGACTGTAGTGATGATGGAGAGTGAAATGAGTATAGTATGAATTAGTTTATTGTGATGTAGGGTCACGCTATCAATAGAAAGGATAAGATAAGGCAAAGAGGTTAATGTACAAGAATCATTTGTGTATCATGAAATCTATTCATTGAGGTACATTTGTCTTTCTTTTTTCGCTTGACTGTACAAATCACTTTGTTTCCTGTTAGATGTGAAAGAAAAGTTGTGACTAATAAAAACTCAAATATCCTAAGTTTTTGTTGTCTTCAATGTCAGAAAAGAATAGCTACATTTCATGTTCATGATATAACACGAATAATTGAATGATACCCCGAAAAGAAATCACCTTTTGCTGTTATCCATCTCTGCTGAGTAAAAATCACTTTTTGTACTTATGAGTATAATAAAAATGTGATAAGAGGGACTACTAGTTCCATTTAATTTATTTCATTTAGTAGTATTCTTTATCGTTTTATCATGTGATGGATTGAATAGTAAAAAAGTCTCTTTTTCGTATTGAATAAAATGATCCCGTCATGAAAAATTCTCAATCTTGAAGAACACAAATTCCAAATGGTCATGAAGGAGTGTTTCATCTTGTATAAATACTTTATCTTGGAGCAGCCTACAATAGGTTGCAGTATCACTTTTCTTTTTTCAAGAAAGCTCTTGAATTCATCTTGACCATCCTCTATCTATAGGAAAACCCATTCCAAGGTCCCATTGATCCATTCATTCATTTCCGTCATCTTAAGCATTCTTTTTTTGTTTCTTTTCCATTTGTTTCTGTGCCTCTAGTACCTCTACCATCTCGTCCACCAGCCATTGCTATTAGGTGAGTACTGGATGTATGTTTCGGTTATACTCAATTCAATCATCACTTACCACGACGTCAACACCACAATCGACTCAAAAGACACAGGAGTTGCTAAGAATAAAACTGGACGTGCTTAACAGAAGAAGCTGGATGTCAGGGAAGCATTTAACTATGGCTGTAGATGTACTAAGTACTAAGGAATGATTACAAAGATCACAATATGTTCATAGCATGCACTGAGGCTACTTCAATGATAAGCGACTGGGAACCCCACAGGGGGTGGGGACGGTTTGGAAGGATATTTCGTTCAAGAATAGTACTGCATAGAAAACCAGATGGAATATACCTCATACCGGCATTTTCAGGCACAAGTGGTCATTGGCACACGATTGCACTAGAGAAAAGGGGCAACAGCAAAAAAGAATTTGTCATTGACTCTCTTGGAACAGGCAGTATTAACAACCCCATAATTCGGAAAATAACGGATGCTTTTAGTCCAGGTCGTGGAACATGTGAATGGCATGCCCCTCAATCGGTACGTCAACAGGGTGTTGAATGCGGACCTAGAACCATATGTACTTTGGAAACAATATGCAAGGGAAAGGAAAATGGAAGCGCAATTGAAACTTCAATAAATGATGCAACGTTGAAAAATGTCGAAAGGGACGTTGGTTACGACCAAATAAAGTATAGGAGGTAGGCGGCGAATCTGATTGGAAGATATAGAAAACAGATGCAAACCCTCCCGGTACGCAATTGATTGAAGAAGGGATCACCGATAAACTTAATGCCGGCTAGCACCGCTACCAACATTCCTGGAGTTCTCTCTTTTCTTTTTTCTTTTTTCCTTTTTTAGTATTAGCAATAATATGTTTTGGAGTAAAAGAATGTGATGCTTATCCCTCAGAGTTTCTACGCAAGTATTAACGACCTGAACGCATAGTCAGTCATCACGTATATTCTTTTTGTTAGGCCGTGCAAGGTTCTTGGTCATAGTGCAAATTTAACCCATCACGTTAAACTAAACATTACTACTACTACTACTACTACTACTACTACTACTACTACTACTACTACTCCTCAATTCGTCTGAATAATAATAATCTGAAGTAGTGGTTATGATAATAATAAATAAATATAATAATTAAATATTATGATTAAATCTTTAGTAACTTTTTTTTTTTTTCATTTGGATTTTTTGAACTTTTTCTTTGGCTTTTGGACTTTTTTTGACTTTTTTTTTTTTTTTT
>Ga0209092_10004043_pt1 | contig 12404 bp, 11 predicted proteins | sample FraStrMetagenome_FD_187446 | JGI IMG/M metagenome (GOLD analysis project Ga0209092, IMG submission 187446) | Marine eukaryotic phytoplankton communities from Arctic Ocean - Fram Strait ARC3M Metagenome (SPAdes) (version 2) | ecosystem: Environmental > Aquatic > Marine > Oceanic | place: Fram... | reverse complement strand
ACACCCACAACAACCACGACGAATACGGCGAAAGCTACCTCGTATATTCTTACCCCTACTTACCTAAGTAATATCCCACAGTCGTTCCTTAAACAAAATTAAGTAAGTTATTTTAGCAAAAATGTGACGTCTATAATTTGACGTCCAAAATGTCAAAGTTGATCAATGCAAGTGTTTTGTAAACCTTCAGGTAATAATCAATAATAATCTACATGGAAGTTTACAACTTTTATAACGAAGTAGTATTGATAAATGGGTGAACTATTTCATTTAAAAAGTAGGAGTTCACAAATATACGTACAATCTCATGAGAGTTGTTTGAAGACTAGTGATTAAGCATTGGAGGTAAACTAACAACCAATGTTAAACTACCTCATACATAGGCGCATCCAAATTATTGTAGAGAAACACTTGAACGGCAAAAGCATTTCCCTTCATCTAGTTACCTTTAGCTAAATTGACAATACCACAGATTGAAAACACTCTTTCGCTTGGCGTTGAGGTTGATCATATATAAAGCCATCTTCAAACAGCTAAACTTACTCGTGGATACTGGCTCCGCCTATCTTTCCACCGTAGCAATCAATGGATTCAAATCATTGCCTTTTGCACTTGTACTTGCATCGCGAATGTACGCTTCTACCTCATGCTTCAGTGCCATTATTTCTCTCTTTCTATTTGTTCTTGTCTAAGCGTATCTAGAGATTTATCATCTTTCATCGCTACTGGGGTACGTGTTCCTGTCAATTGTAATATGAAAAACCTTCGTCTTCGTCATTGTCATACGAAAATTTATCGTGAAACGTATCTAATTCACATTATTATGACAGAAAAAACGATAGCAGGGACGAACTCACACTCAACTCTCGTGTGAAAAAAAGCCTATCAGCTATCAGCTATCACCTATCACGATAGTTAGGGTTAGTTGACATCACTAGTGACTCAATGGCGATATTAGCTTAAACCCAGGACACGTCATACCACGTAGGACACTCGTTTTGTCACATGTTCAAAACGCACATACGAGATAAAGTCGTACACGAACATTTCTCACTTCCAAAAGAAAAAAAGGTGAAACGAACACACGATTTTAAAAAAAATTCTGTAACAATGAGATTTCTTTTGAATTCACTTCGAAATGCGAAAAATGTACACCACAATCCACCAGCAGCGCGACGTATTGAAGCAATGGGAAGTTGTAATGGAGAGGATCAAACGAGTATCTGGTCTCAACAATGTGGTGCCAACTGTGGATGTTTGCTTCGATTGCACATTGATATTGACCATGGCACGCAAACAATTAAGGGCGCTGAAGTAAGAGTTATTTATATTCGTTGCTGTTTTAATGATTGTTCTTGTTGCCAAGTCTTCTTATTTATAATTGTTTCATTTGAAAAAGTACCATAGTAAAGCTCTTCTGTTGGAGAAAAGGGCCGTTGCCAAAGAAACAAAGAAAGAATTGAATGAAGATGGTAGCTGGTCAGAAAGAATAATAACTCAATATGAAGTAGTGCCTGCTCGAACTACACGAAATAATCGACCGTTGGTAGCAGAATGCAATTGTAAGACTCTAAAGCAACTTGCCAATGCTGTTTGTTCCTATTTACCTTCAAGAACTATTTCGGAATTGAGAAATTCTGTCGAGTATTCGTCTATAAGATCATCGACTTCTTTCCGATCCCATGTATTGCAACAACTTGATCGTAAAAATTCTCCATCATCAGGCCATTGCTTTGATTTGGTCGAAGAAGCTTTCTTAACATTGTTAAAGGGGTATGAACCCCAACCGCGTAGGCAGGAAGGACAAATTACGAAACACTATGCTCGTGGATCGGGACGCGTTCATTTTAACCGGAAAAAGTCAATAAGTAATTTGTCAACAGTTGATGACGAGTACTTGGATTGGCTTTCATTTGTTGACGAGAAGGAGCAGTCTTCTGTGTATTAGAAATAACATGAAACATTTAATGCTATAGGCAAAAGTTTGTTTCCATATTTTCACAGGAATCTAGATATATTTAACGAATAGTCAAAAAAATTAATTGTAGTTGACCCTTGTACAATACAAGTAGATTAATCTTAAAAACTATTCTATCGCGAGCATGATCCCATTAGAATCATCATAAAACTCGACGATTTGCATTAATACGATAAAAAAGATTAGGAAAGTAACTATTATTAACGCTATCTGCATATTTTTCAACTGTATACTTATTTTATTAACATCTACTCTTAAAACATTTATTGAGTTTGTTGGTGAAAATATTTATTTGTAGCTTGTAGTTTCTACTTATTTTACTGTTATGATGACAGCATTCTAAAGGACAAGGGAATTGCTCATGAACAATATCTATAATTTCTACTAACCGATGTAATATCTCGGACAATGATTGACAGCAATATCTATGAAAAATCTTTTGAACTTTATTATTATCGATATTAACAAATAAATAAATCGGAGAGATAATTTTTTAACGAAACTCTTGCTCTACATTAGTCCGTGATCTAGTGCAAGAGTGCATATATGCTTGCTAATACCAATATTATCGACATATATCGAACTTACCAAACATAGTGAATTGAAACCCTCTCGATATCGAGAGGCATGATCTGTAAAGCTATTCCTACGATTGTGGCTTCCAATCTTACTTTGGTGTAGCCAACTTATCCAGCTTAGTGGGCCTACCACATTGAATATCGGGGAATAGAAGTACCCATAAAAATGAGATTGATCATCTTTGACATGAACATAATCACGTATCTCTACTCAAATACAGGAATATATCTATATCCACTTACATCCTTTTGCCTTTTTCTTCGCCAAACATGAAACAAAGTGCAAGTATGCTAGTAATACCAAAATAAGATGGTGAAGCTACTGCTACACGTAATCTTCATAGAAATTTTAGCCAGATCCTAATCATCATTTTATTTCACACACATACGAGTAGATCTAGTTTTGGAGAGAGTGATACGCGATTACGTAAAATCCGGTATCGTTACATATACTATTTTACGGGATAATCAATAGAACGATACAAAATATACCGGAATATAATAATCCCCACTAAGGCATCTGACTTCACAGCATGTATTTCCCAGAACCTCACAATTTGACACCCAACACAAGTTGTGTGTACGATCTCGATCTCTGTGTTACATGTATTTGTTCCCAGAGAACAAAAGAGTTTACACTTTACACACACAGATAGACAGACAGACAGACATGTTCGTGCATTCTTATTGGGTACCTATATATTTTTATAACATAAAATATTATTCATCACCCTCTCTATCCATACACATATCCATATCCATATACACATATCCATATACATATATACCGTATATACAATTTCAATAACACCTCCATAATACCAAACCAAACAAACCCACCACTAACATGTCCGACGAAGATTTTGACAACCTCCCCGAACCATCCCTTCGCAACATCGTCGAACAAGAATCCCTCAACTGGATTTTCGTCGGTGGCAAAGGAGGCGTTGGAAAAACCACTACCAGTTGCTGTGTCGGCATTCAAATGGCATTGCGACGTCCAAAGGTCCTCATCATTAGTACCGATCCGGCACATAATTTAAGCGATGCCTTTAGCCAAAAGTTTAACAAAGATCCTACCTTAGTGAGGGGATTTGAGAATTTGTACTGTATGGAGATTGATGCCAATGATGATATGGATGCCCTACAGAAGGAAATTGAAGGTGTGACGGGTGGTCCCGAAGAGGAGGATGGGAGTGTGAGTTCGCTGGTGGCGGAGTTGACGTCGAATATTCCTGGAATTGATGAGGCGATGAGTTTTAGTGAGTTGATGAAGCAGGTGCAGGAGATGGATTATGATTGTGTGGTGTTTGATACGGCACCGACGGGGCATACGTTGCGTTTGTTGAGTTTTCCGACGATTTTGGAGAATGCGTTGGGGAAGGTGATGGATTTGAAGGATAAGTTTGGTGGGGTTATTAATCAGGCGGGGGCGATGTTTGCGGGTATGCGGGGTGGGAATGCGGCGTCTGGGCAGCAGATGACGGATGCGTTGTTGGGGAAGTTGGAGGAGACGAGGGGTGTGATTAATAAGGTGAATACGGCCTTTCGTGACAGGAATAAGACGACGTTTGTGTGTGTTTGCATTCCTGAATTTCTCAGTATTTATGAGACGGAGCGTCTTGTTCAGGAGTTGAGTAAGTTTGGTATTGATAGTCATAACATTGTTGTGAACCAGGTCTTGTTCCCCGAGAAAGATGCTGAGGAATTGGGAGAATGGTATGATGAGAACAAAAGTACGTTACCAAAGGAGGCTCAAGACATTTGTGCCAAGATGATGGCTAGGAAACGTATGCAAGATAAGTATATTGGCCAGTGTTTCGATCTATACGGTGACGGACCAGATGCATTTCACGTGACACTTATGCCTCTACTAGATTTTGAAGTCAGAGGTACTGATAAGCTTAAAGCATTTAGCCAAAACCTCGTCGATCCGATTGACATAGAGGAATAAATCTACTTAGTATCCATTGATTTCATAGCCCATTGCAATCTAGCGTGCTGCGGAGGTGAATACCAATAACCAATAAGTATACAGTTGAAAAAAAATACTCGTGGTTGTATTTTCAACTGTATACTTAAATTGTTAACACCTACTCACATGCCATCATTATAAACCGCATCAATTAAAACTCTTCATTTTTCATTCACGTAGCAATTTATATATGAAGCATAAAATATATGTAATCAAATTCTTACCTTCATTCATAAATTTCGAAGAAACGAAACTTTGTAATCAGGCCACCTATTTTACCCACCCATCTCCCGCGATTTAAAGAACTTCGATGAAATGTGATTGATTAGAATAAATGCATAGAATGATAATGCAGGAAAGCGTAGAAAATTGTTGACAATATTCCTTCGCCGCTTTACTAATGATTCGTCTTCAAATAAAGGAGGGATGGTAAGATGCCAATAGGCACGGAGGAATAACTTTCTCATACTATCAAGGATGATTTCTACTCAATGATGTAAGTTTTGAAATAACAATTCCGAGGGAATGGTACCGATTATGAAGTTCGTTAGACTGTGTTAAGCGGAGTAATATATAATCAAGGAAAATTGGTTGACATTTCGGCTGACGGAGCATTAGTAGCGTATCCAAGGGAATTGCCTATTTATATGATATAAAGTTGTACCTGTTGATGATTTTGGAGATGAGGGGAGTGACTCTCAGTGGCTCCCCTCGTATATTCTTGGTAAAGGAAACGGCCCTGTGTCGGTATATTGTACAAATGCTTCATTTTTATAAAACTTTCCTACAGTAGCGTTGGCATTAATCGTATTTGTCGCGCACACAGACTCCTATTTGTTGACTTTATGTGCTGGTATTTTGATTTTGTTGTATCTAGTAAACGTTAATAATTTTCTTTCATTTCCAAATCTTATTTTTCTGTAGTTCTGAATAAAAATCGCTTCCTGGTATTCTTACCTACAAAGTAGAACCGATGTTGACGCAAGTAATGTGGTCCGATGTACTCTAGAGCCTTTCTTAATTGCAGACAAAACTAGTCATTTCGATGTCAAGCGAAGATGTATCTATGGTCATTTGTTGGATCTTTGTGTTGGTTCTTCATATTTGTAGAAAGTTGAATAGTAGAGCCGATCTTCGACGACTTGAGAGTGAAATATGTGCGGGAACATGACTGGCATGTTCCCATACGTATATTGTACCACCGTCGTCATATTTATTCTTATCTTTTCGAAGGCTGAACCCTAACATGGTTTTGCTTTCGTTATGTTGAGGAATTTTGGAGGTATCTTGGCACCAGTTCATCGTTTTGGTATCATATAAGAGTTTTTATCTTTTATCCGATATGCGTTCGTCTTCAATTAATCCTTACGAACTATATGAAAAATCGTTATTTTGGAATGAAAGTGCGGTTGTTTGTCGAATCTCCTATGTTCACATTTGTCCCCGTTAGAAATTTACAGAAATATCCCAACTGCTTCAAAAGAAGGTTGATGACGGTATAAATGGGGTAACAATTATCATTTTAACAATGAAAAATCATAATGTAAACTTTTTACTCTGTTCAAGATACAAGTATCTGGATAAGAGCACGAATCTTAAAGCAAAAGATATTCAACATTCTCGAAGGCTTATCTGAGAATAAGTGATACCACTACTAAACAATAAAGTGGCGACGAAGGCGACAGCTATCACAATTGCGTTGGTCGTCGTGTAGGTACCAGTGGTCGATGTCAAAGAAAATGTCATTTTACAGACGGGTTGAATTGAAATTAAAATAATATGAAATGGAATTATATTTCAATAGACAATGTGCCGATTTAAAATTTTCTATTGACACTTAGCGAAACCTTAACTTGAAAATATAGTAAGATTTTTTCCAACTGTTTACTTATTTTGTTACCTTCTATTCTTGTACCAGATCATTGTGGTAGATTGACATTCAAACGCAACTTCGACAATGATAGAATTAATAGATTAGATATTCGAATAGAAACAGATTTATTGTGAACTTAGTACAATGTAGAAAAAGAGTTGTTGCGAACTTAGTACAATGCAGTTTATTTGTTGATAGAATGATTGAACGGATGCTGATCCGAGTTCAAATTTTCTATTGAAAGATCTTCCTACAGTTATCCTTAGCGAAACATTAACTTAAATCATTATGGTTGATTGACATTCGAAAATAACTTCGACAACGATAGATTAAATAGATTAGCATGTAAATACTCGAATAGCACAATGCAGTTTATTTGTTAATAGAATGATTGAACGGATACTGATCCGCTTTCAAATTTTCATTGTAAAGATCATCCTACAATGAGACTTAGCGAAACCTCAACTTGAACGAGATAATCGCAAATTGAGGACTTTTACCCCACCAAAATCGCATTTTGAGGACTTTTTTGAAGCCTCCTGAAGTAGACAACGTCATCTACAAGATCTGATAATATCATTTTAATCAAAACTATTTTAGCCATGTTCTCTTCAGAATTCACATGCAACCCTCAAACCTCAAAAGAACACATTTTCTGTCGAGAGGTACCAACAAAAAAAAACTGGAACAAAAGATAACAGTACTTCGAAGTCGCGATATTGATAATAAGAAGGATAATAAAATAACTGGTTTGGAAAATGATCCGGATATGAAAATGAGTATCATACCATTAACACAACCTGCGGTTGGGGTTGGTTCCTCATGTTATTGATGACGGACATGCGGATCGCGTAATTGTTCATAACGTTTGACTCTGGTTTCTGATGGAGTTGCATTACCGCTGGAGAGTTAATTTGGGGTTGGCTTCTATTTGTGTAGTCTATATTTACGAGGAAAATATAGAAAATTCTGGTCAAGAGAGAGAATGATGATGTCAGACGATTGAAATTATTCATGCATGACGAACCAAAATCTTCAGTGCGTTACCGTAGTAGTTGCTTGCGGTCTGAGGTTAGATCCTTTTCATATGCTACATGGCATTCTATCATACCGCTCGAGAGTGGATGTGGGGTTGGCTTCTATTTGTATATATTTATAGGAAATTTTGATGTTAAGAGGTCTAGATTATCCATGTATGACGAACCAAAGTCTTCAGTGCGTTACCGTAGTATTTGTTTGCGATCAGAGGTCAGATTCTTTTATATGCTTACCGCGCTCTTCATATATTGTTCTCTACCGAGTCAAAGTGTTAGTCAGGTAAGTGTATCGTTTTAACGGTATCTTTCTCTTTAAATATTAATACCGCATTCGATATTTATTCACATTTTTGTATTACTTCTCCGAGCAGATTGTGTTCTCTGCTTCAGGTAAATCAGAAGGAGATGGCTTTGGTTTTTCATTTGCAATTTCCGGTAATGGAATGATTCTTGCCGTGGGCGCAGGCAATGAAAGCGAAAGGCCTCAATCAGGGTATGTGAAATTGTACAACAAGTCAGGAACGAATTGGAGTCAGAGGATGAAGGATTTGGTCATTTGATTGACTTGTCTGACGACGGTTCGACCTTGGTGACGACTTCATCGAATGTATATACAATATATATTTATGAATTAGCAAGTAGCTCCTCTCTCTATGAATTACTCGATACCAAGGATTATCGTGCCAGACAAGTAGCAGTGTCAGGTGATGGCAGTATCATCGGTTTTACGGCGGAAAATGAAGGTTGTAGAGTTTATGAGCGTCTCGAACAGAAAGGTATCCCAATTGATGGTGCTTGGACCAGTGTTGCTCTGAATAATGACGGTTCCATCATCATTCTTGGTTCTATTTCTGATGCGTCAGATAGTGCTGGTAGTGCTTTTGTGCTGCAGTGGAAGGAAGCCAATGGATCGATGGATTGGGTACAAATGGGAGGTGAGATCACAGGTGACGATATTGAGGAAGACAGTTTCGGTGATAGAGAAACTGTGTCGATCACGTCTGATGGATTGATAGTATCCATTGGGTCAGGTAGGAGTGCTGACGAGAAGGGTATTGTCCGAGTGTACTATTATGATGAAAGCGCAGAAACATGGAACCAAAGAGGCAACGATCTCATCGGGGACAATACCGAAGATAGTCTAGCAAGGAATAAAATTTCGTCTGACGGAACTTATCTTGTTGCTGGATCACCAGATGGTGGATATTACAAAATATTTCAATGGAATGCTGTCGATTATGAAGTTCGTTCGACTGTGTCAATTGGAGTAACATATAATCATGGAAAATGGGTTGACATTTCGGCTAACGGAGCATCAGTAGCGAATGGAAATCCTTCTATTGACAATGGCAAGGGGACTATTTATCTATATGAAACAGGTGTACCTGTTGATTATTCTGGCGATGAGGGGAGTGACTCTCTTGATGATTCTCCAGCTTTCGACTCTTTGGATTATGGAATGACGTCGTTTGTGATGTTAGCAATGATTCCTACGGTTTTATTTTGAGGAACGTAATTTGTTTCGGGTGATAGGAGTAGTCAATTCTAAAATTATTATGGTTATTTTTTTGCGCATCAACCAAAGTTTTTCATAAAGCTCTCACAAATAAACTTGTTATTCGTATTGAGCCAGTTAGTTCCACTTGTAACTAGTTTCATCTTCTTTTCATCTCCACAAGACACTACACTGAACACGAATTAATCGAAGTTCTGAAAAATAGTGGCGTAAAAAAGTACTCCGAAGCGAAGTAATTGTTTCTTGACTTCTTCTATTGGACCGTCAATATAAAAATTCTTATCCCGTGTACTTTCTGTCCAGTAAATTATGACTTTTAAGACAAAGATAAAGAGAGAATTTAAAAGAATGATGATTGTGAAAATAAAGCAGATGCGTGTTACATGTTACATTACGTGAGAAGATTTTCATTAGAATAGACTCTTCTACTCTTGCAATATTAACATGTAAAATTGAAAGTTGAAAAAAAGAAAAGAATACGAAGGAAAGAAAACAATACCGTATAAAGATATTTCCTAATGAAAAATTGACTTGTTTTCCTCAAAATCTGGCCTGGTCATAGCAAGGATCAATAATTGATTACAGTAAACTGGCAGGTGTTCTGTTTCTTGATAGAACCGAAAGATATTTCAAAAGACAAATGTACAATGTATTCCACAGATTCATCAACAGAATTAATAAAGTGTTCTCACTCTATGTAAATTAATTCAGGACCTATCAAGAGTCAAGAGAGATCGTGAGCCGATCCAAGACTATTGACTACAAACAAGATTTGAATATCGGGGGTCAGTAACAGAATCCTAAACTAGATCTTAACGTTGTTGCTACTGCCACATTGAGAACCTTGAAGAATTGGAATATCCCACGCACAAGCCTGAGCATTTTGAGATGCCACTTTCTTGTATTTCGGGTAAGCAGGTAATTAGTCCTCCCGATGTGGAGCATCCGCCGTCTGCATTAATATTTTTTTTTGCTTTCCGACTTAAAGCGGGCTCAATAAACCTTCACAAGCACTCCCTATTCCTTCGAGTGATACTGCGGGACTTGGTCGACACTCTTACAATCCGCCGTCTGCAGTGGATGTAGAGAAAACAGAAAATACCGAAATGCTTGCAAGGAAAAAAACCATTCGAAAGTCTTTCTTCTCTCTTCGGTGCTGTAAAGTTACTTCTCGTATTCGTCAGATGTTTCTGTTACCAAAATTATAACAGTTGAAACAATGACGCATGATTGCATATATATAAAAAACATTGCATTCAAAGTGATGAAAAATACGTACTTCGAAGTACGAAAGAATCCCCATTTCAAATATCATAACAAGATGACATGCAAGTCCCCAAGCAAATGATTAGGAATGCCTGCGCGTCACTGAAAGCGTTCCGAGCTCCAATAAAATTTTAGAAAGAATCCTAATACCGGTATACATATATATATACAAGCACAAGGGTTCGTGTATTTCAGTACATAAAGAACTAACCTAGAAATAAATGTTCTCTGCTGCCACGTCAATCCAATCCAGCAAAAAGAACGATCTGTATCACGTGTTCTGCATCCATCAACTCTCATCTGTCACTTACTTCAATAGGCCATTCGTAACAATGTACATGTCTGCATCTTCAATAGGCCATTCGGTTCAACATACACCCCTAACTAAATAACACCCGCATCAACCTTCAACTTGAACTTCGCCACGTATGTATACTTAGTCAACCACTTTTTCTGCAGAATATACACACACACACACATATACACATATACCATTCGACGAAGGTCATTTCAGCACATCCACCAAATGCGAGCTCCTTCCGAATTCCAAACACACACTCCACATAATTTCTGCCGTGTGACGCCATTCCGGATACCTTACATACATACATCCATTCAAACCAAAACAGGATAATAATGATGATGATGAACCATCCCCACACCTCCACCAAACCCATCGTCCCATCCACCTCTTCACTCTTCCCCGAGACGCTGTACAATACCATTATCAACTGCGAACGACGTGGTTTATCCTCCATCATCAGTTTCGCTCCTCACGGTCGTAGCTTTACCGTACACAATCCCAAACGGTTCGAAACGGAAATTATGCTGCGGGTATTTACGAACATGTCCAAATATGCGAGTTTTCAACGTCAATTGAATTTGTACGGGTTTCGTCGCATCAATGAAGGTCCGGACAGTGGGGGGTACTGGCACCGTAGGTTTTTACGTGGGAGGCGGGATTTGGTGTTAATGTTGAAACGTCGAAGTACGAGTGTGGAGCGTCGTAAGTTGCAGGAGAAGGCGGATGAGGAGGAGGAGGCGGCGGCGGGGGAGGTGATGGATCCGTTGAATTTTTATAAGATGCCACCGATTCCGCCGTGTCCGGATTCGAGGAAGAATGAGATTTCGGCGAGCAGTGCGGCAGCTGCGAATTTGACGGTGGTGGGGGAGGAGGGGAGGAGGAGTTTTCCGTCGTTTCCTGCTGCTGCTGCTGCAAGTGTGCGTGGTCGTGGTCGTGGTTTGAGTCAGTCGGTGATGGTGGGTTTGAATGGTACTGGTAATAATAATAATAATAATAATAATAATGGTGGGGTGGTAGGGTTGAATCATCTTGGTTCGTCGGGGATGTTGAATAATGCCAGTGTTTCGAATGGTGGTGGTTTGCAGTTGCATCCGCAGTTGCAGCTTAGTGCTCCGTCGTTATCGAATGTGAATCCGTATTTGACGTTGTTGCAACAGCAGAATACTATGGCGAGTTTACTGCGTCAGCTTCAAGAACGTCGGGTGATGTTAATGGATAATCGTAACTTGGCACCATTTGTCGGTGGTAGTGTAAATCCTGTGGATTCGTTAATTCATTTGAATGGGAGTATTCCGTCGGGATATCAAAATTTGTTGGATGGTCGAAGACAGATGAATGCGGACAATAATTTGATTGGAGCGATGGGCGCACCGCTTCAGTCGCAGCTTTTAGACCCATTAGCAGCTCAACAGCAAGCGCAGTTTTTGAATCCAGCTGCAGCTACTGTTCAGGATACAACAATGCAAAGTATAGCGGATCTGCTTCATCAGCGACAGGTTACGGAGGCGCGCATTCAACAGCTTTTGGGAAGACAAAACATAAATCAACAATTGGACTCGCCCCATTCGACGTGATCAACCAGTTTTTTTAGATCGGTGTTACGAAGTTCAGCAACAACACTTAGTGAACGCTCAAATATTTTTACATGTAAATTAATTATTTTGTCTAGTTATTTCAATAGTCGTGCAAGATCCTTACGGAGTTTATGTAATTTTATATTCATCTATTTACTGCAACTATCACAAATAAAGTTTTTTTTAATTTCCGTTCTTCCTATCAATCAATGGAACAAGAGTGCTAAATGGGTGCACAGATCAACGTCCGAAAGACCAATGGGCTCCGGTTACTCGTAAGAATGCAGCAGCCTTTGGATCTGG
>Ga0209092_10004042_pt1 | contig 12405 bp, 13 predicted proteins | sample FraStrMetagenome_FD_187446 | JGI IMG/M metagenome (GOLD analysis project Ga0209092, IMG submission 187446) | Marine eukaryotic phytoplankton communities from Arctic Ocean - Fram Strait ARC3M Metagenome (SPAdes) (version 2) | ecosystem: Environmental > Aquatic > Marine > Oceanic | place: Fram... | reverse complement strand
GCGGTCTGTGGTCTTGGGATGGCTGAGAAACCAAGCGGGCGTCGCACCGCCATTGCCTGTCAATTGGTCCAGCTTCGCAAATAGGCTTTTTTGAGGAGCTGCTCCCAGCCCAGCTTTGATCATCAATGCGGTGGCATAGGCATCGGCTTCAAACTCATCTTTGCGAGACATCCCGGCAGCAATCATGTTCACGGCCAGATTGGCGATCCAAGGGCCAATAAAGGGAATAAAGCGGTTGAGGGTCACCGCTAGCGCCGTCCGCACAGCATTTTGACCCGAAAAATCAATCATGCGCCTTTTGGTATGCCCAAGGGCTACATGTCCGAGTTCATGGGCAATCACAGAGCTGATTTCCGCGGCGGTCACCTCGCCACCTAGAAATTTTTTCAAAAAGCCTCGTGTGATATAGATTTGCCCATCGGGGGCGGCCAGTCCGTTGATAGGATCAATTTCATAGACGTTCACATGCAAGCGCTTGAGATCCAGCGCATGGGCAAGCTTTGCGAAATGCCCTTCGAGCGCCGGGTTGCGCAGTGGAATGGACTGGGCCGCCAATGTGCGTTTTGTTTGGCTCGCGGACATGAGGTAGGTAAATACACCCACTACCACGGCCAGACCTATAGGGATCAAGAATGACATAACCTTTATATGGCGCAGGGGGAGCGGTCTTTCAATGCCAGTCAGACGTCGGGGGAAGAGCGTCTACTGAAGATTCTTAGCTGCGCTAAATAAAGAAATTTAAAACAATAATTTATATTATTAATTTCATCCCAGCAGATATTCCATCGAGCGTCATGGGGGCCATGCGATTGTCAAAAATGCGTCGTATCATGTTGATGGATTGTGTGTAGGGCCAATATTTTTCTGGCACGGGGTTAAGCCAAACAGAATTGGGCCATTGTTCTTGTGCGCGGCGCAGCCAGTCTTCGCCAGAAATGGCGTTCCAATGTTCATTTGCACCGCCCGCGTAAGCGATTTCATAGGGAGACATCGAAGCATCTCCAACAAAAATGCACTTGTAATCCGACCCATAGGTACGGAAGAGATCTTCAGTGGGAATTTGCGCATCCCAGCGGCGGGCGTTGTCGCGCCAGATCCCTTCATAAAGGCAGTTGTGGAAGTAATAGCTTTCGAGATGTTTAAATTCTGAACGTGCAGCAGAAAACAATTCCTCCACCATTTTGACGTGCGGATCCATCGAGCCGCCAATATCAAGAAACAAAAGCACCTTTACCGCATTGCGGCGCTCAGGTCTGGTTTGGACATCGATATAGCCATTTTCAGCGGTTTTGCGAATTGTGGCGTCGAGGTCCAATTCCTCTTGTGCCCCATCGCGCGCCCATTTGCGCAGCCGTTTCAAAGCGACCTTGATGTTGCGGGTGCCCAGTTCCACATCGCCATCAAGGTTTTTGAAACTGCGTTTATCCCAAACCTTGACTGCACGCCTGTGGCGGCTTTCGGCTTGCCCAACTCTCACACCTTCTGGATTGTAACCATAGGCGCCAAAGGGTGAAGTGCCTGCGGTGCCAACCCATTTGCTACCGCCCTGATGGCGTCCTTTTTGCTCTTCCAACCGTTTACGCAGCGTCTCCATGAGCTTGTCAAACCCGCCCAAAGCTTCAATCTCTGCTTTATCGGCTTCAGAGAGCGTTTTTTCTGCCAATTTGCGCAGCCACTCTTCGGGCAAGTCCACTTGGTTGAGCATATCTTGTGGGCTAATGTCCTCAAGGCCTTCAAAACTGGCTGCAAAAGCACGGTCATATTTGTCGAGATTGCGTTCATCCTTGACCAAAATAGATCGTCCCAGCAAATAGAAATGCTCCATATCATAAGTTGCCATCCCCACTTTCACCGCCTCCAGAAAACTCAAGAACTCCCGCAGGGACACCGGAAGTTTATGGGCTCTGAGGTTATCGAAGAACGGCAGGAACATCGGCTAGCCCATGCGCAGGATAACGATATTGGCAATCAACGCCAAAAGCCCGCCGATAATGCCGCATGCGGCGCCATACTGCAGCATATCCAACAATTTACCCTTTCGTTTTGCTGCAAGCGCAGCCCCAAACATGGCACCGAGGGCCAAGCCAAAATATGTCATCTGTCGTTCCATTCTTCAAAATGAGGCGGGTCCATAGGTCCCTGTGGGTGGGGTTTATCTTTGGGCACGGGCCATAAACGCCAAGCGTTCGAAAAGATGTACATCTTGCTCGTTTTTGAGCAATGCGCCATGCAGCCGGGGCAGGGCGTTGACGCCATCTCGGCGTAGATCTTCGGCGGTCAGATCTTCGGCCAGCAGCAGCTTGAGCCAGTCGAGTACTTCGCTTGTCGAGGGTTTTTTCTTCAAACCGGGCGTCTCGCGCACTTCGAAAAACTGCGTGAGAGCGGTTTCCAAAAGTTGCGGTTTGAGCCCGGGGTGGTGCACTTCGATGATCTGGCGTAATGTGCTAGCGTCAGGGAAGCTGATGTAATGGAAAAAACACCGTCGAAGGAAGGCATCGGGCAGCTCTTTTTCATTGTTTGAGGTGATAATCACAACCGGACGATGGCGCGCTTCGACGGTTTCGCCTGTTTCATAGACATGAAACGCCATGCGGTCGAGTTCCTGCAGCAGGTCGTTGGGAAATTCGATATCAGCTTTGTCAATCTCATCAATGAGCAAGACGACTTTTTTGTCACTCTCAAAGGACTGCCAAATCTTGCCTTTCTTGATATAGTTCGAGACATTGCGCACCCGTTCATCGCCCAGCTGACTGTCGCGCAACCGGCTGACCGCATCATATTCATAAAGCCCCTGTTGGGCGCGGGTGGTGGATTTGATGTTCCACTCTATCATGTCCATGCCTAGCGCGGATGCCACCTGCCGGGCCAATTCGGTTTTACCCGTCCCAGGTTCACCTTTGACCAATAGGGGCCGTTCCAAGGTCACGGCGGCGTTCACAGCGACCGCTAAATCATCCGCGGCGATATAGGTATCGGTGGAGGTAAATTTCACAGCACGACTCTCTACTTGTTTTTTTCGAACTTAACATGCTCTTGCCGCTGTTCCAATCGCGGTTTTCTGCGTGACAAATGTATTTACCTTGGATACATCCCGCTCAAAGGTTGCATTTTGATGCACCCCTTCGTTGAGAATATGAGGTTTGCTATATGAAAGCCGAGGTTATTGTGCCCGATGATTATCGCCCTGCTGACGATGAGCCGTTTATGAACGACACGCAGCTTACTTATTTCCGCCGCAAGTTACTGGTCTGGAAAAACGAATTGATGTCTGACAGCAAAGATACGATAGAAACTCTACAAGACAACACCCGCGCCATACCTGATATCTCAGATCGGGCGAGCGAAGAGACTGACCGGGCGCTTGAATTGCGCACGCGCGACAGGCAGCGCAAACTGGTGTCAAAAATCGATGCGGCCCTGCGCCGTATTGAAGAAGGGGAATACGGCTATTGCGAAGAGACGGGCGATCCCATCTCTCTGCGCCGTTTAGATGCCCGCCCCATCGCGACCATGAGCCTTGAGGCGCAAGAGCGTCATGAGCGGCGCGAAAAGGTCCACCGCGACGATTGAGGATGCTTCAGGGCATTTTGCGATATGGTCATTTTTGGGTAAATTATCGAATGTATTCGCAATGAAGTCAGTCCAAATTTGTCTATGCCCAAATGCTGCGATACGGCTCGAAAGTGAATACAACTGACTTGGGGCAAAGCTATTCGACTACTGGTAACCCCCTTCATTGGGGCATTATAATTGTATTTTCCTATGGAATTTTCCAACAAGTAGATGATTTAAGCCAATTGGAAGACCCTGCTTTTTTGTGGTTTGAGTTGATCTTCGCCTGTGCTTTTCTTTCGATCTTAGCGCTGCGGCTTTGGGTCATGCGCGGGCAGGGCTCTACACTACCTGAGTCTATCCCAGGTTCGAAACGGATTGCTGCAAAGCTTATGCATTATGGCATGTATGTGGCTTTGACGACGATTGCCCGTCACAGGGCTGGCTATCGGTGCGGTCTTCACGCTTGGAATGCGCGACGGGGTGCTCATGGCCGTTTGCATCGCGGCGCAAGAGGCCAGCATCACTGCAAGCTACGGTCTGATCATGCTCCATGTTGCTGTGGCGGTTCATCACCGTATTTTACGCAATGGGCTATGGCCTGTGGTGGTACCGATATTCAAAGAGCGGGCAAGGGAGCAGGTCAGGATTGAAACATTACCATAGGAGCGGCCTAAGCGTCGAGCGTGATCCATACGGGCACGTGGTCTGATGGTTTTTCTCTCCCACGAATGGCCGAATCGATTTCACAGGCCTGCAATAAATCAGCACACCTAGGTGTCAGCAAGAAATGGTCAATTCGGATCCCATTATTGCGCTGCCAACTTCCCGCTTGATAGTCCCAAAAAGAATAATGACCTGGTGCGGGATGCAGGCTTCGGAAGGCTTCAGTGAACCCCAGATTGACCACATCGCGGAAAGCCGCACGGGATTGAGGCAGAAACAGAGCGTCTTGCGTCCAGGTCTCGGGCTTTGCGGCATCTTCGAGCTGAGGAATTATGTTGTAATCACCCGCCATTAAAGCTGGCTCTTCCGCCGTGATCAAGGCTTCAGCGCGGATTTTTAACCGCCGCATCCAATCGAGTTTGTAGCTATATTTTGGGCCAGGTACCGGATTTCCATTCGGCAGATAAAGCCCGCAAACCCGAATGGGCTGTTTCCCTACAACCGTGGCCTCGATCCAGCGGGCCTGTTCATCACAGTCATCTCCCGGCAAACCACGGGTGATATCTTCAAGAGGCAATTTCGACAAGATTGCCACACCGTTGAAGCTCTTCTGACCGTGGGTTTCCACCTGGTAGCCCATATCCTCGAAATGCGCCCGCGGGAAATTTGCATCAACGGATTTGATTTCTTGCAACAGCGCCACATCAGGCTGCGCTTCACTGAGCCAATCGGTCAGGGCTTGAATGCGGGCTTTAATCCCATTGATATTAAATGTCGCTATTTTCATGAGATATATCGCAGTATTTGAGGTTTGAGCGGTCAAAAAGCAATCAAGGCGCGATTACATCGAAAAAGAGACTCCGCAGCCGCAGCTTGAGGAAGCGTTGGGGTTGTCGATGATAAAGCGCGCACCAATCAATTCTTCGCTGAAATCGATGGTAGCGGAGGCCAGAAATTGCAAGGAAACCGCATCAATCACGACGGTCTCACCACGGCCCGACAAGACCAAATCATCAGGCTTTGGCTCATCAAGCTCGATCTCATATTGAAAGCCGGAACAGCCGCCACCCTCAACCGCTACGCGTAGCGATTTTCCCTGCGCCTGAGCGCCAATTTCGGCAAGCCGCTCAAAGGCGCGGTCGGTCACTTTGGGAGGCAAAGTCAACATTGGTAAAAAGCTCACATGACATTAACGGGTAATCCCCATATAAGCGTTTCAAGAGCAGGCGACAAGATGGGCAATCATGGCAGTAAGTTTCGCATCCAACCCGCAAGACAGCCGTGGCCGTTTGTTTCAAGAGCAGGAAAGTGCCTTTCGGTCTTGTTTCCAAAGAGATAGGGACCGGATCATCCATTCTAGCGCCTTTAGACGGCTCAAACATAAAACCCAAGTCTTTGTCGAACATGAGGGAGATTATTTCCGAACGCGTCTCACCCACTCAATTGAAGTTGCGCAAGTGGCGCGTACGATCGCTGGGGCTTTGGGTCTTAACCAGGAGTTGGTCGAAGCGGTGTCTCTGGCGCATGACCTTGGACATACCCCATTTGGGCACACGGGCGAGGATGCGCTGGACGCGGAAATGAAGGTCTATGGCGGCTTTGATCACAATGCCCAGGCCCTGCGAATCGTCACCGCGTTAGAGCAGCACTATGCGCAGTTTGACGGGTTGAACCTCACTTGGGAGTGCCTTGAAGGGATTGCAAAGCACAACGGCCCCGTTCCTTTGCCCCATCCGCCTGCCTTGCTCGAATACAATCTGCAGCATGATCTGGAGCTGCATAGCTATGCGAGCGCAGAGGCGCAGGTTGCGGCTTTGGCCGATGATGTGGCTTATAACAACCATGATCTTCACGATGGTTTGAGGGCTGGAGTGTTTACTGACGCTCAGGTAGAGCAACTGCCAATCGTCGGTCCCGCCTATTTGGAGGTAGATCGGCTCTACAGTGGTCTGGATTCCCACCGACGGCGCCATGAGGCACTGCGTCGGGTCTTTGGGGTGATGGTCGAAGATGTCATGCGGACCAGCGCCGCGCTTTTGGTACAATCGAGCGCGACAGTGGCGCAGGATATTCGCGATCTCGACTATGCGGTTGTGCAATTTTCGCCAGAGCTGTGGAGAGATCTCAAAGTCATCCGAGATTTTTTGTTCCAAAACATGTACCGCGCGCCTCGTGTGGTTGTGCAGCGAGAGCATGCAGCGCAGGTGGTGCGGGATTTGTTTGAAATATTTATGAGCGATCCTGGTGAAATGCCCGGTGATTGGGGCGCGCAGATTTTGCATTTGCCCAATACAAAGGCCCGTGCTCGGTTGGTGGCCGATTATATAGCCGGCATGACGGACCGTTTTGCACAACAAGAGCATGACCGGCTGTTTGGTGCGCGTTGACCTCACGGTGAAATTTGCTAAACGTCAGCTTCACTTTGGGATTATGATATGAACCTTTTTGCCGAAATCCGTAGCCTTGTAATTGACAGCTTGCAGCAGATGCAGGCGCAAGGAGACTTGCCTGATGGGCTAAGCTTTGATGCGGTCACCGTCGAGCCACCGCGCGATGCCACCCATGGCGATATGGCAACCAATGCCGCAATGGTCCTTGCCAAACCCTCCAAGTGTAAGCCGCGCGATATTGCCGAGAGATTGGCAACGCTATTATCCGACGACCCGCGTTTGGCTTCGGTAAAGGTCGCGGGACCGGGCTTTTTGAACCTGCGCCTCGCTTCAAAGCTTTGGGCTGATGTATTGCGCGCAATTTTGGCCGATCCCCCGGGCTATGGCCGGGCCACAATTGGCGCAGGCATCAAGGTAAATGTTGAATATGTCTCGGCCAACCCCACCGGCCCTTTGCACGTGGGCCACACACGTGGTGCGGTGTTCGGTGATGCTTTGGCTTCGATACTAGACTTTGCCGGCTATGACGTGACTCGAGAATATTATATCAATGATGGTGGTGCGCAGGTTGATGTTTTGGCGCGCTCTGTCTACCTGAGATACCTCGAGGCCCATGGCCAAGAAGTCGCCTTTGAAGATGGCACCTATCCGGGCGATTACCTGATTGCCGTGGGGCAGGCTCTGAAAGAAAAAATCGGGGATAGCTACCTTGGTAAGGGTGAGACGTTTTGGCTGGCTGATGTGCGAGAATTTTCGACTCTCGCAATGATGGAATTGATCCGTGAAGATCTCTTGGCGCTTGGCGTCAAAATGGATGTGTTTTATTCCGAAAAATCGCTCTACGGAACGGGCCGCATTGAGGCAGCGATTGAGGATCTGAATTCCAAGGGATTGATTTATCGAGGGTTCTTAGAGCCGCCAAAGGGCAAGCAACCAGAGGATTGGGAGCCGCGTGAGCAAACTTTATTTCGATCTACCGATCATGGGGATGACGTGGACAGGCCAGTGCAAAAATCCGATGGCAGTTGGACCTATTTCGCCCCCGATATAGCCTATCACTATGACAAGGTGCAGCGCGGTTTTGACCAGTTGATTGATGTCTTCGGTGCCGATCACGGAGGCTATGTCAAACGGATGAAGGCGGCAGTTTCAGCGCTGTCGAATGATAAAATCTCACTCGATATCAAGCTGACGCAATTGGTAAAATTGTTCAAGAACGGCGAGCCGTTCAAAATGTCGAAACGCGCGGGGACATTTGTATCTCTGCGTGATTTGGTAGACCAAGTCGGTGCTGATGCGACCCGTTTTGTTATGCTCACCCGCAAAAATGACGCACCCTTAGATTTTGATTTCGATAAGGTGATGGAGCAGACCAAAGAGAACCCTGTGTTTTATGTGCAATACGCTCATGCTCGGATTTGCTCTGTGATGCGCAAAGCGCAGCTGGCAGGGGTTCCGGTCGAAGATGCTGTTTTGCAGGTTGCGGATCTTACGGGGCTGACGGATACCGCTGAGCTGGCCTTGGCCGCGAAATTGTCTGAATTTCCACGATTAATTGAAATTGCTGCCCGTTCGAATGAGCCACATCGCATTGCGTTTTATCTCTATGATTTAGCTTCGGAATTTCATGCTTTGTGGAATAAGGGCAATGAACAGCCTGAACTGCGCTTCCTTCAAGAGGACAATCTGGCCACAAGCCAAGCAAAAATTGCGCTGATTCGTGCCACGGCGGTTGTTATTTCTAACGGTTTGGGTATCTTGGGAGTGCAACCCTCGCAAGAAATGCGATAAAATTGCGTCGGCGTGGGTGTGAATGAGGCAGTGTCAGTAGATCTGGGCCAAGACCCGGGCAGTGAGGCAACATGGCAAACGCGACCTATCAGGCGCAGGGGGACCTCGAGCGGTTCAATCCTGCAGCCTATGCGAATATAGTTGGAGCCGTTATTTCCTTAGCGGTCTTTGTTGGAATTGTAGCTTGGGGGGCGCAAACTGTTCTGCGGGACAGCTCTGGCGTTCCAGTTGTGCGTGCTTTGGAAGGCCCCGCGCGGGTCGCCCCTGAAGATCCCGGCGGACTTCTGGTGGCGCATCAAGGCCTCACCGTAAATGCAGTGGCCGGTAGTCAAATCGTCGGTGCGGCAAATGACCCGCTGCAATTGGCACCGCGGCCAATCAATCTGCAAGCCGAAGACCAGCCCATGCAATTCCTAGTGGCCAGTGAAAATGCTGCCGCTGAGGCGCCCGCATCTGCGTTACTGCCCGAACCCGTTATGAATAGTGCGGAAGCTCTCATCATTGACGAGACTGCGGAGAGCTTGGCCGCTATGCTCGCGGCTGGCACGGTCAACGGGGCTGTGACAGAGCGTCCGGCTGTCGTTATTTCGGCGTCAGCGGGCACCACGGGTCTTACCCAATCTTTGCGCCCGCGTCTGCGCCCCTTTGTGGTGGCCTCGCGTCAGGCACCACGGGCTGCACCAGAAAATATACCGGCCGAGAAAATTGCCCGCGGTGCGCCGATGGCGCAATTGGGAGCCTTCGGCAGTGTCACTATCGCACAGCAAGCCTGGGCGGATCTCTCCGAGCGCCACGGGGATTATTTGGTGGGCAAACTGCATGTGATTTTGCAGGCGGCGGTCGGCGGAGGCACCATTTATCGCTTGCGGGTTCATGGCTTTGAAAATCAAGAGGAGGCGCGGCGCTTGTGCACTGCGCTCAATCGGCAGAATGCGGAATGCTATTCTGTGACAATGAACTAGGGCAGGGTCCGTCATGGCCCTTTCCCCATTCATATTTGGTTGCGAAGGACCATTTCTCTCTACCCGAGAGCGCCGCTTTTTTAGCAAAATTCAACCCTTTGGCTTTATTCTCTTTTCACGAAATCTTGAGACCCCTGCGCAAATTCGCCAACTTTGCGCAGATTTGCGCTCCGCCGTTGGCTGGCATGCGCCCATTATGATCGACCAAGAGGGCGGGCGCGTGTCTCGGCTTGGTGCGCCGCATTGGTTCGAGTTTCCGCCAGCGCTGGATCAAGCCGCCGCACCTCAGTCCGAGCGGCTGTTTTGGTTGCGGGGCCGGTTGATTGCGGAGAATTTGCGCAGCTGCGGGATTGATTGCAATTGCGCGCCACTGGGCGATATTGCGCAACCTGACACTCATGCTGTTTTGAAAAATCGCTGTTACGGCAGCGCAGTTTCTGCGGTTGTTTTCCATGCGCGCGCGCTGCATCAAGGCCTGCGGCATGGGGGAGTATTAGGCGTCTTGAAACATATTCCTGGCCACGGACGGGCCACTTTGGATTCGCATTTGGATCTGCCACGCGTGCTTGTGAAACGTGGCAGCCTGGAGCGACATGATTTTGAAGCCTTTCGTCAGCTCAATACGATTGAGATGGGTATGACGGCGCATTTGGTGTTCGAAGATATCGATCCCAACCATCCCGCAACACATTCGGCGGCGATGATTGAGATAATCCGCAACCACATTGAGTTTGATGGGCTGTTGATGACGGACGACATTTCGATGGAAGCGCTGTCTGGTCCTTTGGATCTGCGGGCACAAAGGGCGCTCTCTGCCGGTTGCGATATTATTTTGCATTGCAACGGACAAATGGATCAGATGCAGCATTTGGCCGATCACGCAGATGGCTTGAGTGGTGCCAGTCAATTTCGGGTTGCGCAGGTTTTGGCGCAACGGCCCGATGTGCAGCCTGTTGACATTCAGCAACTAAAAGCCGAATTTGACACATCTTTGGGCGAGTTCCGGTGATGCAAGAAGAATTATTTGACCATCAAGCTGTTGCGGAACGCGTGGTGGCGGAGACGCTTATCGTTGATGTCGATGGGTTTGAAGGGCCATTGGATTTGCTTTTGGCACTGTCGCGCTCGCAGAAGGTAGATCTACGCAAAATTTCTGTTCTGGATCTGGCGGTTCAATATCTTGGTTTCATTGAAAAGGTGCGCGAATTGCGCATTGAATTGGCTGCTGATTATCTGGTTATGGCCGCCTGGCTGGCCTTTTTGAAATCGCGACTGCTGTTGCCACCGGATCCAGCCATAGCCGGCCCAACGGGCGATGAGCTGGCTGCGCATTTGGCGTTTCAACTCGAGCGGCTGCAAGCGATGCGCGATGCGGCTGCGAAGTTGATGGCGGGGGATCGCTTGGGGCGCGATCGTTTTGTGCGCGGGGTGACGGAGGATGTGACACGCCGAAAGACTGTCAATTACTCGGCCAATCTCTTGGATTTGATGCAGGGCTATGCGCGCATTCGCACGCGCGATGATTTCCGTCCCTTTGTGATGGACCGCGACTCTGTGTTTACCATGGAACAAGCCCTACAGCGCATGCGGGGGCTGATTGGCTTTTCGGGCCATTGGACGGATATTCTCTCCTATCTGCCCGATGGCTGGACTGATGATCCTAAAAAACGGCGATCCGCCACGGCGTCAACTTTTGCGGCCTCTTTGGAGCTGGCTAAAGAAGGAAAGATCGTCATACGGCAGGATGAAATTTTCTCATCTATTCAGATTAAAAGGGCCGAACGCGATGGATGACCTGCAAGAAGAAAGCCTGTTCGAAGCGCCGCCCATGGCCGAACAAGAGCGCATGGTCGAGGCCATTCTATTTGCGTCCGCAGAGCTGGTTTCATTGCGTGAAATGGCCGGGCGGATGCCGCATGGATGTGACCCGCTCATAGCCGTGCATAATATACAAAAGCGTTATGAAGGCCGCGGTGTCAGTGTTGTGAAGGTTCAGGATGCTTGGGCCATTCGCACCGCGCCTGATCTGGGTTTTTTGATGCAGCGCCAGACTGTGGAAACACGAAAACTATCGCGGGCCGCAATCGAAACTTTGGCTATTGTTGCCTATCATCAACCGGTGACCCGCGCAGAAATTGAGGAAATCCGAGGGGTTGCTGTGAGCCGCGGTACGGTGGATCAGCTGATCGAATTGGAGTGGATCAAAATTGGCCGCCGGCGCCAGACGCCCGGTCGTCCCGTCACATTTGTGGTGACAGAGTCTTTTCTCGATCATTTTGGATTGGAAAGCGCCCGCGATTTGCCGGGTCTTAAAGAGTTGCGGGCGGCTGGATTGCTTGAAAATCGCCCCGCACCAGGTGTGGAGGCTTTACCTGAGCCGCAAACGGATGCAGATTTACAAGAGAATTTATTTGATGATGCAATTGAGGAGCCTGAGGATTGACCGTTATATAAATATGTTCATTAACGAATTGTCATTCGTCGTTTGGTGACGCTTGGTTTCAACCAAGGCATTGCTGCTGCCACGAACGGGCGCAAAAAGCCCTAGGACAAAGATCTTTCTGCCGAACAGCAACAGCGCTTGAAATACAGCGCGAATACTGCCGAGCGAATGGGATGGTTCTGAACTCGCTCTGCCGAGCCAAGACGCCGCGGCTGGCTACTTAAAATGTTTGGACAGTTTTAGCCCTTGCCCTTGGTAGTTTGATGCGATTTCGCGACCGTAAAGCTGGCTGGGTGTCTCAAGCATCGCCTCATAGACCAAACGTCCAACAACTTGACTATGTTCCAAGACAAAGGGCGCCTCATGGCAGCGGACTTCTAGAACGCCTCTGCTGCCCTGCCCATTGGCTGCGGCATGGCCGAATCCAGGGTCAAAAAAACCCGCGTAATGCACGCGAAATTCGCCGACCATGGCCAAATAGGGGGCCATTTCAGCGGCAAATTCAGGCGGAATTGTCACGGCCTCCTGGCTCACCAAAATGTAGAACGCGCCCGGATCTAGTATAATCCGCTGATCCTCCGTACGAATTTCTTCCCAAAAA
>Ga0209092_10004040_pt1 | contig 12411 bp, 5 predicted proteins | sample FraStrMetagenome_FD_187446 | JGI IMG/M metagenome (GOLD analysis project Ga0209092, IMG submission 187446) | Marine eukaryotic phytoplankton communities from Arctic Ocean - Fram Strait ARC3M Metagenome (SPAdes) (version 2) | ecosystem: Environmental > Aquatic > Marine > Oceanic | place: Fram... | reverse complement strand
GGTATTGATGGCGATCTTGGTTTGACCCCAGTTGCAATGACAATCTTATCAAAATCAGCATTAGATGAAAGCAGATCATCAGTTGTCACATTGGTATTCAGCTTAAGAGTAATTGAATCTTTCCACTTTTTGGTGATCATTGTAGTAAAATATCGAAGTGTCTCATAAAATTCTTCTTTTCCTGGAATTTGCTTCGCCATATGGAATTGCCCTCCAATAGCTCCACCAGAATCCATTAAAGTAATATGGTGTCCCAATTCTGCCGCTGCGACTGAAAATGCCATTCCTGCAGGACCCGCACCAACGACTGCTATATTTTGTTTCGTTCGTTTGCGCTCTTTCATTCTTTTCATTTCCAACTCATGGCCTGCCTCAGGATTGACCAAACAACTTGCAACTCTACCAGTGAAGACATGGTCTAAGCATGCTTGATTACATCCAATACAGGTATTGATCTCGTCTATGTACCCATCATGCATTTTCTGCACAATATTTGGGTCTGCCAAAAACGGCCTCGCCATAGAAACCATGTCAGGAGCATCTTCCCTTGAGAGTATTTCCTCTATGAGATGGGGGTCATTAATTCTATTCGTGGCAACCAGAGGAATATTTAAAATTCTATCTTTCTTTAATTTTTGTGTTGTGGATTCTACAAATGCTGCTCTTGGTACACTAGTTGCAATAGTTGGCACACGTGCTTCATGCCACCCTATTCCAGTATTCAATATATGTATTCCAGCATCTTGTAACGCAAGTGCCATAACTTTTACCTCTTCCCAATCACTACCACTAACTTCATCCATCAAATCCAATAAAGATAAGCGATACACAATTATAAAGTCTTCACCAACTGCTTCTTTAGTCTGTTTGACAATTTCGATTGCAAATTTCATGCGTTTCGAAAAATCATCTCCTCCCCATTCATCTTTTCGAATATTAGTTTTTCTTGAAAGGAATTGGTGTATCAAATACCCTTCACTCCCCATAATTTCGACTCCATCATAACCAGCTTCTTTTGCTAACACAGCGCAATTTACATAATCTCTTATAGTACTCTTGATAAGAGATGGTGACATTTCAAAAGGAGTGAACAGATTAATTGGGGCCTTTAATGCAGAAGGCGCCACAAGAAATGGATGCATAGCATATCTACCTGTATGCAAAATTTGCATGCAAATTTTCGTATTGCCATCATTTTCAGCATGCACTGCTTCAGTAATTACTTTATGTTGTTCCGCTTCAGATTGATTTGTCAGCTTAGCAGCAAAAGGACCAACCCATCCTGCCCTATTTGGAGCTATACCTCCTGTAATAATAAGGGATACTTTTCCTCGTGCTCGCTCAGCAAAATATTCTGCAAGAGCCTCAAGATGATGATTAGGAGAAGTTGTTGTTAGAAAGGACGGAATAGAATGTGGCTCTAGTCCACAATGCATACTCCCCATTAAAACACGATTAGACAAGGGAGTTATGTGTGGAGATAATTCGAGTGGGGTGAAGGTCTTTGGAAATATTGGGTGCATATTAGAGTTCAATGACTCATCATCAAAAAAATGAGTATCGATTTCAGCAGCAGCTGACGAGAGACATCGGCTTCTGTGATGAATAGAATTTCTTCTCAGTATTGATAGAGATGTTCCTGAACGAATGGATGATCGAATCATCCTAGATTTTTATATTGATTGCCGAAACTTAAATCTTAGATCTATGTTCGGCTTTAGCTGTAAGTAAAGTCTTCAGTGTTTTAAGGAATGCAATATAAAATTAGATTGAATGATAATGATGTTGACAGCAGTCAAAATATGATTGTTCTTTTTTGTGACAAATTATCTGTATTTTCCCTCCAAGACTGAATGGGTGAAGGTTGACATCAAGCTAAGATTTTTTTTACATTTTATGGATGACACATTTTTTGGAAGGGGTTCCCGCAGAGTTCTCATAAAAATCCTACGTAGAGAATTATTTCAAGCGGGAGATGAACCGTGCACATCAATCAAAAGTCCTTCGGGGCCCCAGTAACTTGAGCACAAATCCTTCTCTATACGAGTCGTAATTTCATCTCCCGGTTCGTTTGAGTGAAATAGTTGCAAATATTGTCCTCGCACAAATTGACTAGAGACATTCGTTAAACTAATATATCAGATCAAACAAACAAATGTAGAGAATTAATTTGAAAATATACTAAACAAGATTCATTCGTAAGAAGTATATGCATAAGGGGTGTCGGATGAAAATGTACTTGGAAAGGCATTATTATTTAGCATCACCTTCGCTTTGATCTTCGTGTTAATGAGGTCTACTTCGTTCGAGCAGCAACAACCCTTTTATCTCTAGAGAGAGACAGCAGTAAAAGGCATCCAATGCAAGCTCCATTTTTAAATTTACAAGAAAGAAGATCTTGACCTTGTCTTTGAAAATGTCAAAATTTTACTCATCCAAACCAAAGCATACTTGCATTTATGTAAAACGAATACCAAATGTTCAAATTAAGATTTTGCCTTTTGTGAGCATGACCCTTCTAACAAGACGAATACTGCTGTTCCATAAATTTACGATGTCAATGTAAGACTGAAGATTTCCTTTTCAAAATGTATTACCAATGAATGTAAAATTTTGTCTTTGGCTATGAAAAATGCAGATCATTGTATGACCTAATCGCAACAAAATTTTACTTCGCTTTTACACTTTTATCATACGTGATTGATCAAACCGCATTTTGAATTCTTGTCATCAAATTTTGCCTTTCCCATATTGCCCCTACGGTAAACTGCTAAACCCGAGTAAGTTTTGCAAAGAGCACGTAAAAACTCCAAGAGAGATCTCTCATATTACACTTTCTTCCTACAATCGGAGAGACATAATTATGCTATTTCCTTTTACTTTTCTACGAAGATGTTTTGTTATGACTCAAAGGAAGCCCCATATGGTCAATGGCCTTAACCACAACCCGCTGGTCAAATCCAATTATGACTATCAACCAAAAATAATTAGAGAGAATACTAAGGATCGATTGCAAGGGGCATTATTTTTTTTAGCATATATACTTAGCACACACTTACGTTGGAATGCAGTAGCTCTCTTTAGAAAAATAATTTCCCAGAGGTCAATTGATTCACTGTTCATTCCCTCATTCATCCCCACTTTTTGTTGTTTGCACGAATTCAATACACCGGAAAAGAACTGCTGAACGATTTTCACTCCAATAAAACCAAATAATATCTATATGCTAGAAAGCTTTTGAAGCATTGTAGGAAGGAAAATACTGTTACTGAAAAACCATGGAAGCTCCTCCTCAAACAAATGGGGAAGGCCCAATAGACGTTTTAAGAGATACAACCGAAAGTATTTCTTTGATGGATTCTTCCATTATGGACACTGCACGAGCCATGCTTCAAGAAGAGGCGTCTTCGAAAACTAAGAGAAATCCTGCACTACTTCAAGCTTTGAAAAGTAAAAGAATAAGACAGAAACTATTCCGTGGAACTATGGTTTTAATGGGAGTTTATCTGCTGCTTTCTTCAAAACCCAATCTGGACTATACTATCAATGCAAATACGACCTCCAACAAAAATGGGGTTCAAATTGCTTGGCTTATGGCATTTCCTAACTCTGGTACTACTTATTTCGAAAAACTCATGCAAACAGTAACAAACAGAGCTCTTGCTACAAACTATGGTCATGAGCACTTTAATTCAAAAGGGGAGGAAGAAAGAGTTTCTTTGAGTAAGCCTCTATTTGATGGTGATGAAGGATTGAACGGCCCCTTTAAATTAAGTGAAAAAGCTGTCCCTAAGTCTGGATACGTCCTTACAAAGACTCATTGCGGTGGTTTTTGTTTTTCTGACTGTCCTCCAAATTGGTATGTTCAAACCCAAGACAAATATATGTCAGAATGTACGCGTGGTGCCCGATATATACCCTCTGATAATGCACCCGAAGAGCAAATTCATGTGCAATATAGTCCTGATATTGTAAAGAAAGTATTGCATCTTTTTCGTGATCCTTTTGATAATATTGTGGGTAGATTCCATCATGAACATAGAACTCATGTCTTACAAGGGGATCATATCTGGATCGACCAATACCCTGATAACGAAGCGGGATTTAAATCATGGTGTAGAGATGCAGATCAAAGATTTTCACCAATGACAGCATTTAATTCTGAAAAAACTTCCTTTGATGACTCTTTTGTTGATCTAGCAATGAAATCACCATGCTACGCAGAAGTTATTAAATATACACAATGGCACAATAATGCATTCGAAACAAGCCAAAAACTTGGAACACCAAATCTTGTCGTACATCTAGAGGACTTGGGAAAGAATACTGAAGAATCTATTAAGAGCATCCTTGATTTTGTTGAACAAACACAATTAGGAAGTGCTATTCCATATCAATTTCGATCTTATGATACTTATTTCACAAAAGAAGAAAAAACAAACATGGGTTCCTTCATGAAATATTTATCATCTCCAATGACTTGGAATGAATTAGGAAGGTATATGATGGGTCTCAACTTAGTTGGAGTTCAAATAAATCATGCTATTGCTAATGTAAATGGTGGAAACATAGAAACTCCTCTCATACCAATCGATGCTCCTGCATCTTTTGGAGGAGCAGGTGCTACCATTGCAACAACCCCCGCGGTAGCTCATGATTCTTCTACATCTGATGCTGGCGTACCTAAAAGTGTTCCTCCAGGCCCACAAGATAATACAATTGCCGATGCCCCTCGAAAAAAAATAGTCCTTCCACCTGATCCTCCCAATAAACCTCAAATCGCATGGCTTATGTCCTTTCCCAATAGTGGAACGACGTACACTGAAAAATTAGTGCAAGCTGTCACTGACGCAACTGTTGCAACAAACTATGGGCATGAATTTGTAAACGAAAATAACGAGGAAGAAAGACTTTATGATAGCCTCCCTGTTTTCTCTGGTAAACTAAAACTGAACGGACCGTTCCGTCTTAGTGCAAAGCCATTACCAAACGGAGGTTTCTTACTGACCAAGACACATTGCGGAGGTTATTGTTTTTCAGATTGTCCTCCCAATTGGTATATTTATACACCTGAAATGTATTTGAATGAGTGTTTGAAGGGTGCTCGCTACACTACAGAAGATGGAGGCGATGGTACAGAACAGATTTGGGTTGAATATGACCAAGAAATTGTGAAAAAGGTTGTTCATCTAATTCGTGATCCTTATGATAATGTTGTGAGCAGATTTAACCATGAGCATAAGACAAACAAGAGACAAAAGAATGACGAATGGTTAGATCATTATCCCAGGAGCGCTGAAGGTTTCAAGAAATGGTGCGCCGACGGAAGTAATCGTTTCACTCCTTCGGATACGTTCCATTCTGAAATGACAACCTTTGACAAGAAGTTTTTAGATGTTGTTGATCGTGTACCTTGTTTTGCTGAATTTATAAAGTACGCTCAATGGCACAATAATGCCTTTGAAGTAGCAAGATCTATGGGAATCGAAACACACGTAGTCCATTATGAAGACTACCGTGATAATTTTGATGCCACATTGCAAGGCTTGCTTAAATTTGTAGAACTCCCGCAAAAGGGTGAAGCTCCTAAATTCGCAATGTCACCATATGATGGTTACTACACAGCAGATGAGAGGAAGAGGATCCAGGACTTCTTAGACTATTTGTCGACAAAAGAAACTTGGAATTCATTGCAAAGGTACTTTAAAGATAAAGCAACACCTGCACCCCCAAAGATAGGACCTGACGGACGAAAGCTACCTGAAATAGCTTGGCTCATGTCATTTCCCAATTCAGGAACGACATATACCGAGAAACTTGTTCAAATGACTACGCAGTTGACAGTTGCAACAAATTACGGACATGAGCATGTAGATCGGTTTGGAAATGCGGATCGTGTAGAACAAAGTACGCCCGTATTTGATAAAGGCTTAGACGGACCATTCCGATTAAGTGATGCGCCTCTCCCCGAAGGTGGATTTATTCTCACCAAAACGCATTGTGGTGGCTACTGCTTTTCAGATTGCCCACCTAACTGGTACATATTGACACCAGAGAAATATCTAAGTGAATGTGTTCGAGGAGCACGCTATACAAAAAAGGCTGATGGTTCTGGTTCCGAGCAAACCTGGGTGCAGTATGATCCAAGCATTGTGAAGAAAGCTGTACATCTCATTCGTGATCCATTTGATAACATAATAGCGAGATTTCATCACGAACATAAAGTGAATGCTCGAGAAGGAAATGCAGAATTTACCTCTCAATTTACAAATGATATTGAAGGATTCCAAAAGTGGTGTAAGGCCATCAGTGAAAAAATAAAGCCATCGGATACCTATCATTCAGAAAAAACTAATTTCTCTCCAAAGTTCATGGAAGTTGCAACAGGTGTTCCATGTTATGGAGAATTTATAAAATATGTGCAATGGCATAACAATGCCTTTTTTGTGAAAGATGATTTGGGGATACCAGATTTGGTTGTTAAATATGAAGATTACCATTATAACTTCGATGGAGCGGTTGCTGGACTCCTTAATTTTGTGGAGCAACCTAATGTTGGTCAAGCTCCAGAATATAATTGGCATCCTTATGAGGGCTACTACACCCAAGAACAATTTCAGAAGATTGCTGTATTTTTACGGTATTTGTCTACTGACAGAACGTTGCAGGTCTTGAACAAAGAGTATTTGCAACCCAGGAACTTGTAATTTGTACACCTAGATAAAATCAGTTATATAGTTTTCATTATAAAGTAAATATGATGTAGCTACCATAGATGGAGAATGTAATCATGAGCAAATTCAAATAAATCCAAAGTAGTCACGTTATAGGAGCTTAGCTTGAAAACAAAGTCAAAACGACTTACAACATTTCATGCATTTATCTATCTCCAACAATCAAAGGAACCTTTGCTACAAAAAGTCTGACCAAATCCAAAGAACAGAGCACTAGCATTCCACATCCATTGGCATGGACAACTGTTTCCCAAACGCTCATACTCTTTTCATTTTGATCATCAATAGAATTATCGAAAAAGAAAAACATGGGAAAACTGAATAGGAAGTATATTCCATAAAAAGCACTCCCTAACGTAAATGCCATATCTCTATCTTCAAAGGAATAATAGGGATAACTAGAAATCGTCAAAGTTTCCATAAAAGCTGTGAAATATGAGAACACGGCGATGACTGCACAAAACAAAACAGTTCTCAAGGTATTCTTTTGATATGTAGTCTGGACTTTTCTTAGGAATGCATTGCTGAAAGCATGATAACTACTAAAATAGAAGTGTGTTGCAAAATAAAGAGCTATGGGCACTGCATTGAGATTGTGCGCAGGCATACTGTACCGAGCTTTGAGCACAGAGAAAAAGTAATGCGTATACCAATAGTTTCCAATGAAGGTGAAAATAGCTATCCACAAGTTGGCCTTGAAGGCATATCTCTCTAGAAGAGGTCTGTCTTTATCAGGACCCAGGGGATAAATAATTGGTTGAAGTAGGAATGGAAGCGCGAGACCACCAAGAACGAGATCATAAGTCCATGCAGTAAAATCTTCATAAAGTTGAAACACGACAATGACACCCATAGCACCAATCCATACAGGTGAATACACCCAGCAATAACGCTCGAAGTGATATTTCGAGGGTTCCTTGTCTGGATCAGGTAGAAATGAGCTTATCATGCCATCCTTGGTGTTTCGGGTTTGTGCAAAAATTAGAGAAATTAGAACTGCTAGCATTGTGCTAAAAATCGCAACCATGGTGATGGCGATGTCCATTTTTTGAGGAGATTCATTATCACTTGATAACGCCATAGTTCTTCCAGTTATACGCTACTGATCTAGCAATTAAAGTCCGGTTGCAATAAATAGTTTGTCCTAAGTTCAAATTGATAAATTCAACTTAAAAGGCATGAATTTTTGTCATTGGCCTTTTGCGTTTTGAACTAAATCAGGGGATATTTAGATTGTTTTTTTGTTATTTTTGTTATTTTTGCATTTTTGCATTTTTGCATTTTTGCATTTTTGCATTTTTATACTTTGATGTTTTTCTTCGGAACACAAAATTACACAAGATAAAAAAAAAAAAAAGATAAGTTGAGGGTTTCAGCGAAATTGATTCTGCTGTGGCATCGAAATACATCATCTACTTGATGGACTCCAATTTTCAGACCCCTCCTCGTCAAATTATCTCCAGCCAACAAGAGCAAGATTCCAACGATCCAGAGAAAACATGGCAGACAATCCAATCCAGCCAATCATTTGTACCCTACCTCACAGAAAAGTCGACAGATCGACCATACAACCCCTCTTCTCAAAAAAATTATTCACGCATAGTATGTATGAGTGATACTCATGGAAAGCATCGAGATATTGATTTGCCAAAGGGTGATATTCTCATTCACGGTGGAGATTTCACTCGGTCAGGTGAGAAGGAAACAATATCAGATGTAAGTCGATACTTTGGAGAGCTACTGGAACAACATAAATTTCAACAAATAATTTGTATAGCCGGAAATCATGAATTGACCTTTGACGATGATCATTATAAGGATGTTCATGAACATTTTCATTCGTCTCCCATGGATTGCTCAGCGAGTCGAAATGCTTTGAAGAATTGTATTTATTTACAAGATTCGAGTTGCAACATTCATAGTATGGAAATATATGGAACCCCTTGGACACCCTGTAAGTCTACTAATTCTGCAATTAAAATTCAAATTTATGTCTATTCCTCAATTTCTAACAACGTATGCATACAACAAATTTTTAAGTTTATTATAACTGGGGATTCCAACAAACTCGTGGTTATGAAAGTCGAAATAGATGGCGTGGTATTCCATCAACTACTGATATATTAATTTCCCATGGTCCACCATTAGGAAGAGGAGACGAAGTTCCTCATGTTGGGAAAGTAGGCTGTGTCGATTTACTCCAAGAAGTTCAAGAACGTTTACGACCACGGGTACATATTTTCGGTCATATTCATGAAGGGTATGGAATATCCAGTGATGGAACAACTCTTTTTGTCAATCCTTCCAGTGTCACAAAGCAATACCGCCCATGTAACCCATGTATAGTTTTAGACGTGCCACATGATATAACACAACCACCGATTGTAGTTCAACCACATAGTAATTTATCAGCAGATGAGGTCATTTCCTGGTTTGATAGTTATGAATTTTCAAGTCCGCTTGTTCCATATCTGGCATCTTTGCAAAATCCATTAGATGGAAATACATTCGTTCATTCTACATTTGATGAGATAAGAGATATATTACAGATAACTTCTAGGAAAGACTTGAAGGCTTTGATGAAGTCCTTTGTGAAGTTCAATGCTGATTGTTTCTAATTCAAAAGATCTCCACAAATCCTTGGAGAACATCTTCTTCGCAATAAAATCCATAACAATAAAGAAAATCAATTCAAAAATACATCTATTCACAAATACCGTATGGTTATGGCTTTGCCAATAGTCAAACGAACAAAAACCATTTCATTTTTGCAACTTCATGTTTTAATTTTTATTATGACTAGTATTCTATCTACCCTCATGGGGATCCATCTGTTCCATCTGATCCACATCAATAGCATCAAAACCTCCGTTTCCATTCTCATTCTCAAACCCCAATTCTCTAGCACGTTCTCTTTGAAGTTGACGGTCCCTTCGTTCCTCTATATTTCGTCTTCTTCGTGCTTTCTTACCTGATTTACGAGATGTTGTATTGTGATTGTTACCATGATTCTCATCACTATCATCATTATCATTATCATTCTGTCTTCTTTGTGCAGGTGGTAACTCATCCTCAGCATGATCTATTTCCTCCATTGGGTCATGCGGAGGTTGCTGTTGCATTTGTTGTTGTGCTTGAAATGCCATCATACCTCCACCACCAACATGTTGTGCCACGAGACTTTCCACGTCGACACTTCCCAATAATTGTTGAAATCCTCTGTTAAACACCGAATATGCCGATGTTTGATTATCATGATTGGCATTGTTACTAAGTCCGATGGAAAATATAAGAGTGAGGAGGGTAATTATAATGATCAAAGGACCTGCATCAAATAATCTATAGCATGATTCCATATTTTTGTTGTTGGATTCGAAATGGTGTTGAGGATGATGAACGATAGAATCATGACAAAAATGTGAGAGTCATAAAAAAAGAAATTCAATGTGATTGCATACATGTAGCATCATTCACATACCTATGAAGATATACCAACATATAACAATATCCAATAGGTAATACTAAAAAGTTTACATAATCCTTCCATCCCCAATGGCTAGACATGTATTTCGTCATTTTACCAAATTGAACAGTCAAGAATTGAATCAACATTTTCAAGAGACCATATAGTTGATAGATGAAACGACGAAACTGACGTAGTTTGGTAGACCATGGATATTCCAACAATACCGAAAGTCGCAAGGGTTGAAGTTCATATAATATAGCACGCAAAATAGGAATATATCGTTGTATGAAGGATGGGGGAGAGGCTGAGGATGCTGTACGATGAAGATGTCTAGTTTGATCCCATATTTTTCGGGAAGTAAATTGACGCATTTGACGATTGGGTCTGCCACCTCGTTGGGACGTAGAAGATACTGACAATTCCGTATGGTATCCTATACAAACAACAAAGAGGATGATGACCCCAAAACACCATTTTGGAATCGGAATAGAAAAGACTTCTTGCTGATGATGGTGTTGATAATATTGATATTGTTCATACTTCTTTTTTTGTTTTTGTTGGTACTTTTGTTGTTGCTGTTCCATATAGACTTCTTGATCTGTCTTGGCATAATCAGGTCGTTGAATATTATGCTCTTCCCAATATTTTTGGGATCGTGGAGCTTTCGCAGCTGGATTATCCTCGTGCGTCGTCCCTGTTCCTGGAGTCCATTTTATGCTAGTTCCAAAGCTAGTATTCCAAGTGAAACATAATGCTAAAAAGAAACATAGGAACGTCAGTGGTGGATTTGGTTTCATGTTTTTTGTAGCAAGAAGAAAGAATCCTGTTATGTTGGTGCTGGTGTTAGTGGTATATTGTGTTTGTCGTTAAGAACCTGTTCGCTTTCGCTGTTCGCCATGAGTCATGACGTATGATGAGAGTCAATTTTCAGAAGTGGAAGGTTACAACATGCGTAGAAATTATACGAAGCCATAAAAAAGAAAAATATTCCACAAAAATCATATAATAAATAAATTGCCACTCTCACCGGTGCACATCTCATCATCATTATATATAATAGGATGTTAATTATCAAGAGAGTTGAACTAAGATTTCAAGAGCGACTATGACAATGATCTCCACAAGACAAAAGACACGAATGGAATATCAATTCATTCCAATATTAATTCTTTGTTTTCTTTCTTTTTATCTAGGATGTGTAACACAACGAATGAAGCAAGTTTCAAATTTCATCACAAACATTGATTTACAAGAAGATACAATTTATACACCTCCCCATAAAATACATCCTCCTCCACCCAGAATAAGCAACCGTCAACAAATTGATGACAATGATGACAATAATCATGATAGTCACAATGCAAAAATGAATCTATTGCTGATTAATTCGATTGGTCGAAAAGAAAATCTGAAATTAGCATTATACAATAAAGTAACCCATTTTCCATCCGATTCCTGGGCTTGTATAGCCTTTGTCCATGCCGATGAAAGTACTCTTCCAGATACAAATCATCATTTGCAAAAATTAGAAAATCCCAATATCGGAAATTGTCAAATTTTAAGACTTCCTGGAACTCAATGGGGTCATTTTTTACAATTTGTTCCACCAGCATTGGTATCTCCCAGCTATAACCATGTAGCAATCCTGTTAGATGATATATTCCTTCCCGAGGATGGTCCATCACCTATCCATGTACCTACATTGTTAAAACATATGAAGGATTACAATTTGCAATCTATAAGTCCCGGGGTTAGAGGAGATCATCATGGATGGATGGATCCATTGGGACAACGGGAATATCAAAATTGTTTAATGAATGTTCAAGCGATCGAAATTTATTTTCAAATATTTACAGCTGAAGGATGGGAGTGTTTTTATCATTTGATGCATTATTCTGGTGGTAAGGGATGGTGTTATGATGTCTGTTTCAAGAATGTATGTGGTGCTTCATTGGGGATTGATTATCGTATGGTGGCATATCATACAGAGATGAAAGAAGTTAGAGCGTCTATACCACACAAAGCCATACAATCGACTGGATTGCATTTTCATGGAGAATCGAAAGAAAAAAAAGGATATTCTCCGGAAGAAATTGCTATAAATTCGTTCGTTTGTCAAAAATATGATTGTACAAAACCAACACCAGAAGAATTTATGTTGGATACTATGCAATGTGATTCTACAAAGGACTAAATTATAAACTATTTGCT
>Ga0209092_10004036_pt1 | contig 12416 bp, 13 predicted proteins | sample FraStrMetagenome_FD_187446 | JGI IMG/M metagenome (GOLD analysis project Ga0209092, IMG submission 187446) | Marine eukaryotic phytoplankton communities from Arctic Ocean - Fram Strait ARC3M Metagenome (SPAdes) (version 2) | ecosystem: Environmental > Aquatic > Marine > Oceanic | place: Fram... | reverse complement strand
AGGCATAACCATATTAGCCTTTGGTTTGTACTCTGTAATTTCTTGGATTATAGGTCAATCAAATGGATGAGCAAACAAAAGATATGTTAGATGTAGCAGCAGCGTCAACAGCAGTAGCGTCACTAGCAGCATGGCTACCTCCAACAGCATCGTTACTGACGATTATATGGTTAGGTATTAGAATATATGAGTCTGATACTGTACAAAGTATAGTTAATGGAACAAAAGATGAGGATAAGTAATGGCTACTAGAAAACCTCGTAAAGGTAAAGACAAGAAGCGGCCTCTACCTAAGAGAGGGCAGAGAGTAGCGAAGAATAAGAAGACAGCTAAACATCGTAAATAATTAAGAGGCTATAATGGGACTTGAAACGGCAACATACATAACTGACTTAGTGTCAAACAATCCACTAGGGACTGACAGCAAGGCTCAGGGAGATAATCATATACGTCTTCTTAAGAGTGTGTTGAAAACACAGTTTTCTAGTCTTGGTTCAGCAGCAGTTACAACTACAGCCGCTGAGTTAAACAAGCTAGATGGTGCTACTGCGACTACAGCTGAGCTTAATATACTTTCTGGTGTGACGGCTACAGCAGCTGAGTTAAATAAGCTAGATGGCTGTACTTCATCTACAGCAGAGTTAAACCTACTATCTGGTGTTACTAGTATTTATGATCTAGTTTATCCTACTGGTTGCTTGTTTGAAACTACCAATTCTGCTAACCCCTCAACATACTTCACTGGTACTACTTGGGTTGCCTATGGTACGGGTAGAGTAACTGTAGGTCATAACGCATCTGACTCTGACTTTGATAATATCAATGACACTGGTGGTGCTAAGACTGTAACATTATCTATAGCTCAAATGCCATCACATACGCATACAGACTCTCTGCCACTATATACTAACAGATCGAGCAGCTCTGGCCCCAGAATTGAAGGCACAAGCTCAGATTCCCTCGAGGCAAATTGGTCTGTTACTACAAACAGCACTGGCGGTGGAGCCGCACACGAGAACATGCCTCCATACTGTGTTGTCTATCGTTGGAAAAGGACTGCTTAATCATGCCATATAAGAAGGTAGAAGTATCAAGACCGCGAGGGGTTAACATTGACCTGTCTCCGTATGAGCTACCTAATGAGATATGGAGTTCAGTAAGTAATATTGACTTTGATAATCATCGAACCAACAGAGCATTAGGATATGAGGCAGTCTTTGTAACCCCTGCCGTTACTCCTATTATCGCTGTGCCTTGGACAGACTACAATGCACCTTATTGGTTCTATGCTAGTGAAGACAAGATATATAGAACAGATGGTAACACTAATGCCAATGTAACTAGGCAGACAGCGGGGTCAGACGTAGACTACACTGGTGACTATGAAGATGGATGGACTTCCTCTATCTTTAATGGCGCTTTGATAATGAACAACAGAAAGGATGCTCCTCAGTTTTACAGCCCTAACTCTAGCAAGATGGCAGACTTGACAGCGTGGCCTACAGACTGGACTACAGGTGTTGTGCGTCCGTTTAAGAACTACTTGATTGCTTTAGATATAGTTGATGATTCTTCAGAGGCTTTCCCTTCAATGGTTAAGTGGAGTGATACAGCTCCTCTAGGTGGTATACCTGCTTCATGGGATGCGGTAGACCCAGCGGTACAGGCGGGCTATAACATCCTTCCAGATACAGCAGGACGGTGTATTGATGGGCTTGCGCTCAACGATACTTTCTTTATTTACAAGAGTGACGCAGTGTGGGCTATGCAGTTCATAGGCGGTAACTTTATATTCTCATTCAGGAAAGTGTTTAGTGATGATACGGGTATTCTTTCTCGTGATTGTGTTACTGAGTTTGACGGCAAGCACTTTGTCGTAGGTGTCAGTGATGTTTATGTACATGATGGTACTTCTAAGAAGTCTGTTATAACCAGCAAGATGTCTAAGGCTCTGTACACCCAGATTAATCCTGACCATGTAGACAAGGTTAAGTGTGTCGCTGACGTACCTCGTAAAGAGATTTGGGTTTACTTCCCTACACAGGACAGTGCTAATGGCGCTGCCAATAAAGCATTGGTGTGGAACTGGGAAGTTGATGCATGGTCAGAGAGAGACATTGTAGGTGTTTCTTATATATCTACTGGTGTGATAGCTGATGAAACAACTGACCCTGCTACTTGGGACAATGACTCTGGTTACTGGGACACTGACTCAACCCCGTGGGGAGAAGAACGATTCAACCCGTCAAACAAGTCTTTGTTTATTGTTGGGTACGATACGCCTAAGTTCTACAAAGGTAACACAGGACTGACTGTCAACAGTTCCGCTACTTACATATCTAAAGCTGAAAGAGAAGGTATTGACTTTGGCGATGACAAGGGAGTCAAGTATGTTAACGCTATCTATCCTCACTTCACAGGTGAGGGTGATGTAAACATATATGTGGGATCAGAGAACAGGCAGGGAGAAGGTGTGTCGTGGTCTGATCCGCATCCTTTTGTAATAGGGCAAGACTACAAAGCTAACTTCCGTAAGAGTGGTAGATACATAGGCGTTAGGTTTGAATCAGCTAGTGATGATGTGTGGGCTTTAACTGGATACAGCATTGAGTATAGCCCTGAGGGTATGGCATGAGACTTGAGTATATGCCGCTGCCTCCTCCGCAGGATATGGAAGCGTACCCTGTATATATAAACAATGAGCTACAGCGTATCGCTAGGTTTATTGGTGGTATCAGTGAGGTACATGAGACAGGTATGTTCCTAGCTACATCAGGGGCTACTATGGCGCTTACCACTTCACCCGCTACTATCACAGCGTATGACACTGTACGTGCAGATGAAGAAGGTATGACGGCTAGTCACTCAGCAGGTACTATTACTTTCCTGTCTGACAGTAAGTATACATTAACCTTCAGTGCTAATGTTAAACGGCATGGCGGTGGTAGCTCTGCTGCTGTTATTGGATTGTACCTTAATGGTACTTTAATATCAGGTACGCACCACACGCTAGACTTCAACGGTTCTAAATATATACCTATTAGCTTTAGTTCTAATGGTACAGTGAATGCAGGGCAGGTCATCACAGTTAAGATGTCACTAGCGTCAGGCACTACTAATGTAACCTTTGACACTATAGACTTGAATGTAACAGGTAAAGCAATTGACGTATAAGATCACACGAGTAACTGAGATGGATGAACTTATCAATAACAAAGATAAGATAAAGAAGTGCTTAGATAAAGTCTTAGCAAAAGTACCTGAATTTAAAACTTCAGATATATTGACTAGGGTTATTAAAGGTGATAGCCAAATGTGGCTTGTAGAAGAAGAAGATAATATAGATGGCGTTGTTGTAACTAACCTAATTAAATACCCCGCAACTCAGAGATTGCTTATACATCTATGTGGTGGTCAGAATATTAGAGATTGGATTGCACTGTATATGCAAACTATTGAAGAATGGTCTAAGTCAAAAGGATTAGATGGAATTGAGATACAAGGTAGGAAAGGATGGCTTAAACTGCTTCCTGATTATTCTTGTAATAGAGTATTTATGATTAAGGAGTTTTAAGATGGGTAGTTTTCTTGGCGGTGGTGGAAGCACAACAACTACAGAAACGGAACAGGACACTAGATTAAGCGAAGAGCTTAGAGCTTCTAGTCTTACTGGTTTAGAAGGTGCAGAGAATCTGTACAACGCAGGTACTGAAGGTATTTATCAAGGGACACAGCTTGCTGATGAAAACCCTTTAATAGCTGCGAGTCAGCAGATGCTTCTGAATCAGTATAGTGATGGGCCTTTGGCAGGTTTAATAAATACAGGTCAGCAGCAGCTTCAGAACTACCTGACAGCAGGGGACTTAAACAACAACCCTGTATTCCAAAGTCAGATGGAAGATATATTAAACCAAGCAAGTACTTCATTTCAGCGTGGTTCTGTTCCTTTGTTTCAGAAAGGTACGGCAGCAGGGCAGTATGGCGGCAGTGAGACTGGAGAAGGTCTTGGCTTACTGGGTGGTGAGATTGATCGTAACATGCAATCAGCCTTAGTTGAATCTGCTCTTGGTCAGCAAAAGCTAGGACTAGACGCGCAGCGCTTGCTTCCTATGGCTCTTCAGCTGGGTGAGAGGGAAGGTAACTTGATGGGAGACATAGGTAATCAGCGTACCATACGTTCGCAGCAAGAGTTGATGGATGAAATTGGTATGTTCAACGCTCCTCGTGATGCTACTCTTGAAAATCTATCAAACTTCTATTCCTTCTTAGGGTCTAGTCCTTTGCTAGGAGAGTCTAGCATGACTGGTACTCAAACGGAAACCACTGAGAACGCTAGTGATCCATTCGGTGCGCTTCTAGGTGCTGGCTTAGCTGTTGCAGGAATGCCTATAACAGGCGGTGGTAGCTTAGGGGGTAACTTTCTTAGCAGTATGATGGGCGGTGGAAGTTCTAGTCTACCTACTATTAACCCAGCAGGTGGTAACTATTCTCCTGTAGCCCCTTTCAGTTTAACTTAATGAGCAGGTAAGTGATGAATAAAGATGATGCAGTAATCCAGTTTCTAATGCAGCAAGAAGGCTTTGAAACTAGAACGTATCTACCAAAGAAGAATGGTCTTGTTATTGGCAAGTCTGGTTTAACCTTTGGTGGTGGTATTGACATTGGTCAGATGGACTTGAGAGAGTACAAGGCGTTGGGACTACCTGATGCTTTAGAGTCTGCTATGCTTCCTTACGTAGGTAAGCAGGGTGATGATGCTCTAGCTATTGAGTATGAGCTGGGACACTTTGACATCCCCGCTGAGATAGCTATGAACATTACTCGTAGACATATCGAGAAGTCTAAGCAGAAGCTCCGCAATGCATTCCCTAAGTTTGATTCACTAGCACCACAACAACAGGCAGTGGCTCTATCGCTGCTGCATAACTATGGTGCAGCTGCTCTTAGATACAAGACAATGAAGGCAGTTATTGATGGTGACTTGCAGCCAGCTATCACTAAGCTACGTGACCCTGACGAGTGGAAGAATGTCGAGCTACATCCTAGACGTAACAGAGAAGCAGACTTGCTGGAGTCTTTGCTGGTATCTCAAATGCAACAGCAGCAACAGCAGCAAGTTAATATGTTTAACAAGGTAGGTGTATAATGGCAGCTCCAAGTATATTTAAAACTGGAAGTCAATCTAAAGTAAACGCGCTTGTTAATCAGGCTTTACAGTTAGGGGCTACTCCTCAAATGTTAAATACAGTTACGCGAGGGGCTGTATCTCCTAACTATACTCTACCTACGGTGGTGTCTCAAAACGTACCTTTCGGTTCTGAGTTTGATGTAGACTTTAATGCCCCTTCTTCTAGGTATGTACCAGATCAAAGATCAGCTAGAGAAATACTTAGCTCTTCTAACAGTCCTTTTGCCTTAATAGGTAAAGGGGTAGGAGGAGTGGCAGATGCTGTAAGTTATCTAGCTAATCTAAGAGCGCCAGCTTATGATCCAGTAGCTAATCGTGAAGAATACGCGGCTTTAGTAGCTCAGAATACTGCTAACCAAGCAATACAACAGGCGGCTTATGATGCTAATAAACAACAGCGTATTGCAGATGCTGATATCTCTAATTATATACCTAACATATTTAAAGCTAGAGCGCCTTCGTATGTTGTAGGCGGTAGTCAGGGTATGCAAGATACAAAAGAAATGGGTATGGCAAGAGATGCAGCTGCTATTCAACAAGATATAGATAGTGACGGGTTAGTATATCAAAGTAGGGACTCAATAGTAAAGTCTCTACAGGCAGGAGAGATGACTGCGGATGAGGCTAAGCCTAAATTAGATGTTGTTAATGAACGCCAAAGAATATTAGACAAGGCTGTTCAAAACCAAGGTCAAAGGTCTGCTAGGTTTGATGAAGATAGAAAAGAGTTGCTAAAGTCTTTAGGTGAAGACACAACTATTAATAGAAGTTTATCTCCGTCAGGTACAACAGACGATACGTTTAAAGAAAAGACTCCAGAAGAAAAGTCTCAAGATCTTCAAACAGCTAAGATTCAGACTAAACTTAAAGACACCTCTGCTCTTGATAAATCAGAGGGTCAAGGTAGTGGTGCTGATAACTGGTTTGATGCTGTTAACGAGCGTGTTGACTTGATGGCTATGGGTGCAGCTATGTTAGCAGGTTCGTCTAGTGGTGAAGGTACTCTGGCTAACTTAGGTAAAGGACTACAGGCAGGTATTGCATCTAGGAAAGGTGAAGCTCAGGTAGCTGAAGCTAAGAAGTATAAAGATGCAACTTTAGCATTAGCTCTTATGCGGGAACAGTCAAACAGACGTAAGAATGCTATCGCAGCTGCTGCTACTAACCAATTAACTTTTAGAGAATCAGTGGATGGTCTTTCTTCTGAGTTACAGGTAGCAGGTGCTGATGAAGAAAACACGAAAGTAATATCTCAATATATGATGGCTAATCCTAAGATTTCAGCAACCATACGAGGACTATCCCCAGATGATCGTCAGTTTTGGATTAAAGAGTTTGTTGATGTAGGTCAAGGATGGGTAGGAAGTCAGCTTGAACTAGATAATGTAAATAAGGCAGTAAACAGAGCTACAAAGAAACTTATGGGAATTAAATAATGTCAGAAGCTATAGACTTTGATGCACTATGGACTGCCGCTGATCAGCAGTTTGATCGTAACATTAGTCAAAGCCCTGATGGAATAGCAGATCAAGTAGGCGCGGGAGTTGACTTAGGTCAGGCGCTGTTGTACAGAGGTGGTCAATCACTAGCAGAGGCATTCGGATTCGCAGACAGCGCATTCGGACAGGCTATGGTTGATGCCAAGAACGAGAACTTAGCAGAAGTAAACAGGGTGAAGGCACATCCTCTGTATGAAGAGGGTGAGTTCTCCTTCAGAGGTTTACTGGATCAAGTAGCTAGAGGCGCAGGTACTGTTGGTGTTGCATTACCTGCACTTGCAGCAGCTCCTGCCGCCACTCTAGTAGGTGCATCAAGTACTACAGGTGCGTTAGTAGCAGGTGGTTTAACCTCTGGCCTTATGAACGTAGGTGATATCGGTTTAAAAGCAGAGGACATGGATGAAGCATACAACGCTTCTATGGCAGACTTAGGTACTGGTTTTGCTTTAGGTGTGTTAGAGCCTCTGGCCGCTACTAAGTTTGTTAAGGCTTTATCCCCTGCGTTTAAGCAGATGTCTCCTGAGCTTATTAAAAGCATTAAGTCTGGTGACTCTGCTGCTTATGCTTCTTATCTCAGAGCTAGGTCAAACGCGACTCCTTCTATAGCTAAAGCTGCGGGTATATCTTCCCTATCTTCAGGATTAACAGAGGGTGTGCAGGATTTCTCAACTACTCTTGCCGCTGCTAATGCTACTTCCTACTGGGATGAACTTGACGTTGAAGAGTCTCTGAAAGAGTCTGCGGTAGAAGCTCTGGTTGGTGGTGTGTTGGGCTTACCTTTTGGTGTAGGCGGTAGTATTGTATCTAAAGGTCAAGCAGCTGCTGATCGATCACTAGCTAATCAGGTAGATGAGGGCATAATTACTATTACTCCTGATGGTCAGGTAACCAAGGTTCAAGAAAGAATACCAGTTACTGATACAAGGGTAGCTCATTTATATAATAGGACACTAGGTGTAGTGTTAGGGGATGTACCTAGCAAGATTGTATCTAAGATACCTACTAATAAAGCTCGTGAGTTTGTAGGTAAGTTTACACAGACAACTGGTGACTTTGCCCGTAGGCAGGGAATACGTCCTGTTCACATAGAGGTAGCTGAGTTTCAGTCTCAGTATACTAAGTTGCTTACTCCCTTTGGAGAGCTTGCACCTAAAGACGCTGATTTGGTGACTAGTCATAGAGTAATGCCAGAGTCTACTAAAGAAGAGAAAGCAGCTAAGAATGAAGCATACTCTGCTCTGTCTGCGGATGCTAAGAAAGCCTCTAATGCTCTTGCTACTTTCTTAGATGGTAGTATAAAGAAAGACTCTAAGATACTAGGTGACGATATCACTTTGTTTGAAGGAGGTACTTATATGCCTCTGTATGGTAGATTAGATTACAAGAAGATTAAAACAAATCGTCAGCAGTTTATAAACGAGGCTATGGAAGTAGCTAATGCTAAAGGTATTGACTTAACTGTTGATAAAGTAGAGGCGTATGTAAAGCGTATTGAGCAGCAAGGTTATGAACACTTTGGTTCTCAGACTAGTATGGACTCTATAACTAACTACGATACTACTGTAGAGAAGCAGAACAAAGCTCGTGATAAAGCAGTAACTAAAGAAACTAATAAGATAATAAAGAAGAAGAAGCTAACTACCGATAAGCAAAAGGCAGCTGCTAAGAAACAAGCAGAAACTATTGTAGATAAGAGATTAGTTTCAGTTAGAAGTAAAGGTAACGCCAGAGTTAATACTCAGAACGCTGTTGAAACACATCGTATGTTGTCTGAACTTCCTCAAGACTTCTGGACTAATTGGACTAACGAGAATAGCAGCGTTCAGGACTCTATATACTCCTATGCTGAGATGATGTCAGAGAGGCTAGGCCACGCTAAGCGGTTCGGTTCTAATAATGAGTTGTTCTACAAGGAAGCTGCTGAAGTTATCAGAGATGCTAAGGCTCAGGGTTTGTCGTTTGATGAGCAGGTAGTGGTGGCTGAAATGGCTAACATGATGAACCTGTCTCAACGTATCCCTATCCGTAACCTAGATGTTAGTCAGGGGGATACCCTTAGAACCGCACAGAATGCCGTTAGAGCGGGTTTATCTGTAACCTTACTACCACTCTCCCTTCTTCCTTCCTTGGCTGAGGTGTTCGTTGTGGAGTCTAAGGTGCAGCAGGGAGCTAAGACTATAACTTTAGCAGGTAAGCTAACGGCTAAGATTGTTAAGGAGCAGTTTAAGCATGGTCGTGGGCTAACTCAAACTGAAGCAGCTAACTTGGTTCAGGAAGGTATTGTAGCAGACTTAGGTATATCTAACTACGATTTGAAGAACACAGCTGCTGCCCGTTTAGGGGATAATGAGATAGGCGGTAAGATTAGTGACATAGAGAATATGTTCTTTAATCTAACAGGTACTCCTCAGTTTACTCAGGCTCTACGTATAACAGCTGCTATTCAAGGTGAAAAGGCGTTTAAGGCTGAGCTTGTTAACTATGATAAGGCAGTCGCACAAGGTAATGTAGACGAGCAGCTTCGTATAAGTGATAAGTTTGCAGAGTCTGGTCTTAACATAGTAGAAGCTCATAACTGGTATCGCAGAGGTTCTAAGCGAGACAAGTATTACAATGAGCAGTTCAAGATGGGTGTTCTTAACGTAGTAGAAGACACAGTTATACGCCCTCGTATGGTACAGAAACCTGCTTGGATGGCTGACGAACGCTTCAAGCTACTAGCACAGCTCAAGTCATTCTCTATTGTGTTTAACAACGTAGTTATGAAGGGTTGGTATAACCAGATGATAGCTAATGGAACTCCTCCAGAGAAGATGCGTAAAGCAGCAGTACTTGCTCCGTACTTAGGCATGATGATTGCTACTCAGATCATGGCATCTGCTTTACGTGAGTATGCTAAGACAGGTGACATAGAGAAGTGGGAAGATAAAGATGCAATAGCACATCTTCTATCTGCCGTTACTTACATTGGTGGTCTTTCATTTGCAATCGATCCCCTACGTGCTAGTAACTGGGGTGTTGACCCAACAAGTGTACTGCTTGGCCCTGCTGCTAGTAAAGCTAATGACTTGTTGTCAGGTATTGGGGCTATATTGTCAGGTTCACTCTCACCAGACGATGTGATAGGTGCTGTGTTAACTGACGTAACCCAAGGATTCCCAGCCTCTGGTATAATTAAAGACTTAGTGGAGAGCATATAATGATAGGCGTAACAGACTTGATAGCTGGTATCTTTAAACCAGCAGCGGGATTGATAGATGACCTGCATACATCAGAAGAAGAAAGACTAGCAGCTAAGACTAAGATGCTAGAGGTACAGGCAGCAGCGATGCAGCGTGTATTTGATTACGAGACACAAGCGTTAACTGCTCGTGCTACGATAGTAAACAGTGAGGCAACCTCAGAGAATTGGATAGCGTCATCATGGCGACCTATTACAATGCTGACGTTTATGGTACTTGCTGTTGGAGATTCGCTAGGATTACTAGCAACCCCTCTCAGGGACGAGGCATGGATGCTTCTACAATTAGGTCTAGGCGGTTATGTTGTAGGCCGAAGCGGTGAGAAGATAGCAAAGACTATCAAACGCCAGTAACAACAAAGCCCCTACGCCAATGACGGCATAGGGGCTTTTCTTTAGAAACATAACCGTTGCTATTATTAAAGTTAGCAACATATGTGGCTCTTTATTAAACTATCTCACATGCCCCTCCTGTACACGCTAACTCCTGAGAACCTGTAGTGTTATCTTCTTGCTCATGGTTCTCTAGGTCATCCCAACTAACACCCTGTGGCATCGCTGCTAGTAACTCATCATACTTCTCAGCAGTGATGTCCTCATACGGAGCTTGTGTATATATATGATCACTAAATGGCAACAGACTAATACCAGAGCAGATGTCAAAGTTATCCCATATCCACTGTGCTACTTGCAGGAACTCATCATCTGTATAGTAAACAGTAATGCTTGGTTTATGCTCACACCAGTGGTTCTGATAAGTCTTCCATAACTGGAGCTGTTCCATTGCTCCTACCTGCTCTACTGTCACACTAGTGTCTGGTGCTTTGACAGGGAAGCTAAACACTGACGAGCTAGGTGATGACACATCTTGCTCTACAGGGAATCCTGATGCTTCCATAAAGACTGCCAGTGGGTCTTTCTTGTCGCTACGTACCCGTCTAATGTAATGCTTAGAGAAGCGAGGATGGATACCAGAAGCAGAGTCAACAAGCTGAGACACAGTACCAGATGGCTTAACAGCCGTAACAGCAGCAGACTGTGCAATGCCAAGTTTCTCAGCCCACTTCTTATTAGTAGCCACAGCCACATCTCTAATCCCCTCTAGCCATGCAGCCAGCATTGGTGAGCCGTCAGAGCGACCAGTTACTGCATGATCCATGATGCCTGTCATGCTAACGCCTAGTAAAGCCTCTTCCTCTGTGTTCTTCTTCCAACAGCTACGTAGGTAACGGAAGTCTGTCAAGGTAGCCTGTAGCGTGCCTATGATAGCCGCAATCTCTGCCTTAGCCTTCAGTGTCTCTAGCGTGTCGTCTTCCCGTACAACGATCTCTGACAGGTTACAGAACTGATTACTCCGTAGGATGATCTCAGAGCATGGGTTAGTCCCGAACTCGTAGGTGTTATCTCTGCGTCCATTGCGTCCTGCAATCTTCTGTGCTGCTACACGACTAAAGATACCACGTTCACCTGCCTTGCTTTCGTACATCGTCTGCATCTCAGCTAAGAAGGATTGGAAGTCAGGCTTCTCAGTGTACGCTACGCTGTTGTTAGCTAACGCTCTGTGTCCTTCGTCTATCCACCACTGTCCTGACTTAGCCTTAGCCATGCGTTGATCTGAGAGGTTGGAAAGGCTGATCAGTGCAGACCTGCGTACACCGCCTACAACTACAATGTCAGCAATCTTACAAACGATGTCGTGACACTCAATACTGGTTAGCTTACGACCCTTAGCCTTCTGGAACACTTCGATACAGAAGTTAAACAGGTCTACCAATGGCTCTGGCCCTGAAGCACGACCACCGAAGGTCTTTAGACGCTCACCTGAGCCACGTACTCTGCTGATGTCCCACTGTGGTATCTTACCAGCATAGAGCATAGCAATAAGCTCACGGAATGCTGAGGCCCAACCAATCTTACTGTCACTAACAACGATCACACTGTCTGTCTTGTGGAAGGACTCTGCAATCTCTGGCAACTTGTTAATGTAGTTACGCTCAACACTAAAGCCTACACCTGTACCACACATAAGCACGTACATCAGCTCATCAAAGCTACGGGGTGAGTCAATGTGTAAGTAGCTACAGTTATACCCTGCTACGTTATCCTTGTCTAGTGCTACACCTGCTGTCATCATGCAGCGCATTGAAGGCATTACTTCTAGGTTATGGATAGATTTAAACAACTTTAAAGCTGTCTTCTCGTCTATCTGTCCACGATCTTTCCAGAAGTCCACGTAGCGGTTGACTGTTTCATGCCACGACTCTCTACGTTTCTCTTCAGGTAGCCAACGTGCGTAGCGACTCTTGTGAATAAACTGTTGATACTGATCCATCATGATTCCTCTTGGTCAAACTGAAAGGTTTCATCAAAGCCCTGCATGATGTACCGCTCAATGCAATGCTTGATTGTGTCAGGGTGGGGGTTTTCAGTGTGCTTGCATGCGTATTGATACCCAGACTCAATACCTGAATCAACTATCTCTTGTATT